>Ga0194049_1000408_pt1 | contig 15010 bp, 34 predicted proteins | sample JunL2225m_MetaG_FD_148665 | JGI IMG/M metagenome (GOLD analysis project Ga0194049, IMG submission 148665) | Anoxic zone freshwater microbial communities from boreal shield lake in IISD Experimental Lakes Area, Ontario, Canada - Jun2016-L224-25m | ecosystem: Environmental > Aquatic > Freshwater >... | reverse complement strand
AAAAAGTGATTTACCAAGCCAACAAGAAGATCCTCGCCAGTCTGTGAAGTATGAACCCTTCACTGGCTACCGAGGCTATGCCACTTCCATTCGCATTGGCACCTGCGAGTACATTGTCATGGCCTCCACCAAAGCCTCTCTCAAGAACTTGGTAAAAGGCACGTTAAAACGCACCTTCTACTCTGACCGAGTGGATGAAGCCATTCTTGTCTCACCCAAAACCTTCACTCCCAATGAACCAGCTATTTGAAATTAAACCTTCGTTCTCGCCACGACTTCAGTGCATGAAAAGGCACGGGCTGCACACCAAAGAGTTCCCCGATAATGATCCCAAGTGGATTGCCTACCAGCTCGACAATCCTGAAATGCCAACCGCTTCAGGCAACACCGAACAAGAAGCCCTCGACCGCCTTTTAGTCCGGCTAAACATCCCACACTACGCCCTATGAAACCCATCGCCGTGATTGGCAGAGACCCTGTCCTTACCATGCAAATTACCACCCTCATTGGTGAGCGCGCCGCGCGCAAAGCCAAAAGCAACGCCCGCAAAGCCCTGCTGCTCTCACCCATCACTGCCGCAAAACAATGGCTCCGCTCTCGTTAAACCACGCCTGCACGCTCTGTGGCTCAACCTACTGGCCCGATCCAGAGACAACGTGCCCTCTATGCTATGGACCCGCAGAGCCTGGGCCAGACCCCGATGAAGATCAAGACCACGACTCGCATGATGACGACCAGTACAACGAACCCAATGACTTACACACTCACTGACACTGAAGAAACAATTTTCTCTACAACACCAGAGCAAAACGCAGCGTATGACGCCATTGGGAAAACTTATAGTGAACTAGCAAAAGCCATTCTCTCAATCAAACTGCACACGCTCACTGGACTTGAGGAATTGGAATGCCGAACTGCTGCTGGAGAAGACACCGGGCGCATGGGATTCAATTGCGATGTGATCGACCAACTGGCCAATCAATTCGCCAAAGAAATCTCAATCCACCAAAACCAATCATGACAGAACCAATCAAAACACTCTCAGGGAATTTAGCTGAAAAGCTTAAATGGATGCATGGCGAAAGCTGGCGCGAGCCAGAAGAGCGAATCACCCTTGGAATGGCGGCGTACTTACTCAAAAAGCACAGTGAGTCAGCAAAACAACCATCAATCAACCCAACAGCAGTTCAGGAACTTGAAGATAAAATGAAAAGCTGTGAAGCGTTAATCGACAATGTAGCAGAACTGCTTGGAGTGAAAAACCATGAACATAGACGAAGTACTCGCAAGCCCTGAATGGAAACAAGCTCTTAAAGACTCTTTAGGATTTGACCCATTGAAAGCAAAACTTCCAGATAATTGGAAGAACCCTTTTATGGAAGTTCTACCAAAAAACAATTCTTTTAAAGATATTGAAATAAGTAAGACTATTACAGAGTTTAAATTTTATCCCTAAATAACAAAACAGCGATGGACTTGATCGAAGTCGCCCTGCCAATCGGGGAAACGCATGTCGCGAATCATGCTCGCTGACCACTTTGTTAAACAAAAAAATCTGGTGCTGTTGTGGGCGTGGCCCGTCTCACAACGTAAAGGTTCCATGCTCCTCCAAACTAGCAGAAAGTCAACGGGCCGCCACTCTACTAAAAATATGAACACACTAGAATTCAAACCATTCCCGAAAATGGCTCGCCTTCGCCGCGACTGCATCATCACTGAAAAAATCGACGGCACGAATGCCAGCATTTACATTGCTAAACTTCCAAACGACCACCCGATTCCGGCACACTCATTAGGCGTGTTTGATGTAGGGGGAGAGATACATTACATGGCAGCGGGATCACGCACCCGTTGGATCACGCCGGAGAATGATAACTTCGGCTTCGCAGCTTGGGTAGCTCGAAACTTTATTCAACTACAGGAGCTAGGCGAAGGCCATCACTTTGGCGAGTGGTGGGGCAGCGGTATCCAACGCGGCTACGGGTTTAAGAACGGCGAGCGTTTCTTCAGCCTTTTCAATGCTACCCGTTGGGTCGAACACGATAAGCCAACAGCTCCTATCTCCAGCGATAATCCAAAAGCACCTCCTGTGTTCCAAGAACACGCGCCAGCTTGCTGCAAAGTAGTTCCTGTATTGTATGATGGATTATTCAGCACATTTATTGCCGAATGTGAACTAGAGATTCTGGGAGCTAAGGGCAGCGTAGCCGCACCAAAATACATGAATCCTGAAGGCATTGTGGTGTACCACAAAGCTGCCGCTACTGGATTCAAGATGACCATTAAGGATGACGACAAACCGAAAGGACAAGCATGAAAATTACCTTGGAACTCTGGGAAGATCAGTCCCAAATTACTGACGATACTAACTCATCACTATGGTTGATGAAACTTAACGGGGAAGATTTCCCACCGAGCAAATACGCACTTATGACTTTAGAAACCGCCCACAAGATTGTTGGAAAATTACTCGAAATTGAAGAACTAGCCGAAAACTCACCATGAACAAAGAAAACGCACACTTATACCTGCCACTTGTGCAGGCACTTGCAGATGGGAAAACGATTCAAACTAAATTTGGTGGCAACTGGTGTGACGATTTTGGTCCAGATTTTACATTGCAGCCAAAAAACTACCGAATCAAGCCACAGCCGCGCACGTTTGAGACGTTCATAACTCCAGACGGAACTATATGGCCTCTACACATGACCCCATTGATAAACTGGGAACGCATTACCGTGCAGGAGGTGCTACCATGACTGAAACACCAGAAACAGACACGCTTTACAATCCCGAAAACGGGTGGACCGGAGTTGTGCCGATATCCTACGCTCGCAAACTGGAACGCGAACGGAACGGATTACACGCTTTACACAACAAAAATGCTGCTTATTCAGCGGAAATTTTAGAGCTTTGTGGAACACTACGAAAAGAGCGCGACGTGTTACTCCAAGCGATCATAAATATGACCCAACAGGCATTCGAGTCTTTGATGACCGTATTACCAACCAACCAAGATGACTAACGAAACAATTCAACTCGCAATCGCCGCAGGTGTGGTGGTTGCAATGATGCTAATTTACTACAAACATTATGACTGACGAACAAATCAATAAGGAAATCGCGGAAGCGTGTGGATGGGTGTACGCACCAGAAGATTTACGTGACTTTCCTTGGCAAGATGAGCAAGGAGAGGTATACACAAGTTATCCAAACTATTGCAATGACCTCAACGCCATGCACGAGGCCGAGAAAATTCTTAATTCGGCACAAAGGATTATCTATGCTGATCAAATTTGCATAATTTGGACTGGTCGCGATGATAGGCCAGTTCCAATGTGGTTCTGGATAACGGAGGCAACTGCTCGCCAACGAGCAGAAGCATTTTTGAGAACACTTGGTAAATGGGAGGAGAAAGCATGAGAAGCAGCACTGAAACAATTATCGGCGCACTACGCATTTTGGCTAACGAAATCCAAAGCGAAGATGGAGTCGCCAACGCAGCCATTGCAGAAGCAGCAGATCGGATGATGGAGTTATGCAGCGAACTGCTATTCCAAAAACAACTCGCAGAGAAATATGTGGAAGCAGGTAAGATCTGCGCAAAGATTTACATAGCGCGGAACATTTCGCTTTCAGAAAAATGCGTTGTTTCAGCACTTGCTGAAATAGATAAAGTTTACCGAACCCAACACAATGAAAACTGAACTAGAAATCTGGAAATCACGAGCGCAAGCGCATGAGGAAAACTACCTACGGATGCTCCGACGCATTGATGAAGTTGTCGCCGAACGCAATGAGGCGGTTCGATCCTGCCACCTATGGCAGAAAGGACATTCAGACATTGTTGCTGAACGTGATCTGTGGAAGCAGGAAGCCATACGCTGGCGTAATGTCATTGGAGTGAAGATCATACCCATTGAAGACCATACAACAGTGGTGTAGGCGCTGCTTACGGCTCAAACCGGTACGAGCCTTTTACGAATTTCGACGCATCCGTTGCATGCGCTGCATCAATGATGCGGAACGTCAATCCCCCAAATCCCCAACACCCCCCGTAGGACATGAAAATCAATTGAATCAACACTGCAACACCTGCAATCAAACCAAGCCAATCTCCGCATTTTACGCCTGCACCAAAACCAAGTGCATGGACTGCAAGAAGCGTGAAAAACGCGAACGCCATGCCAGTCGACTAACCGACTTTTGTCACAGCTGTCATGTTTGGAAACCGTTGACGTTTTTCCCGATGAACAGTCGAGGAGATGACCGCTTGAAAACTTGCGAAGAATGCGGGAAAAAGAAAATCGCCAAAAGAGCAATTGCAATACAGTGCGCTCAAAAAGTGTACGTTCCCATTACCCAAGGATTCAACGATCCATCGATACCCAGTTCCATCTCTTGGTATCTTCACGTTGGCACCGTCAACCTTTACATTGTCGGACCTGGACCTAGCGCCATGCTGCGATGCTCTGAGCCCTATTACACTGGAGAGATTGGCAGCGATGAAGAAAAAGCCATTGCCAGAATCGCCGTTGACCAACTCAACCGCGAGCTCGAACAGAACATTTCATCTGGACCCGAGATAATTGTCGCCGCGCTTGAAAAAGCCAAAGCTCAATACCACGCATGAAGCACCTTGTCCTCATCATTGAAGACGGCTGGGTCAGCTACCGAATGAATGACCAGCACGGCTCTCACCCCATCGGCGACGATACCGCGCAGTGGGTCATCGAATACCTTCTCAAAACCATCAAACCCGACAGCCACGAGGTTTTAGTCGGACTAAACATCCTATGAATCCATACCACCACGCCGTCAATTCCGCAAAAAAATTCGGAGGAATCCCTGAAGATTATCAACCCATCCACGATTGGTTTGACCGCTCCAAAGCGTTCTATGCCGACTACCGCCACCGCGCGCTCCGTCACCACGCTCAAGGAATCTTTGAATGTGAAAAGCAATTTGGCCCAGTATTAATCAACTCTCACGGAAAAAATGTTCCGACGCGTTTCATTGGAGAGCAACATGTGATTGAAGACCTTGGCCACATTCCTTCGCTGCAAGACTGGCTGAGCAACATTCAAGGCCAAGACTGGATGCACCGGGGCAATGCCGAAACTTCTGCTTCCACTAAAATCAAAACCCATACTCAAAGCGAACCACGCTCCATCCACGATCTCAACACCACACCATCATGAATGAAACCACTAACCATTACTTGGCCCTCATGCGAGAAGCCGACCGAGCAACAAAGCAACAAGCCATTGAGGCTTTTAAAGTCGCAGCTGCTGCAAACATCACCAAAATCACAGTCGACTTCTCAGGAAGTGGCGATGAGGGAGATATTAATGAAATTGAATACTATGACGGAGAGGAAATTACAGAAGCGCCAGCCAACGACGATGATGTCAAAGATGCCTGCCATTGCCTGTTAGAAGAATTCGTGACAATTGACTGGTATAACAATGATGGCGGAGGAGGAAACTTGATCATCGACCTCATCAACTTCACTGTCATCAGTGATGTTTACTACATGGACACCGTCACCGTGCCCACCAAGGTCCACTCACTCAACCTTCAAAAATCGTAATGCTCAACGCATTCAAAGCAGTGCTCTCCACCAAAGAGTGCCATCAATTCTGTGGCAGCGAAGCCATCTTTGAGGAACTTGAAGCCATTTACGGCACCAAATTCCTCAAGCCGTTGCGAACCATGCCCAACTACGCCCGCTCCTGGTCACGCGATGTGGTGGAAACCGTAATTGCGGTGGCTCAATCGGAAGGGGTGCTCAACGACCGAGTGAAAGTGGAAAAAGCATTGATCGAGTTGCGTCAACGCCGCGCTAAATCCCGTTTAGCAAGTGATTGTTTGCAGGAGAAAACCCTGCATAGCTCCGTTCCGTAACTCCCACTTCATTGCCAAGCAAGCCTGCTACCGAAGCAATCGGCATTCCCGCCATCACCAAATGTGTGCCAAACGAATGTCGCAGCATGTGGTAATTGATGTTGGGGATGCCGCAACGCTTGGCATGACTGGCAAGGGCCTTCTTGGGATCAAACCGCAAGCTGGCTTTCAACTCACCAGGAAAGATCGGTTGTTCCGGCCGCAGCAGCCAAGGCTCACGCATCCCGTAGTCTTGAATGAACGCAAGCAATCGATCATGCAAGGGAATGGTACGGCAACCGCGCTCGCTCTTGGGACGCCACGTTCCACGGCTGCCATTGTCAAACAACACTTCCACAGGCGCAATGGTCATCGAAGCATGAAGGCCGTCAGCGGAAATGAAAAACCAGTCTTTGTGGCACGCAAGCATTTCACCAATCCGCAATCCCGCAAAAAATCCCAGATGAAGAATGAGCCCAAGGTAGTCCGGACAAGGTTCTGCCAAAAGCGCTTCGCGCTGGGAGATGGTGAGGAAGTTCTGCCTCCGCGTCCGAACCACCTTGGATTCAAAGCCCGCTGTTGGATCTTCACGCAAAAGCCCCTGTTTAATGCACCACCGCAGAAATGCTTTAAGAATGCGCAAGTAAGTGACCAAAGTGACATCTCCCACGCCGCGAGTGCTGGTCAAAGTCCCGCCACTTTCTTTCAAAGTTTCACGCCAATCCAAGATCAGCGCGCGATTGATGTCACACACTCGTGGGTTGCCCGTGACGTCCATAAACGCGTCCAGCATCAAACGTCGTCCTCTGCGCGTGCTCTTCTTGCTCTCCGCCTTGTCGGCGTAATAACGTGGCAACACCTCCGCCAGAGTGTCTTTGCTCTCGCCTCTCAGCTGCAATCCCTCGTTTTCATAACGAACTGCACGCTGAATAGCCGTAATCTCATCCGTAGTGTCCAATGCAAAAGCGTTCGGCCGAGGCTTGCCTTTGATCGTAGGAGGCTGGAAGTAATAATGGCCGCGTTTCTGGTACAATCCTTTCATCTGCGAACCACTGATAATTCGGGTAGCAAAAATGGGTAGCAAAAAATTGCAGCATAACGCAAAATCAACCAATCTTTGACAATAATTTTGAATTCAAGTCGACAATCCCACACGCCCTGCTACAACTCCCCTGCACCCAAAAAACCCTGTAAACATCAGGGATGTAAGGGATCAATCGAAGGAGGTTCTGCCCCATTTGCCGGCTTAGCTCAGTGGTAGAGCAACTGATTTGTAATCATTCAGTTTGGCCCGAAAACCCTATATTCTACAAGCCCTAACAGGTGATGGTAGCAAAAGCGGGTAGCAAATGCTCAAAATCCACCCCATTTCTAGCCATTTCCCCCAGGCTTCGTCGGGCTAAATCACCCACTCATTTCGTGCAAAGTTTCTTTTTCCATTATGAACACCCTTGAAACCTTCTGGACCAATCACGCGAGCAACCTGCTCCTCAATCAAACCATCAAAGAAGTGCGCTACCTCACTCCAGAGGAAGCTGAGACGCTTGAATGGCACGGCCGCTGCATTGTCCTCATTCTCGACAACGGCGTCTCTGTGTACCCCTCCATGGACGACGAAGGCAATGGTGCTGGCTCGCTCTTCACCACCTCGCCTGATCTTCAAACCATCCCCACCTTATGAACGACAATCTCAACAATCTCGAAGCCTCCTTTGACAACGTCTTTCATGCCATTGTCCAAGAACTTCGCCTGCGTGACTGGCCTCACCCTGAAGTGTGGGAGCTGGTGCAACGCTATGGCCACTTGAGTGACGAACTGCAGCGCATGATGCGTCATCCGCTTTACCAAACTCAAGCCAGTCTGCTTGATGCAAAAAAACTCGCCCAAATCCAGCAACTGAGAGACGCAACCCTTTTGCTCAGGAAAGAAAGCAACGCTTCCGAATCATGACAAAATCAAAGACTACCATCCGATACCACATCCAAGGCTCCATCGACGGAGGACCATGGCACGACATTGACTCCAAGGGATTCTTGTCGATGAAACAAGCCGAGCGAAAATACGACCAGATACTTCGAGAATGCTACCCAACTTGGAGGGGGCTCTCAATCTTTTGGAAAATCGTCAAGAGGCAAACAACGGTGACGACCAACATGGAAATCAAAGTATTCGCCACCCCGTCACACGGTAAAAAACGCACTCTGCTTGGTGAAATGCTTGTGCCGTCTTGGCTGTCAGAAAAAGAAAAAGAACAGCTTAAAATGCGAAGGATTCCAGACGCACCAGAACATTGGCAACCTACTTCGCAACTGCCAATTCGTGAACCAAATCATCATGACAATCATCCCAGGACTTGAAGCTGCGTTAAGCAATTACCTTACCGAATGGGCAGAGACCCACTACGAAGTGATTGAGCGGATACAAGAAAATCCTCACCCCGTCATCCGTCAGCAAGAACACCGTTTTGGCCGTGGAGGGATGTGGATGTTGGCTCAAGAAATCACCCAAGCCTTCATGGATGGGTACGCAGACCATGAATGGGATGGTGAATGGTTTGACACGCTTGATGCGTTTGTATCAAATCACCTCAACTCCCTATCTTCTCCAGAAGTCAGCCCCCCTTCGCGTCAGGACAATCCTTGAGGAGCTTCAACAGCGCGTCCTCCACCAACTGCGACATGGAGATGCCCTTGCGCAACGCCAACGCATGAAGCTTGTCATTCAATTCATGGCTCAATGAAAAGCCAACCGTGGCTTTCTTACGGCCCACTGCAGGGCGGCCGACGCGTCTCTTGATTTGGTCTTTTCTAGGCGGTTCGTGCATTTCGTTACATGATGAATCATCCAGCCACAATGCAAAGAAAAATCAGTTTCAGATAAAACTGTGAGTATTTTATATGGCCCGTTAATTTAGATATAAACTAAATTCTTGAGTTAAGAAAGAATCTGAGTTGACTAACAGGAGTTCAGCAAATTTTCATGACCATTGATTTATCATCCGACTTGCCCACCGCCAAACGCTCGCGTGGAAGACCCGCAACAGGCATTACCAAGGAGGTGATTAAAGCTTCGTTGGATCGAGCCCTTGCGCTTAAAGCAAAACGCTACGCGTTTCAAAACAATGAGAGTCTTTCAGGACTGCTCAGTCGCGCAGTGACCAAAATGATTGAAGAGGAGTCTTAAAAAGCACTCAACAATCAAGATAGACATATAAGACATCCGTCTTCGGAGGCAAAGGGCGCAAGCTCACGCTAAAAACAACCTTTAGGTGATGCAGTTGACAACTCTGCGCACCGCAAAATTCAAAAGATTGGGAGCGGTCGGTCAAGACGGCTATCTCCACCAAGCGACTCAGTACCAAGCAGATACTAATGTATTCTGTAAAAGTTGCTATGTCTTCAACCAAGGGCTTCGCCCAAGAGAAATTATTGATTCATGAGTACATTCCAAACACAATTACAATCCTTTCCATCTCCTTTTGCTAGAGCATTATCAAATGATAAGTATTCTAAAGGTGATTCACAGTTCTCCGTCACTCAACTTCTTAGTCCTCCACAACGAACATTCCTTAAACTTCAGCACCAAGAAGTCAGTTCACCTTATGGTGGAATGATGGCACTGTTAGGAACTGCCATTCACAACATCCTTGAAGAGAATGTAAGACCTGAATTGGGTGAGAAAGCAGAAGAGCGTTTATTCACTGAGTTCATTGGAGTGAAAGTTTCAGGTCAAATTGACTTTTATGAAAATGCAACTGTCATGGACTATAAAGTGACAGGTGGTATCCAAGAAGCTGCCAAGCGAGAACACTATCTTCAAGTTCAGATGAATGGGCTTCTTGCCAAGCGCAATGGTTGGGAAGTGAACAACGTCGGCATCATGTACTTTCAACGCGATTGGAAGCAACTGCAGTCGTTGAACAATCCTGGCTACCCTAAAACTCCTTTCAAATCTTTCGTTCATCCCTTTGAAGAACAAGAAGCAATTGATTCATTCAAAGTCACCGTATCCGACCACCTTGCTGCGTCACTGGGAAGCCCCAGAGAATGCACCAAGAGCGAGAAGTGGCAAAAGCCTGACACCTACGCAGTGATGAAGCCCGGCGCGTCACGAGCCACCCGGGTGTACGACTCATTGTCTGAAGCCAAGGACGCATTAAAAGCAGGACAAATCATTCAGACCCGCGCAAGCGAACGCACCTATTGCGAACACTTTTGTGGACTCAAGCACTGCTGTCCTCAGTACCTCAAAGAATCTCAAGGACTTCCAAGCGAAGCCTAACCCCTCTCACTAAACCAAAACAAACACATGTCTACCATCCATCAAACACTCGCCCTCCCACCCAAAGGCACTGCACTGGCACTCGGACCCGTCAAGGTCTCAGCCAAGTACCCTGCGGACACCACCACCAATGGCAAACGCCGCCGCAACATCATGGTTTCTGATTCGTCAGGTAGCTCAAAGATGACCTTGTGGGGTGGAGCTGCTGACTTACCGCTTGTTGACGGCACCACTTACATCTTCAAAGGCAAGATTGGCATCAATGAGTACAATGGCAACACTTCGATTTCTGCCGAAAATGTAGTAGCAGAGCCTGCCGACGGCTCGGTCTCCTCCAACACCGGCGCAGCGGCCACTCACACGACCAAACGCATCGATGCTGTCGAGCTTGCCAATCACATGGCCCGCTTCACCAACCACTACTATCAAGGGCTGCTTGAACAAGGCATCAGCAAAGAAGTGGCTGAGCGTTGCATTCTCAATGCGCCGCAGTTCGCCGCCCAATGGTTCTTCGGTGAGAAGTATCCTGACGAAGTCGAGGAAGAAGCCAATCCATTCTAATCCCTTTTGAGAGAGGAGGGGGTCTCATCAGCTCATTCGGGGTTGATGAATGTATTCACTGGCTCCCTCCTCCCTCAACTCATTTAGCCCGACTAATGAATCTCTCACTCAACAAAATCGAAATCACCTGCTCTATCTGTCAAGAAGCTGCCACAGCAGATGACATCAACCAGGATATCGTTCGGTATCATACCGCAAATGGCAACGCCATTCGATTTCCCAGCAAAGGCATCCATCCAGAGCAGTATGAAAAGCTCAAAGAAATGACGCTGCTTTGCGAATGCTGCCAAGAAGAAAAAGAAGAGAACGAATGATGCTTCAGTGAATTTTTCATGCCCAAAAAGCTAAAACGCCCCGCAAAGAAAACCGTCAAACGTCGAACCGATTTGGATCGACCGTACAATGGCGGACAATGGACGGAAGCTCGGATGAATTCGTTCATCAAAAGCGCACTGCGCGGTGCGCGCTGGCCACAAAAGCATGAATGCATCAAAGAAGCGTTCGTAAAACATGGGGTGAACCCCCTCACCGGAAAGAAATGCAAACTCTGCCGCTGCTCAAGCTGCCAACAGTTGTTTCCTCAAGGCAAACTACATGCGGATCACGTTATCCCCTGTGTGGGGCCCGAAGGGTTTGTTGACTGGAACACCTTCATTGCTCGGTTGTATGTCGAAAAAGATGGCTATCAAGCGGTCTGCCACGGCTGCCACCAAACAAAGACCAACCAAGAACGCATCGAACGCTCAACGCTTTGCCCAACAAAAGTCGGGAAAATCAATCTGACGCTCGTCGGTCAAGAGGACTTCTTCGGACAACCAGACCTTGGTGTTCAGCACACAACCACACTTCAAGCACGTTCCTAAATCCTCCTCCACCCCTGCAGGCACCGCCATCATCAAACTTCCAATCCCATGACAACCAAAACAGCCCTGCGGCATTCCTCCATGAAACGGACAATCTTTGCAAATGGCTGCACGGCGCTTCGCCTCAGACAAGTTGGTCAGTGGAGCGTGAAGCCCCCAGCGGGCGTTGAGCGCCATCAGATAGGACTTGATCTGACCCAAGTTGATCCCAAGCCCAAGCGAACCACCATTCACCAGTTCGGAGCGATGACGTTGAAGTTCTTGCAGCAGCAATTGCTCTCGCTCCGGGATATTGCCTTCTCTCGCACGAAACTGATCTAAAGCCTGCTGTGCTGATCCCACGTAATACCTCACCCCTTCAAATTCAAATGCCACTCCAGGGTTGATGCTCGTTTTTGAAGGCGAATACATACTCATACCTAACACCATATCATGCAACAAACAACCTCCGACAACCGTCTCAAATTCCACCAATGGTTAGGCACCACCAAGACGCTTTTTCCTAAATCGATGGTCGAAATGCCAAAAGTGCCCAATCGATTGATGATCCTCAATGGAGAGGTTGTTCAAATCGATAGTCAGGCTCCTACTTACATCGGTCTTCCTGACGGGGCCGAAGTAAACATCATCCATCACGATGATCTCAAAGCTCTCATCCAAATGGTTTCAGTGATGAAAACATGGATTGCAATGTGTCCCATTCAGAGCGCTTCGCGCAGTGGGATTGAAGATTTCAATTAAAACCAAACACCAACACCCAATACATGAGCGCATTAATTACCACCCGAGACATCCAAGCAGGACTTGAAAATGCTTGGCACAAACAAACCACCATCGTTGACAAAGTCACCCGCGAAAATTCCATGCCCTTTGAGGTGGTGGAGGCGGATGTCTTTTACAAAGCCAATCGAAAGAATGACTTTGGACTCAATGAAGATGTGGTCATCGAATCCCCTGAAATGAAGCAGTTGGTGGCCAGCGATGACTGGTTACCGATTGGTCAACCGTACGGCAAAACCTACCATCCCTCAACGATTGAAACCTTCTGGAAGATCATTGAGTCAGGCATGGGCGACACGCCATATGAAATCCTTTCCGCTGGAACCGTTGACAACCGCCAAAAGATCTTTGCTTCCCTCAAAGTGAGTGACGGCTTCCGCATTGGTGACCGCGAGTTCAAAGACTTCATCACGCTGATTGACAGCTTTGACAAGAGTTCTTGTTTGCAGAGCCGCTACAGCAATGTCTGCGTGGTCTGCGCCAACACCTTTGCTTCCGTGATGAACGCAGGCAATAGCATTGGCAAGGTGCGTCATTCGTTCAATCTTGAGATGAACATCACCAGGCTCATCGATGCAATGGATCAGTTTGTCGGAACCTCCGCCATCTTCCAAAGCATGTTACAAGAAGCCAATCAAAAAGCCTGCAGCCAAGACGAAGCCCGCGCGTGGATCACCGGAATCGAAGGCCGCAACACTGACAACCTCACCAATGGCATCTTGCAAAAAAGCGCCCGCATGGTCGAGTTGTTTAACCACGGCAAAGGCAATACCGGCAGCACGCGCCTTGATGCGTTCTCCGCCGTTACCGAGTTCCACACACACGAGTCCACCAATCGAATCGAACAGGGGGCGCAGTATTCCACTTCGGAGTGGGGCAGTTCCGCTCAATTGAAAACCAGCATTGCCAACCGTCTCAACGAAGACTGGGAGCTGATTGTTCGTCGAGGTGAGCGTTTGCTTGGCCGCTCAGTAGTAGTGGCTCCCAAACCTGAGTTGGTTCCTGCATGAAGAAAATTCAAGCCATCGAAGAAGCAGAGCGTCACATCACCAAGCTTCAAGATCGCCGTAGTGGGGGCTGGGGGTTTTCTTACCGAGAAACCCTTCAGTCCCCCTGGGTGGAGTCTGAAAGCCGTGAATTCCTTGATGCTTCCTCAGAGCGCCGTGCAGCGCTCATCTGCAAAGCTCGTGAACTTATGGGCAAGCCGACCCTGCCGCTCGCTGACGACCCCGCCAAACGCTGGCACGCCTGCATCTAATCTACACACACCACTATGACACTGTACTATCAAAACCAAGTCCTTGAAGAATGCCACTATCCCGCCATCGCCATCCGCTTTTCTTTACCGATTGATGTGGTTGAAGAAACCGTAGCCCAAATCAGGCTCAACGGTACGCCCCACTATCACGTTTACGACAAAAGCATTGCTGATAAAATTGAATCGATGGCAGGTGAAATCTCCGAGTATGGAAGTTTTGAACCTGCAGTGCTCAACAATCAAGAAAGCGTTGAAGACCGGGCGGCCAACCATCTGATGGTGGCTCTTGCTGACCCCGTCAACAACAGCTTCATCGTCAACATCGATGGCACTTGCAGTATCAATCCTGATCGCCCGCCCGAACTGGTTCATTCGTACCAAGTGGTAGCGAATGTGCTCAAGCTTCGAGACCTCGGTGGCAAAATTGACGACAAGAGCAGCTGGATGCTGGGTTCCATTGTGCATGAGCTCCGAAATTTCCATGGCGAAGCTTTTGAAGTGGGGCAGGTGTGCAATCAAACCACCGCCGCCTACAACACCATTTACACCGCAGAGGAGGTCTTCAAAGCATTCAAGACCAAGCGGTACGCCTTGCCCTACACCAGCCACAAAGAAGCCTACTTTGCTGCCATCACCGATGAGCAAAAGCACTTGGTGCTGCACAAAGCAGAAACCTACGAGCTGACCTCCAAGCATGTTCGTTCACTCTGCAACATCATCAAGCGCATGGAAGACGATACCACCGTTCGCAACATCCGCAGCAAAGATCAAGCCCTTGTTCTCATCGAGGCAATCAACAACCTCAAAGCCAATTACCTCGTTTACCAAGACTCCACATGGACCAGAATTTCAGGAACCACCCAACAGATCCCGACAGGGACCATCGTAATCGACATGAAGAATTGGACGGTTCGGAAGAACAACGACGAGCCAGTCGAGATCGAGAGAAAGAAGCGATTGGCCTAAAAGCTTTTGCGGATTTTTGTGAGATGTGGCAGGCCGAAATTGTCAACGAATTGCTGAAGTCAGAAGAGGTCATGAAAGTGGCCAAGGACTTAGTAAACCAACCAGAGCACCGCCTGCTTGAGCTACTGGATACAAGGATAGATCAGTTCATTGGCGCGCTCGTCACGGCTGACATTGCAGGCATCAACCTCATCACGTCCGTCATCTCACGTCACAGCGAAATCACTCAAAATTCCACCATTGCAGACGCCATTGAGGCCATGAACCAAAACACTCTCGAATATCAAGATGATTGCTGAAACCACCCAAATTTACGATCTCGAAGCAATCAAGCAAGCACTGACATCCCGCACGGATGAGTTTGTCTTGCAGTTGTTTCCTGATGCCCGCAAGCAAGCAGGCAGCTACCGAAAAA
>Ga0194049_1000402_pt1 | contig 15183 bp, 16 predicted proteins | sample JunL2225m_MetaG_FD_148665 | JGI IMG/M metagenome (GOLD analysis project Ga0194049, IMG submission 148665) | Anoxic zone freshwater microbial communities from boreal shield lake in IISD Experimental Lakes Area, Ontario, Canada - Jun2016-L224-25m | ecosystem: Environmental > Aquatic > Freshwater >... | reverse complement strand
TTTTCTCTGAAAAAAACACCAGGTTGAGCCCGAGCTGATTTATCGGTAACATTTTCGATATTAGTAAAATGACGATTGAAATCCATAATTATGGAGTCATTTACAGCTCCACCGGACATGCAAGTTCCGGCGCTCCTAGCAGTTAATGATAGGTCTTTAATTTTATGTTTGTTTTGGGCTACTAATGATACTATTTTCTGTACATCCTTAGAATCCTTAGGGTAAACAATCATCTGAGGTTTTATCTCGAATAAACTAGCGTCGTGTGAATAGATTTCGAGAGATTTTTCGGACATATCTATCTCGCCCTTAAAGCCGTTATCTTCTAGCAGTTTTTCGAATTGATCCATATCAACTATATTATCAGATTAGAATATAATCTTAAGCATAATTCATTTGAATTTTGTATAATACAGAGCAATGGGTGAAATTAAAAAAGAAAAAATAGTTATAGTTGGAGCAGGATTCGGTGGCATTAAGGCTGGATTACTTTTATCTAATGACCCTAACTTTGACGTAACCATAATAAACGACAAAGATACATTTAGATATTATCCGAGACTATACCACACGGCTACTGGTGGTAATTCTAAGGAAACCTCGATTCTACTGACTTCAATATTTGAAGATCATGATATCAATATTGTTATAGACAAAGTTTCTAAAATTGATAGAAAAGATAAGGTATTCAAGACCGAATCCGGCAAGGACATTAACTACGATAAGGCAATTATTGCTCTAGGAGTAGTAACAAACTATTTCGGTATTGATGGACTTCAAGAGTTCTCCTATGGAATTAAATCCAAAGAAGAAGCCGAAAAATTAAAAAGCCATTTACATCAAACCCTAATAACGGACGGCTCACCTGACAGGCATTACGTTGTAATTGGAGCTGGCCCAACTGGGGTTGAGCTTGCTGGTCAACTGGCATTTTATTTGAAATATTTATTGAAAAATCATGGTATGAAAGATAAAAGAATTAGGATAGACCTTATTGAGGCAGCACCCAGGGTCTTGCCCACCTTGTCCGAAAAAACATCCATCGCAGTAACAAATAGGCTTAAAAGTATTGGTGTTAATGTTATGACCGGCAAGGCTGTGCAATCTGAGAATATCGATACTCTTACTGTTAGCGGGAAGCCAATTAAAAGCCATACTGTTGTGTGGACAGCAGGAGTGACTAATAGTCCTTTTTTCAAAGAAAACGGATTCAAATTAAATGAAAAAGGTAAGGTTGTAGTTGATCGTTACCTCCGAGCTGAAGAAAATATTTTTGTAATTGGAGACAATGCAGCAACGCAGTATTCCGGCATGGCACAAACAGCTTTAGTTAATGCCGTCCTGGTGAGCAATAATCTAATCCGATCAAAGAATGGCAAGTCTATGTTAATGGACAAGCCGAAAAGACCAATATCGGTTATTCCCGCTGGTAAAAAATGGGCCGCAGTAATTTGGGGTAGATTAGAGTTATTTGGTTGGCTGGGCTGGATTCTAAGGGAAGCTGCGGATTATATCGCCTTCAATGATCTTCAGCCTTGGTGGAAAGCTGGTGCACAATGGACAACTGAATTCCTCAAGGATGATCAATGTCCAATTTGTGATCATAAATAAAAAATAACTTAGTTCAGTCTTTTAATATAAAATAGATTAATGGAAGAATTCAAAAAATCTTATCTTAGGCTTAACGCCGCTCAAAAAGAAGCTGTCGACAATATTGATGGTCCAGTTCTTGTAGTCGCTGGTCCTGGAACGGGGAAGACCCAGTTACTTACAACTAGAGTAGCCAATATTATGGCTAACACTGATACAGATCCAGGTCAGATTTTATGTTTAACATTCACAGAATCTGGCGCAACGAATATGAAGAACAGGTTAAATAATCTTATTGGCAAAGAATCATATAAGGTTAATATAAATACCTACCATGGCTTTGGTAATGAGCTTATTCGAGATTATCATCAATATTTCCCAAACTATAAAGTCACAAGACCGGCAGATCAATTAACGCTTGATAAGATACTCAGATCAATATTAAATGACTTACCATATAGTAATCCTCTAAAGAACGAAGTTTTCATTAGATCTATAAAGAAAATGATATCTAACGCCAAAAGAGAATCCTTAACACCGGATAATTTACTGGAAAAAGCTAACGAGAATATTAATTACTTAAAAGCATTACAGCCAGTCATAGATATTAATCTGTTAACTTTTGATAGAATGAGCAAAAAGACTGCGCCTCTTTTTGAGTCCATTTTAAAAGACATACTAACCATAAAAACTGAAAACACTGAATTAAATAGCTTAATTGTAGGTGAGCTTGAAAGTTCAATTCGAGAATTCACCAGCGACAAATCTACCAAGGCTCTAACTGCTTGGAAGTCTAAATGGCTAGAAAAAAATAATGACAATACATTTGTGCTTAAAGGAATAGAACAAAACCAAAAGATTGTGTCGCTTGCAGACATTTACTCAAGCTACGAACGAGAGCTTCAAAAACATGGAATTTATGATTATGACGACATGATCAATCTCACTATTGGAGCCTTAGAGCATAATGATGACTTTAGATACAATATTCAAGAAAAGTACCAATACCTATTACTTGATGAATTCCAAGATACAAACGGATCTCAATTCAGACTAATTGAGCTACTGACCAATAATCCTGTTTTCGAAAATAGACCTAATGTTATGGCGGTTGGTGATGATGATCAAGCCATCTTCTCATTCCAGGGTGCGAATTATTCACATATGGTTAAGTTTTATAAACTTTACACAGATGTTCTAGTGATTACACTTAATCAAAACTACCGCTCAACTCCCTCTGTTGTTAGCCTAGCCAAATCTATCAGTGGTCAAATCCAGGAAAGACTTAATCTCCCTGGAATGGATACAAAAAATCTCGATGCAAACATTAGAGACATCACTGACTCAGTTGTGCGGTATGACTTTAATAATGAATTAAATCAGCTCGCCTTTATAGCTGATGACATCAGAAAAAGATTAGATGCTGGTCTTTCTGCAAAAGATATTGCTATTATCGGCAGGAAACATGCTCAGCTAATGCCTATAGTCCCGTACTTGCATAAAAGAAATATTAAACTTAGATACGATAAACGCGACAATATCTTGGATGACCCTAGAATTAGTACTCTTATTTCAATGTCTAGATTAGTGCTGGCTTTAAAGAAGTCCCGAAGATCAGAGCTCAATGAACTTTGGCCAGAAGTATTATCTGCAGATTTCTTCAATATCCCAACATCTATTATTTGGGAGATATCTTGGGATGCAAACGACAATCGTAAGCTTTGGAAAGATCTTCTGATTGCAAATGAACAGACTAAAAATATTTGCTTGTTTTTCTACAGACTCTCCTTAATTTCTGAAGATGAAACTTTGGAAACAATGTTAGACTATCTGATCGGCATAAATGAATTAGATTTGCATGAATCTGAGGGCACAAAAATGAAATCTAAATTTTATGACTTCTATTTCAAAGACCATAACCTAGAGACTACAACAACAGAATTCTGGACACTACTACAAAATCTCACAGCACTTAGACAATATTTGAGAGAATACAGCTCTAATCAGGATAGTAGCCTGAAACTCAAAGACTTTACGGCCTTTATTGAAGAGAACGTTAAGTCAGAAATTAAACTCATAAACAATAGCCCCATAATAGAATCTGATGATTCAGTATACATATCATCAGCTCATAGTGTTAAGGGCTTAGAATTCGATACAGTATATATTATTGACGCATTAGAATCAGTGTGGGGAAGCAAATCAAAAGATCAGTCAGACAAAATTACCGCACCACCAACCATGGAAGCCTTGAGATCCATAGGAATAGTTGAAGATGAAAGAATAAGATTATTCTACGTTGCAGCAACGAGAGCCAAAAAGAATCTAGTAATTACAAGTTATGATAAAACCAGTAATAACCGTGACACATTAAAACTGAAGTATCTAGCAGAGTATGAAGATGATAATCAAAATATAATAAGCCCTTATCTATCGGAAAGAAATAAAGTAGTAATCTCGCCTAGTGTTAAGACTCCAACTATTGAAGAGTCAATATCATACTGGCAAGCGAGACACATAGAGGGCATGAAAGACGTTAAGTTGAAAGATATGCTATCGGATAGATTAACTAATTTTAAATTGAGCCCAACTAACTTAAACAAGTTCACAAATGTTGAGAGGGAAGGGCCCGAAGCCTTCTTCTTGGATAGCTTACTTAGGTTCCCCAAAGCCAAGGCCGCAATTGCAGAATATGGAACAGCAGTTCACAAATCATTAGAGTGGTTCTATAAAGATATGGATTCTGAAAAAATAAAACCTACCCTAGAAAGGCTACTCTTAATTTTCGATGAGCAATTAGAATCTAAGGATATAGCTGAACAAGAGAAAGAACTTCTGAAAAAACGAGGAATAGAGGCTTTGAAGATATATTATGAGCAAGCAGAACTAGATAATGCAAATATGGTACTTCCCGAGGTGCCTTTTGCCAATGAAAACGTTCATTTAGATGATGCTCATATAGCCGGAAACATAGATAAGGTAATTATTGATCCTAGAAAAAGAACCGCAACTATTGTCGACTACAAGACAGGTAAGAGTTATCAGAAATGGAAGTCTGAAACCAAGCTCCATAATTATGAACGTCAGCTTTATTTCTATAAATTACTACTCGAGAATTCAAGAACATATAAGAGATATAAAGTTACAGATGCATATCTTGAGTTTGTAGAGCCAGATAAAAATGGGAAGATAAATAGGCTTCATATAGTATTTGATGAAAATAAGCTTGAGGAAACCAACCTACTAATAAAATCCATCTATAAAAGGATTGTCGAATTGGACTTTCCAGATATTTCGAAATACCCAAAGACTTTAACTGGAATAAAAGCCTTTGAACAAGACCTAATCAAAGACATAAAAAAATAGCACCTCTTTCAAAAAGAAGTGCTATTAAAATTTTTGTAATTTATATTATTTTTTGCTCTTGGTTTTCTTGCTAGAGTTGATTTTATCAACATAGAGCAAGCTGTAAAGATTAATGGCTATAACACCACCAACTACTGGAGCTAGAGTGTATACTACCCAGCTAAATGAATTAACGCCTAGAGCAACTGCAGGGTTGATTAGAGCGTTTGAAGCGCTTGATGCGACAACAATACCAACTGCGTATGCAGCACCGCCTACAGTAGCTGCTACTGGAGCACTAAACTTTTTATAGGCTGTTGCAGAAACGATTAGTACGAATACGAATGTTCCGATAGCTTCAGCTACAAATGCTCGAGTTGAGTAATGAGCAGCAGAGTTAGGGATCTTATTATTAATTAAGTAGATGAATAGTGCGTATGAAGCATATGCACCAACGAATTGCATAACAACGTTTAGGAGTAATTCGACAGTTTTTATTTTTTTAACCGTCCAAAGTGCTACTGAAAGCGCTGGGTTGAACTGTGGAATCCATTTACTACCAGTCTCTTTTTCTTCATAGTTAGCGAACAGTATTAGTCCTGCATAAGCAAGTCCAATGCCTAGCGCTATAAAGTAAGATATACCAATTGCTGAGCTTTTCACTGACAAGAATACGAGCGTAAGTAACGCAGTACCTAGTAGTTCTGTAAGCAACATCGCATACAATTTTTTATTAACCATTATTACCCTCCGGAAAAATTAATTTATGGAGAAATATTAGCATATACATCTAGAACATGTAAAGCAGTTATGCACAACGTATAGGGGTGGTTATTTATTTTACGTCTGGAGTTCTTGCGATAAGTCTCAATGTTCCATCTGTCAAAGTCATGGCTGCCATTACAGTGAACGATACTGCAGCTACGGTAAATTTATACCGATCATCTGAATTAGAAAAAGTTTTGTTTGCTACTTCCTGAATATGCCATAGATCAAGACTAAAAGCCTTCAAGTTATTATTTGTCTTAGTGTCAAACTCATCAGTGTGAAGAGTGGTATTAGGCTCATTATTTATTACAATGAAAGCTGTATTATCATTGCTACCAAGTTTTGGAGCGCCTTCAGGATTTTCACTCTCAACAAGTCCGAGCATATCTTGCTTACTTGGAATATATGAATCTTTCACAGATGCTAGTTTTTTACCCTGTTCGTAGACCTGGTCAATAAGCGCCTCGTTAACGGCATCTCGTCCATAGACTGCTGATATTAATTCAATAGTTACTTTCATCGCAGCTTCTGATCTTTTATCATCTGCAAAAATATCTAAAATATCCTTAGCGCCATCAACTGCACCGCAACCAGTCGCAGATTCTGTTGCATTTAATCCCTGGTGATTGCCAGGTTTGAAGCCGAGCTTATATGCAATGCCTGATTCAATCTTGAAATCTTGCGCCAAGTCAGCATCGGATAAATCCGTTTCTGACATTGCTAGTCTTCTAGATATTCCGAAACCTATAGTTCCAGCAGGGAATTGAGGTCCAAGCTGTCGACTGAAGCTGGTGGCGCTATCACTGTTGTAACCGGCAATTTGTCCAGCATGTATGCATCTCACAGCCGCTTCCTTAGGTGTTGCGACAAATGATACGCTCAAAAGTTCTTTTGCCCTATCAAGATCACTTAATCTAATGTCAGTTTCAGTACCAGTTTCATTTAATCTATCTGCAAGTGAATAATGCCCGCTCCAGATATTTCTCCCAGAAACATCTTTTGCAACTTCGTCAATAATACCTAAATCTGTAACTTTGGCTCCCAAATATGAGATTTCGCCTAGTCGACTTTCAATATCCTTAAGTGAATTAGTTTTTATACTTGTAGCTTTTTCAGTGTTACTTGAACTAGAAATAGCTGTCATAAATTCTTTAGAATTCATAATCTTTATGCTCCGATTATATTATTTAATGAAATTAATATTTCATTTTAAATCTAAGGTATGAATAAATCAATGAGTTTTTTAATTACTACATATATAGTGTTAGTGAGATATATCACAGACACCATATGTAGCATGGAGGATACTGAAATTATGTATAGGGAAATTATAAATCCAAGTGAACAAACAAATAATAATAATTCAAAAGTAGTTATACTTGAGAGAGTAGCTGATTTTTTCTACAAAAATAATGATATCGGTAAAAGTTACACCGTACCATATGCCGCCATAATTGATTTTGACCCATACCTAGCTCTCGAAATATTAAAACTTGGTGAGGATATGCCAATATCCAGAGATGCTTATGCAAAAGGCGTAGCCGATGGTGTAGCTGCAATAATTGAAATGTTCACAAAGCAAGATACTAGTAAAATGATCCCTGTACAAAAAGCACTAGGAACGACAGCATTAATGCCCAAAGACAATCAAGAGAGCAATTAGTATTCTTTAACTTCTGCTTCTTCGCTTCAACTGAGCTACTTGTAGCCTAATACTATTTCTGTCTACTAGCTTCTGAGCGTTCTCAAGACTAATTTCGTCCTTTGATTCACTCTTCATTTTCATAGCTAGATCAAGTGCTTTCTTAGCTTCAGTCTCATTAATATCATTAGAGTTATCTGCTTCATCTACTATAACTCTAATATTATTGCTAGCAACCTCTATAACTCCACCAAATGTGGCAAAGTGCTCCATCTGGTAATCGGTATCTTTTGGATTCTTTCTTATAGATATAATGCCCGAAGTAGCTGCCGAAATGAGAGGCATATGGTCAGTAAGTACGCCAATTTGACCTGTCATTGTAGGCAATACTACTTCGTGGACATCTCCATCGAACTTAACCCCAGATAGTGTTACTAGCTTTAAGTGGATCATTATTTCTTAATTTCTTCCTTTACTTCAGAAATTGGACCCTTCATATAGAATGCACTTTCTGGAACGCTATCGTGTTTACCATCAAGAATTTCACGGAATCCAGCAATAGTATCCTTAAGCGATACGTACTTTCCTGGTTTTCCAATGAATACTTCTGCAACGTGGAAAGGTTGAGTTAAGAATCTCTGAATCTTTCGAGCACGAGCTACAGTAAGCTTATCTTCTTCAGACAGTTCTTCCATTCCAAGGATTGCAATAATATCTTGAAGATCTTTGTATCTTTGAAGAATCTTTTGAACTTCACGAGCTACGTTATAGTGGTCATCGCCAACAATTTCTGGATCAAGTATAGTTGAACTAGAGTCAAGGGGATCAACAGCAGGGTATAGACCTAGTTCTGTTAAGGCACGAGATAGTACAATTGTTGAATCCAAGTGAGCAAAAGTTGTTGCTGGCGCTGGATCGGTTAAGTCATCTGCAGGTACATATACTGCCTGTACTGATGTAATAGAGCCGGTCTTAGTTGAAGTAATTCTTTCCTGTAAGCTACCCATTTCTTGAGCTAAGTTAGGCTGGTAACCTACTGCCGACGGTAATCTTCCAAGTAGAGCAGACACTTCTGCACCAGCTTGGGTATATCGGAAGATATTATCTACGAAGAGCAGTACGTCGTCTCCCTTATCTCGAAAGCCTTCAGCGATAGTTAGTCCAGATAAAGCAACTCTTAGACGAGCTCCAGGAGGTTCATTCATCTGGCCAAAGACCAAAGAAGTCTTATCTAGTACGCCAGATTCTTCCATTTCGTAATAAAGGTCGTTTCCTTCACGAGTTCTCTCACCAACACCTGCGAATACAGAATATCCACTATGGTACTTAGCAATGTTGTTAATTAGCTCAGTAATAAGAACTGTTTTACCAACACCAGCACCGCCGAATAGTCCAACTTTACCACCCTTAGTAATTGGACAGATAAGGTCAATAACCTTAATTCCAGTTTCTAGAATTTCTACACCGCCAGACTGTTCTGTAAATGCAGGTGGTTCTTTGTGGATTTCGGAAAAGTTTTTGAAGTTATTGCTCTTGCCGTCAATTGGTTCTCCAATAACATTGAACATTCTTCCAAGAGTCTCCTTGCCAATAGGAACACTAATTGCCTTACCACTGTCAATAACTTCAGTTCCTCGTTCCAGTCCATCAGTTGATCCTAATGAGATAGCTCTTACAGAAGACTCGCTCAAATGCTGGGCAACTTCTAGGACTATATTCTTACCATCTTTGCCAGTAACATTCAGAGCGTTATTAATCTTAGGTAATTTACCTTCTCCAAATTCAACGTCTACAACCACACCAACGATTTGACTGATTGATCCGTTTTTAGTTTTTATAGTACTTTCCATCATTCCTCCTAATCCTTTAATGCCTCAACACCACCAGATATTTCGGCTAATTCTCTGGTAATCCCGGCTTGTCGGGCGGTGTTAAATGCTAATGTTAAATCGCCAATTATATCGTTCGCGTTATCGCTTGCGTTCTTCATAGCCATCATTCTCATCGAATGTTCACTAGCTAAGCTCTCAAGCAAACACTGCCATAATTGTACTTCCAATAATCTCTCGGCAATACTATCGACTACACCTTCAACGGAAGGTTCGAAGTTGGTAAATTCATACTTATAATCTAGGTTCTCGGTAGATTGATCTCTATTTGCAGGTAATAGGCTTAATGAAGATGCTTCTTGCACTAGATTAGATTTATACTTCGTGTACACAATAACAATCTCATCAACTTTTTTCTCTCTGTACTGAGCAAGAATAGTATTAAGTATTGGTCTAATGTCGTTTGGAGTCGGATTGTCTCCGAAAGCAGGATATACAGAAAACAGTTCCACTCCAGAAAGTCTTCTAACAAACTGGGCTCCTTTTTTACCAATAGTAATGACTTTTGAATCAATCCTCTTTTTACTATCTTCCAAGATTGATTTACCAAGAATCTTAAGACTATTAGCATTATATGCTCCTGCTAGACCACTATTACTGGTAATAGAGACGTAGAGCTTATTCTCGATTTTACGCTTCTCGAATAGAGGGTGTTCATCGACTTCTTTGATCGAAGACAAGCGAGCGAGAAGAGAATAGGCGAGTTCCTGATATTCACGACTCTTTTTGGCGTTTTCCTGAGCACGACGCATCTTACTAGCAGATACGAGCTCCATAGCCTTGGTAATCTGCTTAGTATTTTTAACTGATGATATTCGCCTTTTTAGGGCTATCGTACTTGCCATTAATCTTTACTCACAGCTCCTTCAGTAGTCTTGTATCCTGAAGCAACTTTTTCAGCTGCATCCTTAATCTTTTTAATTAGAGCTTCTTCTGGTTCTTTACCATCTTCGAGAGCTTTTATAACATCTGGATGATTCTTCTTAATGTCTCTAAGCAGACTGTCTTCAGCCGCCTTGATCTTATCTACAGGGATCTTATCAAATATGCCTTCAGTTGCAGCTAGAAGCGCACTATACATTTCCCAAATAGCTTGAGGAGAATATTGAGACTGCTTCAAAAGCTCTGTAAGTCTTTGACCTCTTTCAATTCGTTGTCGAGTATCGGCATCAAGATCAGTTGAGAATTGTGCAAATGCTGCAAGCTCCCTAAACTGAGCAAGATCAATACGAAGTGACTTAGCCACAGATTTAACAGCCTTAGTTTGAGCAGCTCCACCAACACGGGATACAGATAAACCTACAGAAATAGCTGGTCGAATACCTTGGTAGAAAAGGTTAGTTTCCATGAATATCTGACCATCGGTAATCGAAATAACATTTGTTGGAATGTATGCCGAGATATCTCCAGCTTGAGTTTCAATAATAGGAAGAGCAGTAAGACTTCCAGCACCAAGTTTATCGCTTAATTTAGCGGCTCTTTCGAGTAATCTTGAGTGAAGATAGAATACGTCTCCAGGATAAGCTTCGCGGCCTGGTGGGCGTCTTAAGAGCAAACTCATTTGACGATAAGCAACAGCGTGCTTTGAAAGATCATCATAAATTATAAGGGCATGCTTTTTATTGTCTCTGAAGTATTCACCCATCGCACAACCCGAGTAAGGTGCAAGATACTGTAATGCTGCAGAATCAGAAGGGCTAGTTGCAACAACAATGGTCTGATCCATTACGCCTTCACGCTTTAATCTTTCTACTAAACGAGCAACTTTACTCATCTTCTGGCCGATTGCTACATAGATGTTAATAACGCCAGTCTTCTGACGATGCTGGTTAATCATGGTATCGATAGCAATTGCTGTCTTACCTGTTTGACGGTCTCCAATAATAAGCTCTCTTTGACCTCGTCCGATAGGCACCATAGCATCAATAGCTGTAATACCAGTCATTAAAGGTTCGTTAACGCTTTTTCTATCCAGTACACCAGGAGCAGTTTGTTCAACTTTAGCAGTTAGTTTTGCGTTAATTGGAGCTCCGCCATCGATTGGATTACCGAGTGGATCAACAACACGACCAACAAGTTCTGGACCAACTGGAACTTCCATAACCTTACCGGTTAGTCGAACCTTAGCACCGGCCTTAACAGATGAATCGTTACCTAAAATTACAGCACCTATTTCATCCTCTCCTAGGTTGAAGGCAAAAGCTGTTAGTTTTGAGCTATTCTCACCATCGATTTCAATAATTTCGTTATAGCCACAATTACGTAGTCCATAAATCCAGGCGATACCATCACCAACTCGGGTTACGACTCCAACTTTCTCAATTTCAGGTCGAGCCTTTAATTCTTCAATTGCAGCTCTTATGTCCTGTGATAGTTCTTTTATAGATAATTCGCTCAAAACTTTATTCCTTTCCTTGTATCTCTACGATAGGGTTAACTGTTTAAATTTACTTAATTTGCTCAGCATACTTAGGTCCATTTGGTAATTTGCAGTACTAATTTTGAGTCCACCAACTAGTTTAGGATCAATTTCATATAACAGGGTAATGCTCTCAGCTTCAGGATATACTTTTTTGAGCTCTGTCTTAATGTCTTCTTCGGTACTTTTGGTGACTTTGAATGCTGAAACTACAGTAGCCTCAACTCTTCCACTTATCGCCCAATCTTCCTGAACAGATCTTAGAAGTGAAGATAGCTCGCCAGTTCGACCGTTATCCAGTAGATATGCAGCAATTTCTCTAGGAAGGTCCTTAGATTGACCACCATCGATGGTTTTCTTCGAAATAATGCTGGATAGACTAGAGATAGAGGTTTTCATGCTTTTTACGCTTCTTTACCCTTCAATATGCCATCAATAATCTTAGAGTCCTTATCTGAGTCTATCTTCTCCCCAACTAAAGCTTCAGTGGCTTCCGAAATTAGGCCAACAAGTTCTTTTTCAAGCTTCTTCTTAGCCTTCAATGTGTTTTGTTCGATAGTTCTGTTTGCATCAGTGAGGATACCATCGGCTTTTGCTTTAGCAGCTTCTTCAGATTCGGACACAATAGCTTTAGCTTCATCTCTAGAGTCAGAAAGAAGCTTATCTGCATCTTTCTGGGCTTTATGTAATAGCTCTTCAGTTTTAGCATTAAGCTCATCATTCTTCTTCTGCATTTCAGCACCAAGCTTAAGACCAGCTTCGATCGTATCTCGTCTTTCCTTAAGTACCTTAAGGATTGGTTTAAAGGCATATTTCCTAAGTACCAAATAGACAATCAGGAAAGTTAGCATCTGAATAATTAACGCTTGAAGATTGATTCCAAAAGCGCCTAAGCCAGATGATTGGTCTGCGAAATATGTTGTATTCATTATTTATTAAAAGTTTCTTATTTTACGATAAAGATTGATGCGAATGCTAGAAGCGCCATTAGCTCAATAATAGCTATAAAAACTAGTGCTTGACCTAAGAACTTAGATGCTTCTGGGTTACGACCAACTGCTTGCATATAGCTTGCGCCAACAAGACCAATACCTAATGCAGGTCCGATTAGACCTCCACCGATCATAAGACCTTTACCAATGATTGCTACGTTTGTTACTTCTGCTAGTATTAACATTTAAATTTACTTCTCCTTATTTTACTTATTAAATTTATCATCCTGTTTATTTCTAAAGTGTCGCCACCTTAGCTCTTCCGTTAATTGTTTCAGTTATATCTTCATCGGTCAAGTGCTCTTCAGTAGAGTGATTGACTGTGATTGCTAGATACATCACGGATAGGATGACAAAAATGAATGCTTGAAGAGCACATATAAAGAGCTCCATCAGAGTAAAAGGTGCGGCAGTAAGTGGAGCAATTATGCCACCGAGATATGAGAATACGGCAATAATAATTTCACCAATTGTTACGTTTAAGAACAATCGAAGAGAAAGACTAATAACTCTAGTGGCATCTGTGAACATTTCCAGGATTCCTAGAACAAAATACAGGGGATTAAGAGGACTACCAATAAAGAAGTGTCCGAAATATTCTTTAGCGCCAGATTCTCGGATTGATGATGCGTAAACATATCCCATAGTAATTATTCCGACAGCAAGAGTTGCATTAAGGTCACCCGTAAATGCTCTAAGTAATGGATTTTCTCCGGCTAAGAAAGATTCACCGACTCCAGGAATTAATCCGAGCCAGTTACTCATTAGCAAGAAGAAGAAAAGGGTAACAAAGTAAGGCACGTACTTATATGATCGTTCTCGGTCCTCAAAGCTTGATTCAACGAGATTACGGATAAACTCAACCCCAGCTTCAATAAACTGAACTAATCCACCCTGGGGATGAATTGTTACTCGTCGAGCAACCCAGATGAATAATGTGCACATAATAATTGAACAAATCCAACCATAGAAGATTGAGTTGGTGATTAAAAGTGGCCCAATTTTGAATAAATATGCACTAGTAATGTGAATTGGCGGTGTAGTAGCTGCTAGAAAACCAAACATTATTTCTTATCTCCCAATGAGTTAATTTTATTGAACTCTTCATAAAATCTACGAACAACCAGCACTGAAAGTGTCATAGCGAGGACAAAACCACCTAGGAAAAATATGGGTGATGTTTTAGTGACTTTATCCAGTTCATAGCCACCGATTACCGGAATAAGGAAAACAATAGCTAATTGCCAGCTCATTGACACAGTAGCACCAATAAAATTACTACGCGCAATTAAAGCTGAGTTAACAGATTGAGGATCACTATTTTTAGTAGTCGACGTCGTCTTTGGCGCGGCTGTTTTATTCATTTCGCTTCATTATATCAGTCTTTACATCCGTTAATCAATACTAGGATATATAATTCAATTAATATATAATTAAATCTAATGAGTGATACAGCAAAAGTTACAATCTACAGCGCATCATGGTGTGCATTCTGTCATGCTGCAAAAGACTATATGGACAGTATAAATGTTAAGTATATTGATAAAGATGTTGATAGCGATAAAGAGATTGCCCAAGAATCAATCGATAAGTCTGGACAAATGGGAATACCAGTTATCGATATAGCAGGTGACATTATTGTTGGTTTTGATAGACCAAAACTAGATGAAGCATTAAAAAAACATAAAATTATTTAAAAAATTAACAATTAGTTCAAATATTGTAAAAATAGTCTAAATATGCTATTATATACGTATTAATACGGAGTTATTTATGAGTGAGGTAGAGAAAATCGAACGACAAACAAACGCCGAACCTACAATCAGCGCTGCTGAGTATGTGCCTGATGCTAAGAAAAAGGCTTTATTGGACCTATTTGATGTAATCTATAAGAATAACCCGTCTCAACTAAAAGATCTTTTCAGTGACTCAGACCCAGAAAAAGAAATACTCAATAAATATTATGCTGCACAAAATGCAGGCGCAGATTATGAAATCGAATATGACGAAGCAACCCAAGAAAAGATCTATGAAGATGCCGTATTCCAAGAATTACTATCTATTCGTCTTACTGGTGACACCGAAAAGGATAGAGAATTAAAGCAGAATTTAAGATTAAGGGCCTTCGAGGTATTTTACGATGAACTCAGAAAATCTTCGGACCAGGATACAGATATTTCAGGACTAGCTTCTGCCTCATAGTGTAAGATATATATAAATTATGTCATTTGAAGATTTCAAAACAAAAGACTCCGTTGTCTTAGTCTACACGGGAGATGGTAAGGGCAAGACCAGTGCTGGTCTTGGGCTCCTTGTTCGCGCACTTGGCAATAGGTGGAGAGTAGCTTTCATACAATTCATTAAGCATTGGGGAGTGAGTGAGCATGTGCTCTTAAGAGATTTAGCTCCTTTATTTAAAGATGATCTTTATTTCTACAAAGGTGGTAAGGGATTCTATAAGGCTGGCGATCTAAGTGACGGCGAAATTACCGAAGAACAGCATAAAGCTGCTGCAGAAATTACATACAAGGAAGCCCC
>Ga0194049_1000401_pt1 | contig 15187 bp, 17 predicted proteins | sample JunL2225m_MetaG_FD_148665 | JGI IMG/M metagenome (GOLD analysis project Ga0194049, IMG submission 148665) | Anoxic zone freshwater microbial communities from boreal shield lake in IISD Experimental Lakes Area, Ontario, Canada - Jun2016-L224-25m | ecosystem: Environmental > Aquatic > Freshwater >... | reverse complement strand
GATCGGCAGCGACGCTAAACGAACCCGAATCGGCGATCGCAACAAAATAACGCAGCTGTTGAAGGGTTGGCCAAGACATAACTAAATCTTATGATACTTTGCAGAAAGTACGATTTGCCTTATGGGGATAAATAGCCGAGAATGTCTCCATGACAAACGACCAAACCACCAGTTGCCCTTTTTCGGGCGGAGCAATCACATCGGCAAACATGACCCCCACAAATGCAACGTGGTGGCCGAATCAACTCAACGTCAGAGTCCTCCACAACAACCCAGAAGTTGGCGATCCGATGGATCCCGATTTTGATTATGCGAAAGAATTCAAGTCACTTGATCTCGACGCCGTAGTAAACGATCTCACTGTTTTGATGACAGACTCACAAGCCTTTTGGCCAGCTGACTACGGTCACTACGGACCTTTCTTTATCCGCATGGCGTGGCACGCTGCTGGTACATATCGCATTCAAGATGGTCGTGGTGGCGGTGGCGCAGGTATGCAACGCTTTGCACCGACCAACTCGTGGCCAGACAACGGCAACCTCGATAAGGCACGACGCCTACTTTGGCCAATCAAGCAAAAGTATGGCAACAAACTTTCTTGGTCCGACCTCATGATCCTCACCGGACACGTCGCTCTCGAGTCGATGGGTTTCAAGTCGTTCGGCTTTGCAGGTGGTCGCCCAGACGTTTACGAATCAGACGACACGTATTGGGGCAAAGAAACAACTTGGCTCGCAGATGAGCGCTACTCAGGTGATCGCGAACTTGCGAATCCGTTGGCCGCAGTTCAAATGGGTTTGATCTATGTCAACCCAGAAGGTCCAAACGGCAATGCCGACCCAGTGTTGTCGGCTCGTGACATTCGTGAGACATTTGCACGCATGGCAATGAACGACGAAGAAACCGTCGCACTCGTTGCAGGTGGTCACACATTCGGTAAAGCACACGGTGCTGGTGACCCAGGTAAATATGTCGGTCCAGAACCCGAAGCTGCACCAATCCAAACGATGGGTCTTGGTTGGATGAACTCAATGAATTCAGGTCGTGGTGTTGACACAATTACCAGCGGCATTGAAGGCGCTTGGACAACTAACCCGACGCAATGGGATAACGACTACTTCATTTTTCTGCTTGAGAATGAATGGGAGTTAACGAAGAGCCCAGCAGGTGCACAACAGTGGATACCAAAGGGCGGAGCGATGGCTGGCACTGTGCCAGATGCGCACGATTCTTCACGATCCCATGCACCAATCATGACGACAGCCGATCTTGCGCTGAAGTTTGATCCTGCTTACCTCAAGATTTCGAAAGACTTCTATGCAAACCCTGACAAGTTTGCCGATGCATTTGCTCGCGCCTGGTTCAAACTGAATCATCGCGACATGGGACCAAAGTCCCGCTACTTGGGCAACTTGGTGCCAAAGGAAGATCTAATTTGGCAGGATCCAATTTCGAAGCCAGGCAAAGTTCCAGCCGCAGCAGATGTTGCAAATCTGAAGAAGAAAATCCTCGCAAGCGGACTTTCAGTTTCAGAGTTGGTCTTTACCGCATGGGCATCGGCTTCAACTTTCCGAGGCACAGACAAGCGTGGCGGTGCAAACGGTTCACGCATTCGTTTAGCACCTCAGAAAAACTGGGAAGCAAACAACCCAACCGAACTGGCGAAGGCTCTCAAAATCTATGAGGCGCTGAGCACGGAAACGGGCTTCTCGATTGCCGATCTGATTGTTCTCGGCGGAAACGCAGCAGTAGAAAAGGCTGCGCAAGACGCGGGAGTAACCGTTGAAGTGCCGTTCTTGTCAGGTCGTGGCGATGCAAAGGCGGAACAGACCGATACTGATTCATTCGCAGTGCTTGAACCAACTTTTGATGGTTTCCGCAACTACCTGCGTCCGGGTCACGTTCAGACAACAGAACAGTTGTTGCTCGAAAAGGCAAGCCTGCTCACACTCAGTGCTCCAGAAATGACAGTACTGGTCGGTGGCTTGAGGGCGTTGAATGCCAACTACAAGAGTTCAAATCATGGTGTCTTCACCAAGACGCCAGGCGTTCTGACCAACGACTTCTTTGTTGCGTTGACTGACATCAACATTGAGTGGCATCCAACAGACAAATCGGAAGAGTTGTTTGAGGGTCGCGACAGCAAAACCGGCAAAGTCATCTGGACAGGTACCCGCAACGACTTGATCTTTGGATCAAACTCGCAATTGCGTGCCCTCTCAGAGGTCTACGCTCAAAACGACGCGAAGGCAAAGTTTGTGCGCGATTTCGTCGCCGCATGGACGAAGGTGATGAACCTCGACCGCTTCGACAAATAAAGAAGCAGCGTTAACAATTAGTTTCGGTTACGCGTGACGTTAGCTCGTCGCATGTTCGTACACATGGTGCCCCCGGCATGAATCGAACATGCGACCTGCGGTTTAGGAAACCGTTGCTCTATCCACTGAGCTACGGGGGCTAATCCATTAATTATATGGATTTCTCTACTGGTCAGTTTTTGCTAGAGACAGTCACCAGTACCCATTTGGGTAAGAAAAATCCAAAACTTCACTTCACTCTCGCGTACGAATTACGTGATGATCCACAGGAAACTCGCTTAGTGACGCGCATGCAGTCACAACCCCTTCGCTAAAGGTGAGAGATAGCCTATTTAGTGATGAATAATGGTCTAATCCGCGTTGGACTCCTTGCGTATGGAGCAATCGGTCACGAGCACAATATTGCGACTCAAAATACCGCAGGGCTCGAACTCATGGCCGTGTGCGATACGAACCCAGAGCGGGTTGCAGCAGCACTCGAACTTGCACCGAGCGCGTCAGCATTTAGCGATGCAACCGAGATGTTGGATTCTGGACTTCTTGATCTCGTAGTTATTTCCACCCCGCCTAATAGCCATTTTCAGTGGGCAAATGAGTCACTGTCACGCGGCATTCACGTTGTACTCGAGAAGCCAATGGCTCTTACTGCAGATCAGTGCGACGAATTAATAGAACTTGCTGCAAGCAAAAAACTCATGCTTGTCGTGTATCAGAATCGCAGGTTTGACGATGACTTTGTGACGATGCGTCAAATCATTCGCTCGGGCGAAATTGGCGATGTGTATCACTACGACAGTTTTGTTGGCGGGTATTCACGACCATGCGATTATTGGCATTCAAACGCTGAAGTATCTGGCGGAGCAATTTTCGATTGGGGCAGTCATTTTCTCGATCAGATTCTGAACATCATTCCTGATGACGTGGCTCATGTCAGTGGGCAAAACCACAAGCGCGTATGGACGCACGCGACAAATGCTGATCATGCGCATGTCACGGTGACTTTCACAACCGGCAAGCAAGCAACTTTTGTTCATTCCGATCTCGCGGCTGCTCGCAAACCCAAGTTTTATGTGCTGGGTACGCAGGGCGCAATCATTGGCGATTGGGACCCAGCTGGCGAACCAGCGGTTGCCGACTTGCCAGCAATACTGACCGTGCATCACACTGACGGAACCTCTCGAGTTGCGCCATTGCAGCCGCTCGCGCCGCACGCATTCCATTGCTCAATCGTCGAGTACATCAACAACGGAATTCCAATGGAAGTCAATGCATTACAATCTCGCAATGTCGTGGCAATCATGCAAGCAGCCGAACAATCGGCAATTCACAATGCAATGCCCGTTGTGCCCCTCCTTCGGCGGTCATAACTCATGGCGGTGAACTGGGGCTTTCTGGGCGCTGGTTTTGTTGCCAGTCGCGGACTCGCTCCAGCAGTGCACGCATCACGCGGAGCAAACTTGTACGCCGTTGCCAGTCGAGACGAGAAACGGTCTGCAACTCTTGAACCAGAACGAGTTCATGCAACCTATGACGACCTCTTGGCCGACGAACGCGTTGATGCCGTGTACATCAGTTTGTCGAATAGCCAACATCTTGAATGGGTGACAAAATCACTTGAAGCTGGCAAGCATGTGCTGTGCGAAAAACCGCTGGGGCTAAATGCATCCGAGACGGAAGCCATGTTTGCTTGTGCTTCCCGTAGTGGACAACTTCTCGTTGAAGCCGTTTGGGGCAGATGGCATCCACGTTTTTCTCGCATGGTCGACGTAGTTACCAGCGGAGCAATAGGAAACATTGAGCACATCGAAACTGCCTTCACCTTTACTTCAGAAATGACCGACAACTATCGCCTGAACCCACTCATGGGTGGCGGGGCGCTGCTCGATGTTGGGTGCTATCAAGCACACGCGTGGGTTGCACTCACCAATGGCGCAAAAGATCTGGAAATTGCCGACCTGACTCGCACGATTGGATCAACGGGTATCGATTTAACTACTGACGTCTCAGTGCGTATAAACAAATCGATCACAGCACACGCGGTCAGTTCATTTGCATTGCCGAGTCAACAACAATTCATTGTTCAGGGGTCGCAAGGAAAGATGCAATCTGCTGCTGGAGAATCATTCACAACGTGGAATGAAGCATGTTCTCTTCGAATCAACGATGTGGTTGAAGAATTTGTTGTCACCAATGCATTCGTAGAGATGGTGGAAAACGTCAGCAACGTAATCAGTGGTGAAGAAGGTTGGGTTGTGCCAAGTGCAGATTCGATCCGTGTTGCACACATTCTTGACAGCATTGCACGACACCCGTAGTTAATTAACCTGTTGCCATGGAAGCTTTGCAACGTAATTTACGCCCACTGATTGTTGTTCATGCTGCAGCGTCGATGTTTATGGTCGGACTGATCTGGACAATTCACTATGTCCATTACCCATTGTTCGCCTATGTCGGAGAGTCAACATATGTCAGCTTTCAGGCTGCACACGTCGAGCGAATTGGAAGATTACTTTTTGTGCCGTGGCTCACTGAGGGCATCACATTGATTGGAATTCTTGCACTGGCATTTCTTGGTGGTCGTAAGACATTACGAGTTCCCGCAGTGCTCAATGGTGCAGCAATGGCTGTCGTTCTTGTGATTAGTGGTTTTTGGTCGGCGCCAGCACACGCGAAACTTGCCAATGGTTTTGATAAATCAGTGCATGACCAATTGATGACTGCAAACCTCATTCGCACCCTGGCATGGACTGTGTGCGGGGCTTGCGCGATATGGATCGTGTTGTCAACGTGGGCTGCCGATCGCGCCGAATAGCAAGGTACTTGACAGCCAGAGCAGTCAGTGTGTAACGATCCACAGCACTAACCCGCACCCTCACGTACACATCGCAGGCATGACAACACAAACATTAGGAGCACTCATGGAAGCCGATAGCGAAAACAGCAATCCACTCAACGAGATTGAGCAACAGCTCATCAACGACATACAAGACCAATGGAAAGAACCAGCGACTAAAGCCGACCTACGCAATCACGCAATTCGTATGGACTCACGGCTCACAAAAATTGACGCTCGTTTCGACGTACTTCGCTCAGATTTACAGGCAATGATTCATAAAAACGTCTGGGCAAGCGCTGCAGCAACCATGACACTCAACCTTGCAGCACTAGGTCTCGTCGTATCAATCTTGAAATAATCCGTAACCAAGTACCGCACAAACCCGCATTCTCACGTACACATCGTGGGCATGACAACACGAACATTGGGAGCACTCATGGAAGCCGATAGCGAAAGTGAAAACAGCAATCCACTCAACGAGATTGAACGACAACTCATCAACGACCTACAAGAACAATGGAAAGAACCAGCAAGCCGAGGCGACCTACGTAATCATGCAGTGCGCATGGATTCGCGGTTTGGGAAAATAGATTTGCGATTCGACAAGATGGATGCACGGCTAGACAAGATGGATGGACGGTTCGACGTCCTGGAGAACAAGATTGAGGGACGGTTCGACATCCTGGAGAACAAGATTGATTCCAGATTTACGAAACAGGACTCGGACCTCAAAGAATACGTCAACAAGGTGGGATGGAAGTTTGCTGGCCTGACCATCAGCACAACGCTCGTGTCAATGATCGGAATACTGAGTGTGTTTGCGGCCTGGATTAAATAGCACCGTCAGTTTCTAAGAATGGCTTGTCGCCGAGGATTGTTGCGCGATGCATCACCCGACGATGTGGCATGTAGTCGGCAGTTGCATAGTGTTGCGTGAGTCGGTTGTCCCAAAATGCAAGGTCGTACTGCTTCCACTTCCATCTCACCGTGAACTCAGGTTTAGACACATGCGAAGTCAAGTAACTGAGGACCATTTCACTCTCGCGGGTTGAAAGCTCCATAATTCGCGTAGTAAACGAATAGTTGACAAAAATTCCGCGCTGCTTGCTCACAGGGTGGGTTCGAACAACCGGATGAACCACAGGTGGATTTTTGACTCGCGCGTTCTCGACCATCTTGCGAGTCTCTGGCGAATTGCCGTAGCGCTCAATCGTGAATGATGCAGCAATGTCGTGTTCTGCGGTCAAGGTAAGGATGAAATCCTTAAACGAATCAGAAAGAGCCTCATACGCGGCGATGCCACTTGCCCATAATGTGTCGCCCCCGAACGGAGGTAACACTCGAGCAGAGAGCAACGCTCCTAGTGGAGGTTGTTCGATGAATGTCACATCTGTATGCCACTCATCACTATCTGGTGGATTCTTGTCGTTGGTGTCCAGCACAATTATTTCTTTGACATCGCCCGTATTGGGATAGATGGGATGTACGTGTAGCTCTCCAAACCTCAAAGCAACATCTCGGTGCTGCACAGGAGTGAGCGGTTGATTCTCAAAAAATAAGACCTGATGCTCGACAAGACTTGCCGAAATTTCATCACGCAGATCATCAGATATGGGCCGACAAAGGTCCACACCTGACACGAGCCCGCCGAGGGCTGGCGATATACGATTCACCTGCACGACGAAAACCTAGTGGATAAGGACTTAAAACCTATGAGCGACTCACCAGTGCATTTCATCGCCCACTTCACCATTAACGATGCCGACAAGTACCGCGTGTACGAGAAGGGGTTCTTTCCTATTCTCAAGGCTCATAACGGCACGTTCGTGACCTATGACGACAACGTGACGGTGCTCGAAGGTACACCAGCAGCAGGCCGAACAGTCGTTATTCGATTTGAATCTGAAGCAGCGTGCATGACGTGGTGGAACTCACCCGAATATCGCGAACTCGCAACTCATCGGCATGCAGGCACCACTACCCACTCCATATCAATCGTTCATGCAATCAAGAGGTAGACCTTGACTGCAAACCTAGAGCCACGCAGAGCAACGTTTCGTTCGTTTGCCGAGTCGACAAAAGAAGATTGGGACGACTTAACCGAGCAATACAAAGTGGTGCAAGGTCGTGTTGCCAGCCAAGTAATTGAGCAACTCGAAAAGTTGAGGGGTGAGTTTTTGGGCTACCCGATCGATCGGCTCGAGCACAGTTTGCAAACTGCTACCCGCGCGGAGCGAGATGGCCGCGACGAAGAATATGTGGTGTGTGCTTTGGTGCACGACATTGGTGACAGTTTGGCCCCCGACAATCACGAGGCCATTGCTGCAGAAGTGCTGAAACCGTTTGTTTCACCAGCCAACTATTGGATGGTTGCACATCATGGGATCTTCCAGGGCTACTACTTCTGGCATCACATCGGTCTCAATAAGAATGCTCGAGACGATTACCGGGATCACGAGCATTACGCCCTCGCTGAAGAGTTTTGCGCAAAATACGATCAGGTTTCGTTTGATGTGGACTACAAGTCAGAGTCACTCGAGCACTTCGTGCCGTTATTGCGTAGGTTTTTGGCTCTTCCTGCGGCCGGGTGACCTGCAGGATCCCGCCCAGCCGGGCTGATTCGGCTAAGGTTCGGGAGTCTTAATTGTGCGTTTTTCATGACAATTGAGACATAACTGCAATAAACCCCCAAATAGGAGAAAATTATGAAGAAAGTAATCGCAATTGCATTCGCAATTTCATCAGTATCAATTGGCCTCGCCGCTTGCGGCAGCTCATCGACACCAGCAGACACAACTGTTGCTGTAGTTGACACAACAATGCCAACAAGCGACACAACAGTTGCTGGCACCGACACAACAATGGTTACTGACACCACTGTTGCTGGCTGATTTTCGTTAATCAGTATTTAAGAGATGGGGCTTGCTGCAAAGCAAGCCCCATTTTTTATTGGTAGGTACGAATTAACAAGTACTAGTTAAAAATTTTGAGTAAGTCTTAGGACGAACTTTCTTGTTCGGCAATCTGCTTATGCACTTCGACCATGTCGACTTCACGAACTGAGGCAATCAATTTGTCCAGTGATGCTGCTGGTAAAGCGCCGGGTTGAGAAAAAAGTAATACCCCATCGCGAAACGCCATGATGGTCGGAATGCTCTGAATACCAAGCGAGCCGCCCAATTGCTGTTCAGCTTCGGTATCAACTTTGGCAAAACGAATATCGGGATGGGCATCGGATGCCTTCTCAAAAATAGGGCCAAACATCTTGCATGGGCCACACCACTCCGCCCAAAAGTCGACAAACGTAATGCCTTCGCCCATAACGGTTTCTTCAAAAGTATCAAGTGTGAGATTTACGGTTGCCATATTTATCCTCTTGAGAGTCCTGGTGTTGCCTTGAGACCAGCGATCAATTCGGCCATTTCAGCCTTCGTGAGTTTTGCCTCAGGGTGCCTGCCAAATTGAGTGTAATAACTCGGGGGCATGAAACCAGAAGTGACCGCAATTACCGTATTTTTTGCACCGCGCTGGCCTTTGTCAAACTCGGAATAATTCACGGCTTGACGCCCTTCATCAACATGTGACTGCACAACCCACGAGATCGGTGCAACGCTTGCATATGACGGATACTTCACCTCGTTGGAATGGCATCCGAAGCATGCACGCACCATAAGTTCACGAGTACGCGGTGTTGCCCACTCTGGTTCACCAGTAATTGGCGGGTTGGAGTGACTACGACCATATGGAATTGCTTGGATAACAACCATGGTCCCAAGTGTCGCCGCGAAAATAACTGTAAGTAACCGCATATTGCTGAGCTTGGACACTGTGGTTGTGCTTGCACGTTGTGCTCGCACGATGTACCACGCAGTAGGTGCCGCGACGAAGCCGATAATGACAACGAAACCAAACGGAGGCATGCCAATCAGCACGCTGACACTCACGAATGCAAGAAGCATGACGCCTACAAATGCAGAGGCGACTTTGAATGTCTTTACCAAGTCCCATAACCAGTCGATGAATGTGCGCACGAGACTGATTAATTGAGAAATTTTCATAGATTCACCATACGTGAACAACTTCATGCGCCACGTAAGGATTGATTAAGGATTTGTCAATTTTTTTCGGGTGTGACGTACGCCGCTGTAATACCGCCATCGATGATCAGTGATTGACCAGTCATCCACGATGATTCATCGGATGCGAGAAATAATGCCCCATGTGCGATCTCTGTTGGTTCACCAAAGCGACCCATTGGAATATGCACGAGACGACGATTACGTTTTGCATCATCGCTCAAAAATGCAGCGAGCAACGGTGTCATTACGGGGCCAGGACAGAGTGCGTTGGCACGAATGCCCTTGCGCGCATAGATGACCGCGATCTCTCGAGTCATTGCCAAGACTGCACCTTTAGATGCGGTGTAGGCAACTTGCGGAGTAGCAGCACCCATGTGAGCAACAAACGATGCGACGTTAATAATCGAACCTTTACCCTGCTCGAGCATGGTTGGAATGGCGTACTTGCAGCCGAGCAAGACACCTTTGACGTTGATGTCCATCGTGCGCTGATAGGTATCGACAGAAGTCGACACTGGGTCGTCATCATCGCCGATCATCACGCCCGCATTGTTGTAGAGCACATCTACTGAGCCAAAATTCTTGATCGCAAAATCAATCGTGTGTTTCCATGACTCTTCATTGGTTACGTCGCACTGAACGAACGCAGCCTGTCCACCAAGGCGATTGATTTCGTCAACGGTTTCGTTGCCATCGACCACGTCTGCCACAACGACTCGAGATCCCTCTAGGGCAAACATTTGTGCTGCCACGCGACCAAGCCCGCTTGCCGCACCAGTAATAATCGTTGTCTTACCTTGCAAGCGAGCCATGTGGTTCTCCTTTGTTTCTACGAGCGTTCAAAATAACGAGTTAGTTCCCAGTCGGTCACATGCCGATTGAAAGCAGCCCATTCAGCCTTGGCGTGCGAAAGAATATGACCGTGTACGTCTGGTCCGAAGCATTCCAGTGCAATCGAACTGTTCTCCCAGCATTGGATTGCCTCGAGCAGGGTGCTTGGAATACGCGGCACATTGGTTGCTTCATAACCGTTGCCCTCGAAGGCTGGCTCAAGCGCGATCTTGTGTCGGATGCCGTACATTCCACCAGCGAGCGTGCCAGCAAACGCGAGATAACTGTTGGCGTCTGATCCGGGAGTGCGGCATTCAACACGGGCACCGGCGCCATGACCAACAACTCTCATGCCGAGTGTGCGATTGTCTGATCCCCATGCGATTGCAGTTGGTGCCCACGAACCAGGTTGAAAACGGCGATAGCTATTGACGGTTGGAGCCCACAACAAACTGAAGTCGCGAGCCGTCGCCAACAAGCCTGCCAAATAATGTTGGAAAAGTGCTGGCATCTCAGTCGTTGTGCTGCTGCTGGCAAATGCAGGTCTTCCGTCTTGCGTCCACAGACTTGAATGCACATGACATGACGAGCCCGTCTCAGAAGCATTCCACTTTGCCATGAAGCTCACCGAACGACCGTGTGACGCAGCAATCTCTTTTGCCGCCGACTTGTAGATCAGATTACGGTCTGCCATCTCGAGTGCCTCGGCATACCGCAAGTTCACTTCGTGTTGACCACGACCAGCCTCGCCCTTGGAACACTCAACCGGTATTCCACACTCATCCAAGTTTCGCCTGATATCACCAATAACATATTCATCAAATGTGGTTTGCACAATTTGATAGTCCTGCATCCATGGAGAATGGGGACTCAGCCCTCGATATTCCTTTTCAAACGCTTCGCGATACGACTCGTGAAACAAATAAAACTCGATTTCGCTGCCAATCATCGGCACAAAGCCCGCTTGTTGCACAATTAGAACTTGATCTCGCAAAATCTGACGTGGTGAAACCGCTACCCGACTGCTCGTGCGAGGATCAGTTAAATCACACAGAATAAGAACAGTATTTTTTTGCCACGGCAACACTCGGATCGTGTCCCAATCGGGCATGGCAACCATATCGCCATAGCCCTGGTCGTAACTGGCAAATGTAAAACCAGGTAAGGCAGTGTCATCCATATCGGTAGCAATGAGATAGTTGCAATTTTCCGTACCGTGATCGGCCACGTCTTGCAAAAAGAACCAACCCGTCATGCGCTTGCCAACCATGCGGCCCTGCATGTCGGGAAAAGCCATGATGACTGTGTCAATCACACCCGAATTAATCGCTACGGCTAGTTCGTCACGAGTCATTGGACGATGCGCCATATAAGAGAGTGTAGGCAGGGGATTTTGGCTCATAGTGTGGCGAGGTGGCTTTGCAACATATTGTCTCCCCCGTTGATGGATCGACCCTTGCCAGCCGCGAATTGGCGACTCCTTCCCAGATCGAGGCCGTTCTGAAAAGGGCTGCCGACTCTCAAAAAATCTGGCGCACCACGCCGATAGCCGAGCGTGCTGCAGTCATCGAGCGCATGGTGCAAGTGATGGAACGAGATGCCCTAGAAATTGCCACCGAACTGACATGGCAAATGGGCAGACCTGTGCGCTACACGCCAAACGAAATACTGCGGGGGTTTCAAGAACGCGCGCGCTACATGTCTTCAATTGCTGCCAACAACCTGAGCGACATTGCAACGCCACAGGTAGATGGTTTTACAAAATGGATTCGACGCGAGCCACTTGGCACCGTGCTCGTGGTTGCACCGTGGAACTACCCATATCTCACTGCAGTGAACTCAATCGTTCCTGCCCTGTTGGCCGGCAACACCGTGGTGCTCAAGCACGCCAGCCAAACAATGTTGTGCGCTGAGCGATTGCAAGCAGCGTTTGATTCCGCTGGTCTGCCTGCGGGCGTATTTCAACATGTCCATGCAAGCCACTCGTCGGTTGACTTAATGATCAAAGATTTGCGCATCAACTTTGTGGTGTTTACGGGTTCAGTAGATGGCGGTGTAAGCATGGAGCGCTCTGCTGCCGGAAGATTTATTGGAGTCGCAACCGAGTTGGGTGGAAAAGACCCTTCGTACGTGCGTGCCGACGCCGACATGAATTATGCAATTGGCGAAAATGTTGATGGTGCATTTTTCAATAGCGGTCAATCATGCTGTGCGATTGAACGCATCTATGTACACGAGCATGTGTACGACAACTTTGTAGAAGGTTTTGTTGATGCAACATGCGCTTATGTGCTCGGCAACCCGCTGCAAAACGACACCACAATTGGTCCAATGGTCAACACAGCCGCCGCAGAGTTTGTGCGCAACCAGATTGCCGACGCACTTGGCGCAGGTGCCCGTGCACTTGTAACCGAACGCGACTTCGCTGCGTCTCAACCAGCGACTCCATACCTTGGACCCACGGTGTTGGTGGATGTAGACCACACCATGAGCGTGATGCGCGACGAATCATTTGGCCCAGTGATTGGCATCATCAAAGTGCGTTCTGATGACGAGGCAGTTGCGCTCATGAACGATTCGCAGTACGGCCTCACCGCAACAATCTGGACTAATGACCTTGAGGTCGCCACTGCCTTAGGCAATCGCATCGAAACGGGCACTGTATATTTGAATCGCTGCGACTACGTAGACCCACACTTAGTCTGGACAGGAGTCAAAAATACGGGTCGTGGCATTGCCTTGTCGTCACGAGGCTTTGACCCATATATTCGTCTAAAATCTTTTCACCTCAGGGAAATTAGTAGGGACAACTCCTAGGAAAAATTTGTTTCCCCCACAAATCACCCCACTGATTTTTACATTGGTTAACTTTGTCTGAATAACGAACTAATTTCATAACAAAGATGACTAATAGCCGATTTTTTGACGGTGAATCATTTATGGCTGAGATATGTTTCACTTGTGCCACTCAACATCGATGCTCCACTTACGCGGTCGCAAGTAGACCACTTCGTCGAGACTGGATGGCTGATAACTGACACGTTGGGCAACCAGACCAAACAGCTTCAAACATGGTCCGATGAAGTTCAAGGTTGGTCAGACGATGGTGACTGGATGCATTATCGAGAAATGACAGAACATGGTCCAAAACTCTGTCGCTCAGAATACTTCACACCATTTCACCTCGGTTTTCGGGAGCTATTGACCGACGGCATCATGGTTGATACCGCATCTGCGCTTTTAGGCGACCGTGCAGTGCTCTATAAAGAAAAAATCAACTACAAATTGGCTGGCGGTGCAGGTTACGCACCACATCAAGATGCACCGGCGTACCGATTTATTGATATTCACCTTTCATGCATGGTGGCCATTGATGACTCGACAATTGAAAACGGCTGTTTGGAAGTGGTGTCTGGTGCACACCAAGCAATACTCCCAATGGATGATCAAGGGTGTATCGATGCTGCAGTGGTTGCTGGAATGGACTGGTTTCATGTAGAGCTACATGCAGGACAAACATTATGGTTTCATTCACGAACACCACATCGCAGTGGAAGCAACAATTCCACAAAAGATCGTCGCGCGATCTACCCTACGTATAACGCGCTGAGTGAAGGCGATCTGCGAGAAAAGTATTACCAACAAAAAATACAAGAGTTTGCAGAATCAAAAGCTAACGGTTCAACAGTACGAGTTTCACTCATCAACGATTTTCAAGGAAAGCCGGTGCCACAATGAGTAATGACATGATTAACGACATCATCAATATTTACGCAAAATGGGGCGTACAGAAATACGACGAAAAGATTTCTCAGATGGATCACGCAGTCCAGTGTGCTGCGCTTGCACAGCAATCTGGTGCATCAGACGATCTCATCATTGCTTCCCTCTTGCACGACGTTGGCCACTTGCTCGAGCTCGAATCAAAGTCTGGCAATGTCAACATTGACATTGACGACAGGCATGAAGCAACGGGCACAAGGTATCTTGCGAAGTCATTCGGATCGGGAGTCACTGCCCCTATTGCATTGCATGTAGACGCAAAGCGCTACCTCTGTGCGGTAGAACCTACATATTTCGACACATTGTCAGAGGGCTCTGTGAAAAGTCTTGAATTGCAAGGCGGACCAATGACCGAGGAAGAAGCACGACGATTTGAGGGTCTTGCAGGTTTTGAGGACGCAGTGAGTCTTCGTCGCTGGGACGAGCAGGGCAAGATTCTTGATCTTGAAGTTGCTCCGTTTAGCGCGTATGTGCCAATGATGCAGTCTGTTTTAAACGACTTGTCCTCGTAGCAAGAACGACTCGACAACTCTTCCAACTGCCACCACAAATGCTGCGTCTCGCAGCGAGCAATCGTGTTGGTCTGCCGTATCTGCAACTGTCTTAAAGGCCCCGGCCATACGAGCATCTAGCTCGTCTCGAAAGCGAGAAATTGGCCATCGGAATTCTTGTATATTTTGAGTCCACTCGAAATAGCTTCCCAGAACTCCACCTGCATTAGCCAAAATATCTGGCACGACTTCTATACCTCTCGCACGAAGGATGGCATCACCACCGGCAGTCACGGGTTGGTTGGCTGCTTCAATGAGTAATGGAGCACTCACTTTCGCTGCTATCTCATCAGTGACAACTCCGCCGAGCGCTGCAGGAATCAATACATCTGCTTCTAGTGTCAGAATTTTTGCGGGATCAATTTCATTCTTTGATTTAAACGAAGCAACAGTGAACTTGTCACCAATGTCGCTGAAGTCAATACCTTGTTGCTGATGTATTGCGCCAGTGATGTCGGAAATTGCAACAACTTTCATGCCAGCTTCAATGGCCGCCAATGCAGCGAACCTTCCAACATTTCCAAACCCTTGAATGACGACACGCGCACCTTTTGCCGATTGCTTGCGACGCTCCAGCGCAGCAACAGTCACACCTATGACTCCACGACCCGTCGCTTCCTCCCGGCCCGGCGCTCCAAACAGTGCAACTGGCTTGCCAGTTACGCATGCAGGTTGGAACCCTTCAAGACGGTGATATTCGTCCATCAGCCATGCCATTGTCTGAGCAGTAGTGCCCATGTCGGGAGCCGGGATGTCTCGATGCGGGCCAAGTACGTGAACAATCGTCCG
>Ga0194049_1000398_pt1 | contig 15299 bp, 13 predicted proteins | sample JunL2225m_MetaG_FD_148665 | JGI IMG/M metagenome (GOLD analysis project Ga0194049, IMG submission 148665) | Anoxic zone freshwater microbial communities from boreal shield lake in IISD Experimental Lakes Area, Ontario, Canada - Jun2016-L224-25m | ecosystem: Environmental > Aquatic > Freshwater >... | reverse complement strand
AAAATCGGCTTGCCCGCCCGCATCCGTCCCGCCGGCCCGCATTATCATTCCCGTGTCCTTTGCCGCTTGTTGCAAAAACGCGTTCTTACACTACCACGTTGATCAGCCGTCCGGGCACCACCACGACCTTTTTTGGCGCCTGCCCGTTGGTGTGCTTCAACACGATTTCATGAACCAGGGCGAGCCGTTCCAGCGCCGCCTTGTCGGCGTTGTGCGGCGCACGCAAGTGGCCGCGCAATTTGCCGTTAATTTGCAACACCAGCTCGATCTCGTCCTGGACCAGAGCCGTTTCATCCACTTGCGGCCAGGGCGCATCGAGAATGTCCCCCTCGCTCGCGGCATAGCCAAGTTCGGTCCACAGCGCGTGGGCGATGTGCGGCACCACCGGGTAAAGCACGCGGATCAGGATGGACAGGCTTTCGCGCATCACCGCCGCCGTCGCCGGTCCCTCCGGCAGCCTCGCCGCCTCCAGGGTGTTGAGCATTTTCATGCCGGCCGAAACCACGGTGTTGTACTGGATGCGCTTCAGGTCGTAATCGGCCTGACGCAGGCCGAGATGGACTTCGCGGCGCAGCGCCTTGTGCGCCTCCGCCAGTGGGCCGGCCTGGCCGTCCACGGAGGCGACCAGCGCCTGCTGCTTTTGCGCAAACACCCACACACGCTTGAGGAAGCGATACGCGCCGTCCACGCCCGAGTCGGACCACTCCAGTGTCTGTTCCGGCGGGCTGGTGAACATGACAAACAGGCGCGCCGTGTCGGCGCCCATCTGGTCGATCAGCGCCTGCGGGTCGATGCCGTTGCGCTTGGACTTGGACATCGTGCCGACGCCGCCGTAATCGACCGGCTGACCGTCGCTGGTCAGGATGGCGCCGCTGACCTTGCCGTCTTCGTCGTGCGCCAGCGTCACTTCCTCGGGCGCGTAGTAGGTGATGCCGCCCTTCGCGCCGCGGCGCGAGAAAATGTGGTTGAGCACCATGCCCTGTGTCAGCAGCTTGGTAAAGGGCTCATCAAAGGTCACCAGCCCCATGTCGCGCATCACCTTGGTCCAGAAGCGCGCGTACAACAGGTGCAGCACCGCGTGCTCGATGCCGCCGATGTACTGGTCCATCGGCATCCAGTAATCGGTGCGCGCGTCGGTCATCGCGCCGGCACTGTCGGGCGAGCAATAGCGCATGAAATACCAGGCCGAATCGACAAAGGTATCCATGGTGTCGGTTTCGCGCCGCGCCGGCTTGCCGCACTTCGGGCAGGCGCATTTGAGAAAGCGCTCGTCCTTGGCCAGGGGATTGCCCGAACCGTCCGGGATCAGGTCTTCGGGCAACACCACCGGCAGGTCTTTTTCCGGCACCGGCACCGCACCGCAGTCAGTACAGTGAATGATGGGGATGGGCGTGCCCCAGTAGCGCTGGCGCGAAACACCCCAGTCACGCAGGCGGAAAGTGGTGCGCTTTTCACCCAGCCCCTTTGCGTCAAGGTCGGCGGCGATGGCGGTGACCGCGGCTTTGAAGTCCAGTCCGTCGTATTTGCCGCTGTTGACGCACCGGCCGACCTGCTTGTTCGCGTACCACTCGTCCCAGGCGTCGGTGGTGAAGGTCTTGCCCTCCAGCGCGACGACCTGCTTGATGGGTAGCTGGTATTTCTTTGCAAAGGCGAAATCGCGCTCGTCGTGTGCCGGCACGCCCATGACCGCGCCGTCACCGTAACTCATCAAGACGTAGTTGCCTATCCATACCTCGACGTTCTCATTGGTGATCGGGTGCGTGACATAAAGACCGGTCGGCATGCCGGCTTTTTCCCGCAACGCGAGCTCGGCCTCGGTGGTGCCGCCTTTTTTGCATTCTTCAATAAATGCGGCAAGTTTCGGACTGGTTGCCGCCGCATGCTCGGCAATCGGATGCTCGGGCGCAACGGCGCAAAAAGTCACGCCCATGATGGTGTCGGGGCGGGTGGTGAACACATACATCCGCCCGTCCTGGATCCGCTTGCCGTTACCGCCCTTGATGTCGTGCGGAAAGGCAAAGCGCACGCCTTCGCTCTTGCCTATCCAGTTTTCCTGCATCAGGCGCACGCGCTCGGGCCAGCCGGGCAGCTTGTTGGCGACCGAATCGAGCAATTCATCGGCGTACCTGGTGATGGCCAGGTAATAGCCGGGAATTTCGCGTTTTTCCACCGGCGCACCGGTGCGCCAGCCGCGACCGTCTATCACCTGCTCATTGGCCAGCACCGTCTGGTCGACCGGGTCCCAGTTCACCACCTGGGTTTTGCGGTAGGCGATGCCCTTTTCCAGCATTTTCAGGAACAGCCACTGGTTCCACTTGTAATAGTTCGGGTCACAGGCGGCAATTTCGCGCGACCAGTCGATGGCCAGCCCCATCGACTGCATCTGCTTTTTCATGTGGGCGATGTTGTCGTAAGTCCACTTCGCCGGCGCCACCTTGTTGGCCATGGCGGCGTTTTCGGCCGGCAGGCCGAAGGCATCCCAGCCCATGGGCTGCAGCACGTTAAAGCCGTTCATGCGCAGGTAACGGTACATGACGTCGTTGATGGTGTAATTTCGCACATGGCCCATGTGCAGCTTGCCCGAGGGGTAGGGCAGCATCGAGCAGGCGTAATACTTGGGTTTTTCCTTGCCCGACTTGTCGCGGGCGTGCTCCACGGCGCGGTAGGCGTCGGTGGCGCGCCAGTGCTGCTGTGCTTCGCGCTCTATGTCGGTCGGGCTATACTGGGCTTGCATTGTTGTTTTGGCAGCGTAAAGTAAAGCTGGCGATTATAGCCTGCGGGTGCTTCCTGCCCGAATCCAGGCGCCCGATTGCACCGTATGATGGCGGCATCTGAATCTCAATCCAGCAATCCAGCAATTCAGGACGGGGGCGGCAAAATGACAGGCAAATACCGGTTTTTACCCTTTGCGCAGGCGCTTGCCGGCTTGGGCTTTGTGCTGGCGGCGGCGCAAATCAGCCACGCGGCGCCCGACGCCACAGTCGAGGCGGTGCAGATGCCGGCCTGGGTGGAACGCGGCAGTGCGCGACTGCCTCTTGCGCCCGGTATGGAGCTGCAAAACGGCGACGACATACGCACCGGCGCCAATTCGCGCCTGTTGCTCAAGACCGCCGACGGCAGTTCGGTGAAGCTGGGTGAAAACGCCAAGCTCAAACTGAGCAACATGGCGCAGCAAAAAGACGGGGTGTTCGCCGCCGCACTGGATGTCGGGGAAGGCGCGTTTCGCTTTACCACCGATGTTTTCAACAAGCTGCGCGGCAAACGGCTGGTAAACATCCGGGTCGCCAACGTAACGGCCGGCGTGCGCGGCACCGACCTGTGGGGCAAGTCCGACACCAACAAGCAGATCGTCTGCCTGATCGAGGGCCGGATCGATGTCACGCCGCCGGACGAACAGCCCATTGTCATGGACCAGGCATTGCAGTTTTTTATACGCGAGAACGGCAAATCCCTGCCGGTTGGCCTGGTCGATCCCAAACAACTCGCCCAGTGGGCGACCGAGACCGAAGTGGCCGGTGGCGCCGGCGCGGCGCGGCGCGGCGGCATATGGAAGGTCGTTCTGGCAAGCGTCGACACCCAGGCTGCGGCGCTCAAGGTCTATGACGAGGTGCGCAATGCCGGTTTTGCGGCGACCATCCAGCCCGTGCGCGAAGGTGACAAACGCAGCTACAGCGTGCGCATCGCCAACCTTCCATCAAGGGACGAGGCGCAGGCGCTGGCTAACAACCTCAAGGGCAGGCTGGGCGTTGCCGAGCCCAGGGTATCGATGTAGCTTTCGCGTCCGGGCGGGCGGTTAAAAACGCGGGCTTCGGTCCGCGTTCTTGTTGTCACGATCACCCGTTCGCTCATAAAGCAGCGGCTGGAAAGCCGCACCTGGCGGGCGTTTTCAGCATGTTATTTCGCCTGAGATGTCATTTTAGGCGCCTATGCGTGTTTTATAGGGGTTCAACGTAAAGCTGTGCGGTGGGCCGCTTGGTGCAAAGTCAACGTGCGGTGCTGGCAGCCCGTCCTCACCAGCGCTCGGTAGCCTGACGCCTACTCTACCTTCCATTCGTCATCGTTACTTGCGCGGGATAGTTGTAAGCTTGGATTCTTCTTGGTGTATTGGCTAGCCTCTTTGAATGAGGAGAACCCTTTGCCCTATTTTTTGTTTTTCCTCATTACTAATGGGAAGGGTTACCTCTGGTTGTGGCGTTCCTTTTAGTTGCGACTTCCGCCATATGTACATCCGCAGGCTCCACATGAACCACAAATAATCCAGTCGCATGCTGAGCATTCAAAGTCAATTGTGTTGTTGACCGGTTGCTTGCAGTTCCAGCAAACACTAGCCCTCTTTCTCCCGCCAGCCCTTCTTGTTTCTTGACCACTAAGGCCCTTGTCTGCCAAAAAGTGGCAATGGCGCGCTTTAACTAGAGCTGAGTAAATGTCTTCTTTCTTATGTTTAAACTGTTCTTTCAGTTCTTGTAGTTCGTTTCGCGCATCAAGCAACGCAGCTGCATGTAAAGTTTCTAGATATCGATCAGCGAATACGAAATATGGTGCTTCCCATTTTTTTCGCTCTTCCTCAAAGTGTGTCCAGTCCTTGCATCTTAGAAAGACTAGCTTCTCTCTTTTTCCTGGACGATTAGTCGATATGTTCCTATCCAAGACAACCCACCCGTGATCTTGACTAACTCCCCACCATTCAGTGTTGTCAGAGTTTATTTTGGACGACACAGGGGTTTCCTGAAGAAAATAACGAAAAGTCGGCCCCCTAAATGGGTCTTTATAAGACCTCATATAGGGGTCTAGCACGAGCAGCTTACGCCCAAGCTTCTGATTTCTCAAACGAGTCAACCGCGATAGGCGACGCTAAGTTCATTCGGTTGAGGCACCACCGAAGCAGGGTATGTCGGCGCCACTTTTTTTGACCAGGTGCGCGACCGGCGGCGCGAAAAGTACGACAGCATGCGTACCGAAGAGACACACCTGCAATGGATTCGCAGGTGCAATTGTGAAAATTCCGGGTGTTCGATCGGTTGCCACGCAGCGTGGGGGCAAGTCAGTCACGCGCCCTGCGGTAGAATGCGCGCAGCCCAACGTTCACAATTGCAATGCCCTCTCTCCTCGACAATCTCAACCCCGAACAACTCGCCGCGGTCACGCTTCCGAACCAGTCCGCGTTGATACTTGCCGGCGCCGGGTCGGGCAAGACGCGGGTGCTGACAACGCGCATTGCGTGGTTGATCCAGACCGGCAACATCAGCCCCAACGGACTGCTTGCCGTGACCTTCACCAACAAGGCGGCGAAGGAAATGCTGCTGCGCCTGTCGGCGATGATGCCGATCAATACGCGCGGCATGTGGGTGGGCACCTTCCACGGCCTGTGCAACCGCATGCTGCGCGCGCATTACCGTGACGCCGGCCTGCCGCAGACCTTCCAGATCCTCGACACCCAGGACCAGTTCTCGGCGGTGAAGCGGATGTTGAAGTCGCTCAACGTTGACGAAGACCGTTTCCCGCCACGCAAGGTGCAGTGGTTCATCAACGACGCCAAGGAAGACGGCAACCGCGCCGGCAAGGTCGAGGTGACTGATGAATTTTCCCGCGGCGCGGTGGAGTTGTACGCCGCCTATGACGCGCAATGCCAGCGCGAGGGCTCGGTCGATTTTTCCGAATTGCTGTTGCGTTGCTTTGAACTGTTGTCACGCAATGAAATCCTGCGCGAACACTACCGGGGGCGATTCCGCCATATCCTGGTAGACGAATTCCAGGACACCAACTGCCTGCAATACGACTGGCTGAAACTGCTCGCCGGGCACGGCGGCAATCGTGCCGACGGGGGCAACGCGATATTTGCCGTTGGCGATGACGACCAGTCGATATACGCCTTTCGCGGCGCCAATGTCGGCAACATGGACGACTTCAAGCATGACTTCAACGTCGCCAACATCATCCGCCTGGAGCAGAACTACCGCTCGCACGGCCATATCCTCGACGCCGCCAATGCGCTGATTTCGAACAACAGCAAGCGCCTGGGCAAGAACCTGTGGACTGACGCCGGTCATGGCGAACCCTTGCGCGTGTATGAGGCGCAGTCCGACGGTTACGAGGCACTCTGGATCGTCGAGGAAGTACAGTCGCTGGCGCGCGAGGGCATGGCGCGGCACGACATGGCGGTGCTGTATCGCTCCAACGCGCAGTCGCGCATCATCGAACACGCGCTTTTTTCCGCCGGCATTCCCTATCGCGTCTACGGCGGCCTGCGCTTTTTCGAGCGCCTCGAGATCAAGCACGCGCTGGCCTACCTGCGCCTGCTCGCCACGCCCGAGGACGACGGTGCGTTCCTGCGCGTGGTGAATTTTCCCACCCGCGGCATCGGCGCCCGCTCGCTTGAACAGCTGCAGGACACCGCCAAGTCGCGCGGCAGCGCGCTCTACGCCACGGTGGCCGCGCTCGACGGCAAGGCCGGGGCGGTGCTGGCGGCCTTCACCCGGCTGATCGACACCCTGCGCAGCGAGACGCAAGGCCTGCCGCTGCCGGAAATTGTCGAGCACATGCTCGAACGCAGCGGCCTGCGCGCGCACTACCAGAAAGAAAAAGACGGTGCCGACCGCGTCGAGAACCTCAACGAACTGGTCAACGCCGCCGCCGGGTTCCTGCAGGAGGAGGGCCTCTCCTCAATCATGGTGGATGCGCTGGCGCAGGCACCCGCCGCCGCAACCCAGACGGAAGCGCAGGCGGGGCTTGAGCTGGACGCTGGCAATGCCGCGTCTTTTGCCGAAACGCGTGAGCGCATCGATCCGCTGGCGAATTTTCTCGCCCATGCCGCGCTCGAGGCCGGCGAACACCAGGCCGGCGAAGGCAGCGACGCGCTGCAACTGATGACCGTGCATTCGGCCAAGGGGCTGGAATTCAACGCGGTCTTCATCACCGGCCTGGAGGAGGGCCTGTTCCCGCACGAGCAGAGCACCGCGGCCGACGACGGTCTGGAGGAAGAGCGGCGCCTGATGTACGTGGCCATCACCCGCGCGCGCCACCACCTCTACCTCACCTTCGCACAAACGCGCATGCTGCACGGCCAGACGCGCTACAACTTTGCCAGCCGCTTTCTCGAAGAAATCCCGCCCGCGCTGCTGAAGTGGCTGTCTCCGCGCATCGGCGCCGGCATGAACGCGCGACAGGCCGCTGTCGCATCGAACGATTCACCCTGGCGCATCGGCCAGAATGTGGTCCACGCCAAATTCGGCCAGGGCGTGATTGTCAACGCCGAGGGCCGCGGCGCAGAGGCGCGGGTGCAAATCAATTTTGGCCGCCATGGCATGAAGTGGCTGGCGCTCGAATACGCCAAACTCACCGCCGCCTGACGGCCGCAGGGCGCAATCAGGAACGCAATCAGGAATGCAATCAGTCCTCGAACAAGCCCAGCTGGCGCACGCCTTGCTCGCTCAGCGTTTCGACCGTGCGTTTGGCGTCAAGCAGGGTCGTCGCCTCGCCGGTGCGATTGCCGGCCTGCCAAAGGTAATGGTTTTCGCCCCCGCCCTTGTCTTTGGGAGCCAGGCGTACTTCACCGAGCTTTTCCTTGCCCAGCCAGTAGCCGTGTGAGCTGTAACCGCGCTCCCACTGCGCTTTTTTGAGTGATTGCTTCGCCATTGCCGTCCCCTTACAGGCTTGCGCCCTGGGCCACCACCCAGTAGCGGGCGAGGCGCCCCGCCGCCTGGAATGCCGCCACCGCAAGCCAGTTCAGTTTAAGCCATCCGGCGGCAACACACAGCGCATCGCCGACCACCGGCAGCCACGCGAGCAGCATCGCCGGCGCGCCCCAGCGGTGCATGCGTTCGAGTTGGGTCAATGGTTTTTTTTGCGCAATGAAGCGGCCAATCAGGTAGGTGCTCATGCCGCCGAGGGTGTTGCCCAGCGTGGCCACGGCAATGGCCGGCAGCAACAATTCCGGATGGACCTTGAGCACGGCAAACAACACCGCTTCGGAGGAAAGGGGGACCAGCGTCGACGCGATGAACGACGCAGCGAACAATGACCAAAGGCTGGCCTCGGGGGTGAACCATTCGAGCATGGGGGGAAGAATAGAGGGAAAACGCTTGGCCGTGTAGGGTGGCCGGCCGGGCGGTGAAAGGCATGCGCCGCAGCCTCACGACAAGATCACGGCAAAGGACAAACTGCCGCAGCTTTGTACCCGTACAGGCGCCCTGGGTTATCCTCGCCTTGAAGAAAGTACCCAAACTGCCCCGGCCGATATTCGGTGTGTGCAGCGCGGGCAATTTATTCCACTGTAAGGAGGGCGGTAATGTTTCGGTTCAGGTCATTATTTGCGGCAGTTGCTTTGCTTGCCGCTTCGGCGGTGTTTGCGCAGCAATATCCCACCCACGCGGTACGGGTCATTGTCGGCTTTGCCGCCGGCAGCGGGCCTGACATCCAGGCGCGCACGGTTGCCCAGCAATTGTCGGTCGCGCTCGGGCAATCGTTTTATGTCGAAAACAGGCTGGGCGCCAACGGCATGATTGCCGCGCGCGCGGTCACGCAATCCAACCCGGACGGCCACACCCTGCTTTTCTCCAGCTCATCGATCACGCCATCGCCTTATATTTACAAGTCACTCGGCTTTGACATGCTTGCCGATCTCAAGCCGGTGGCTACTGTGGGCATCCTCGACGGCTTGCTCATGCTGGTTGACGCCAAATCCCCGATCAAAAACGTGCCCGAATTCATCGTCTACGCAAAAAAGGAGCCGGTGATGTACGGCTCCCCGGGAATCGGCAATATCCTGCACCTGGCAACCGAGATGTTCAACCAGAAGGCCGGCATCTCGATGGATCACATCCCTTACAAGGGTGCATCGGAAGTCATGACTGCGTTGCTTGGCGGCAGCGTACAAGTGATGTTTGTGACGCCGCCATCGGTGATGGGCCTGATCAAGGAAGGGCGCGTGCGGCCGCTGGCATTCACAGGCAGCAAGCCTTTTGCACCGCTGCCTGATGTGCCCTTATTGAAAGATCTTTTGCCGGGCTATGAGCCGATGGGCTCCTGGGGTATGTTTTTTGCGCCCGGCAAGACGCCCGGCGCCATTGTCGAAAAGCTCAACGCCGCGATTCGCGAGTCCCTCCAGGTGCCGGCGGTTTCAGCCATCATGCAGCGCGATGGCTATTTTCCCGACAACCGCAACGCCCGTGATACGGCTGATTTTTTCCGCAGCGAAGTAAAGCGCATGAAAGAAGCGGTCAATGCCGCAAAAATCGAGCCGATCTGACGACGCGGGTATTAACCGATGGCATCCAAAGGCTTGCCGGCAGCGCGCACCGGGTCGGCGCTGACCAGCACAAAGGCGATGACGCAGACGTCCTTGCCGCGGTTTACCCAGTTGTGGATGGTCCCGCGCTGGACCAAGAGATCGCCCGCGCGCAGCTTGATGATCACGCCGTCATCGAGCTCCATTTCAATTTCGCCGGATATCACCACGGCATAGTCGATTGAATCGGTACGGTGGTTTCGCGGGGTCACGCCCGGTTCGTAGCGAACGACGCGAAATACGCTGCCGTTTTCCTCGGTGGTCTTGAATGACGACTTGGTCGGGTCCGAAAATCCGTCATTGCTTACCGGGAATCCCTTGGTCGCCCAGATAACGGTCGAAGAAGCTCCAGTGCGGTTGGAGATCACGTTTGTTGCCAGCTCGTCGATTTCGACCTTGGCATGACCACGGTCATCATGTCCGGTTACAACGCGGCGAATTTTCAAACTCATTTGCGATTCCTTTTGTCGGTGAAATCTGATTAACGGATTTGTTTGCTTTGCAGAAATGCCGTGAAAATTTGCGCGATGCGTGGTTCCGCATCACGCCATTCCTTGCGATCCCATTCTTCAAGCAATTGGTCGTCCGCGCGTTTTCGCACAACATCATCGTGCAGTTCGCAGTGGGGGATCAGGCCGGCTGCCTTGCGTGCGGTAACCGGCGTGTGGATGACGTCGTTGCCGGCAATCAGGCAGGCGGGCGCGACGATGGACCGCAAATCGGCCTCGGTCGCGCCAACAATGGGCAGGCGCGCCGACTCCAGGAAACGGTCGCGCCAAAAGCTCATGACCTTGATGAATTGCCCCAGATCCTGCGTCATCAAGCGTTCGCGGTTGGCGGGCCTTGATGCGATGCACTCCTTGAAGTGCTCGCTTTCACAGATGGCGGCCATGCCTCCTTGGTTTGCCAGCTTGATGAACTGCCCGTAGTAGTTTTCCGCCAGTTTGTCGACCGCTTCCTGCCCGCCGGTCAGACGCCACAGCAACAGCCCGTTCAGTGCGTCCGGATGCCTTATCGCAAACAAAATGGCGAGGCGCGCTCCTGCGGAAGAGCCGCCAACGACCAGGCGATCCGCACCGAGTTGCCGTCCCAGGTCATACAGGTCATCGGCCCAGACCTCGTGTTCCGAAGCCGACCCGTCAAACGCGACTTCGGATGCGCCGCAATTACGGCGGTCATGCAGCAATACGCGATATCCCGAAGCGGCGATATCCTTGGCCAGGTTGGCGAGCTCACCGTAAGCGCGCCGGCTGCCGGGGGTCAGGGCAATCCAGGGTCCGGAATGCCCGATCACTTCGTAATTAATCCGGATATTGCGAACAACCGCTTCAGTCATCGCCACTCCAATTTTCTTCGGAAAATATAACAACCGGACGCTAAAACTTGTTCCGGTGCCGGCTGCTTACGGGATCACGAGGGGAGACATTCCCGCGTATTTAAACGGGCCATAAGTCTAACAGCAAGCTGATGGCGTTCGCCGGCGCGCCACGCGTCCGGGGGAAACCCATGCAAGCGCGGGGGGGAGAATAGAGGGAATCGAGTTGCTCGTGTAGAGTAGCAGGCTTGGCTCGGGTGGTGTGCGCACCGGGCATACCGCTGTAAAGACGACATCATGACCATCGACTATCTCGAAAAAATCCTTACCGCCCGCGTTTATGACGTGGCCATCGAGACGCCGCTTGACCTCGCGCCCAACCTGTCGGCGCGCCTGGGCAACAACATCATGCTAAAGCGCGAAGACATGCAGCCGGTGTTCTCGTTCAAGTTGCGCGGTGCTTACAACAAGATGGCCTTGCTGCCCACCGCGGTGCTAAAGCGCGGCGTGATCGCCGCCTCGGCCGGCAATCATGCCCAGGGTGTGGCGCTGGCGGCGCAAAAGCTCGGCTGCCGCGCCGTCATCGTCATGCCGGTCACCACGCCGCGCATCAAGGTCGATGCGGTGACGGCACGTGGCGCCAAGGTGGTGCTGGTCGGCGACTCGTATTCGGACGCTTACGAACATGCGCGCAAACTGGAAAAGCGCGGCAAGCTGACTTTTGTCCACCCTTACGATGATCCGGATGTGATCGCCGGACAGGGCACGGTCGGCATGGAAATCCTGCGCCAGACCAAGCGGCCCATCCACGCGGTTTTTGTTGCCATCGGTGGCGGTGGCCTCATTTCGGGCATCGCCTCTTATGTCAAACGCCTGCAGCCGGGAGTCAAGGTGATAGGCGTGCAGCCTGTGGATTCGGACGCCATGGCGCGCTCGCTCAAGGCCGGCCGCCGCGTCACCCTTGACCAGGTCGGGCTGTTTGCTGACGGGGTTGCGGTGAAGCAGGTTGGCGTCGAAACCTTCCGCATCTGCCGCGAGCTGGTGGACGACATCATCCTCGTCGACACCGACGAAATCTGCGCCGCAATGAAAGACGTGTTCGAGGACACGCGCTCCATCCTCGAACCGGCCGGCGCGCTGGCGGTCGCCGGCGCCAAGGTCTATGTCGAAAAAACCGGCGTGCGCGGCAAGGACCTTGTCACCATCGCCTGTGGCGCCAACACCAATTTCGACCGCCTGCGCTTTGTCGCCGAGCGCGCCGAGGTGGGCGAGCGGCGTGAAGCCATACTCGCGGTGACCATCCCCGAGCAACCGGGCAGTTTCAAGAAGTTCTGCGCCACGCTGGGCGCGCGCAGCGTCACAGAATTCAATTACCGCATCGCCGACCCGAAAGAGGCGCATGTCTTTGTCGGCGTGCAGGTACGCGACCGCGCCGAAAAGACGAGGCTGGTGCGCAGCCTGGTTCGCCACGGCTTGAAGACCATTGATCTTTCCGACAACGAAATGGCCAAGCTGCACGTGCGCCACCTCGTCGGCGGCCACGCGCCGCAAGGCACAGCGAAGTTGGGTGCGGGGGCTGCGGCTAAAAACGAGCTGCTCTACCGCTTCGAGTTCCCCGAGCGCCCCGGTGCGCTGATGAAGTTTTTGTCCAGCATGCGCAGCGACTGGAACATCAGCCTGTTCCACTACCGCAACCACGGCGCCGACAACGGCCGGGTATTGGTGGGCATGCAGGTGCCGAAAAAGGAAATGCCGCAGTTTCGCAAATTCCTCGACACCCTGGGCTACCCCTGCGTCGACGAAAGCGCCAACCCGGCGTATCGGTTGTTTCTCGGCTGAAAAATGACCCATCGACCGCAAAGTCGTGATCAGCTTGCCTTCTCAGAGAATGGCCGTCGTCGGGGTCGCTGCCAGCAATCTTCAGCTTGGTACGGGCTGATCCTCCCCCCATGGAACATTACTGGGATAAATTGAATATGGATATTGACGAAGCAATACGCATACTCAGAACGCTTCCTGTATCAACTGTTTATGAGTCGGCGGGAAAGGTGGGTGATGTCGCGCCGTCCATCCGCGCGATGGCGCCGGGAATGCGCCTGGCCGGCCCGGCCTTCACGCTCAAGACGATGCCCGGCGACAACCTTTCCGTGTTCCGCGCTATCCACGAGGCCCCCGCCGGCAGTGTGCTCGTGATCGATGGCGGTGACACCGAACGCGTGACGATCTGGGGCGGCACTTCGACCACCGCGGCGCAGGCCAAGGGTCTTGCTGGTTGCGTCACTAATGCTTCGGTGCGCGATCTCGATGAGATACTTGAATCGGGATTCCCGGTTTTCGCGCCGGGTACCAGTATCCGGGGAACGACAAAGAGCCATCCCGGCTGGATCGGGGTGCCGGTGGCGATCGGTGGCGCGATCGTACGCCCCGGCGATATCATGCTGGGTGATTCGGATGGAGTCATGGTGCTGGCCGTCGAGCGTATCGACGAGGTGGTGCCGGCCGCCGTGGAACGGAGAAAGAAGGAGCAGGAAAAGGAACGCCGGCTGCGTGCCGGCGAGTCGGTCAAGAGCGTTCAGGGTTTTTAGCCGGAGGGGCAATGTCGTCACCGCAAACCATCACCCAGAAGATACTGTCGCGCGTCGTCGGGCGTCCGGTTACTGAGGGAGAGACCATCTATCCAGAGCCGGACCTGGTCACCACGCACGACCTGTACGTGGTGAATTTCGACCAGGCCCTTCGTGGACTTGGGGCTTCAAAGTTGCACAATCCGGACAAGGTGCTGATCTCGACCGACCACGAGCCGGTCGCGGCAAACAAGGTGGCGGCCGAGAGGCAGAAGTCCATACGGGAAATCGTGGGCCGCTACGGCATAAAGCGCTTTTTCGACACCGGGCGGGGTGGCCACGGGCACGTATTTCCCATGGAACAGGGCATTGTCCGCCCTGGCATGCTGGTGATCGCCTACGACACGCACGTGACCAACTATGGTGCGGTGGGTTGCCTCGGGTTTGCCGTTGTTACCGAGATCAGCGAGGTACTGGCCTGCGGTTCGGTGTGGATCAGGGTGCCGGAGACCGTGCGCATCAACCTCAAAGGGCGCCTGCGAAGGGGTACGGCCATGCGCGATGTGGCGCAGCGTCTCAGCGCGGACCTTGATCCGGACGTGGTCGATTATTGCGTGGTCGAGTATGGTGGCCCGGCTCTTGCAGATATCGGCTTCGGCGGCCGGATGACCCTGTGCAACACACCGCTTGAGATCGGCGCGAAGTCTGCCATCATCGAGCCGGACCAGGCGATGATTGACTGGGTCTCTTCGCGTACCAAAGAACCGTTCACGCCTGTATCCAGTGATCCGGGTGCCAAGTACAAGCTCGTGATCGATTACGACATGAGCAAGCTCGAGCCTCAGGTGGCGGTACCGCCGCGGCCGGATACCGTGGTCAACGTGTCCGAAGTCGAGGGCGTAGAGATCAACCATGCATTTATTGGATCCTGCGCCAACTGCTCGATCGAGGACATGCGCGATGCGGCTAGCGTTCTCCGTGGGCGCACCGTGCACCCCAGAGTGCGCATGTTCATCACGCCGGGAACGCAGGAGATCGCCAGCAAGGCTGCGCAGGAGGGCCTGCTGCAGGTGTTCATCGAGGCCGGAGTCAGCATCACATCTCCGGGTTGCGGCCCCTGCGCGGGTGGCCGCGTGGGCACGATCGCACTGGGCGAAAAATCCATCAATACCGGTACGCGCAATGACCCCAACCGGCTTGGCCCGGGCGATGCAGGCATCTACCTGGCGAGTCCTTTTACGGTGGCAGCGTCAGCGGTGGCGGGGCAGATCACCGACCCGCGTGCCTTCCTGCCCTGATCTGCGACGAACAAGAGGAGTCCACAACACCATGAACTGGATATACAGCGGCAAGTGCTGGAAGTTTGGCGACAATATTTCCTGCGACGCCGACCTTATGAAAAAGGAATTCGCCTCGACGCGTGAAACGCGTGGTGAGATCCTGCGCGAGCACGTCATGTGCGGGATCGACCCCGACTTCCCCAAGAAAGTATCCCCGCACGACATCATCGTTGCCGGAAAGCGTTTCGCACAGGGCAATCCGCATATTCAGGGGTTGCTCGGCATTGCCGCATTGGAGCTCGGGCTGGTCGTAGAGTCGATTCCCCGCGGCAGTTATCGCAACGCAATCAACGCGGGACTGCCCTTCCTGACCCGCTGCGAGAACGTGACGACCGACTGCGAGACGGGCGATTCGCTGCGGGTCGACTTCAGTACGGGCGAATTTGAGAACCTGACCCGCGGTATCCGCCGCCGGTTCGAGCCGCTGCCGCCGTCCATGCTCGAAATTATTGCCGCCGGCGGCTGGGGTCCGATGCTCAAACGCAGGTTGGCGGCGATGGCCGCTTGACTGGGAGCGTCGTGGAAACATGATTCTGGAATTACCAGCCTGCGAATGAAACATTTGCCCGTCGGACAAGCCTTTTTTGTTTGTTTCGGCTTGTCTAACCCGATAGTCTGATTGCGGTCAGCAGGCTCCGGAATGCTCTTCTCCAAGGGGGGAGTTGCGCTCGAGTATTGGCGTCGGTGCGCGACTGATCCCGATGACGGCTTGCGTTATATTTAGGGAAGCTCTGATTAAGTCCGTCATTCCCGCGAAAGCGGGAATCCACCTTGACCTAAAGCGTGGATTCATTTTT
>Ga0194049_1000395_pt1 | contig 15333 bp, 13 predicted proteins | sample JunL2225m_MetaG_FD_148665 | JGI IMG/M metagenome (GOLD analysis project Ga0194049, IMG submission 148665) | Anoxic zone freshwater microbial communities from boreal shield lake in IISD Experimental Lakes Area, Ontario, Canada - Jun2016-L224-25m | ecosystem: Environmental > Aquatic > Freshwater >... | reverse complement strand
GCCCTGCACCTTCACGCTTCAGGACAAGGCCGGGCGTGTGCAAGAGCATCTTGCCCAAGGCCCGCCGCTGACGCCCAAACAAATGGGAAACCTCCTGCGTCATATCGGCAATCTACCCAGAAGCGGGAACACCGTGAAAAATCGGCCCAAATTGGAGTGATAAGGGAGTAGTGGATTGGGGGCGTTGTTTGCGCTGGACAAGGAAGGGGCAAATGGGGCTGGAAAGTGCCGGCATTTTGAAAATGCGTAGCACCCGTGTAGCCCCAATAAAAAAGGCTTACCGTCGATTGACTGCAAGCCTTTGATATTTTGGAGCCGATGATGTGAATCGAACACACGACCCGCACATTACGAATGTGCTGCTCTACCGACTGAGCTACATCGGCGTAGGGTATCCATTATAGAGAAAGATTAGGCTTTCCTACAAGCTTTTTACTGCGGATGCTGGCATTGCAGCCTCCGATTAAACGCCACTCTCGCCAAAATTAGCGAAGGAATGGAATGCAAGGCTTTCAATTAACCCCTTGCTGCCGGTAAATAAGGCTCAGGCGGGACGATGGGGCTTTGTTGCAACACTTGGCTGGCCAACAGTCGCGCCGAGGCTGGCGCCATCACAAAGCCGTTTCTAAAGTGCCCGCAGTTGAAAAACAAGTTGGCGACATCCGGGTGCGGTCCGATGGTGGGAATGCCATCCGCCGAACCCGGACGCAAGCCAGCCCAGTGTTTTTCTATCGCGCATTGGCTGAGCGCGGGCAGAAGCGAGGTGGCAAAAGCGCTTAAGGCTTCGAAGGCCGAGGCGGTGATGCCTTTGTTGAATTGGGCGTTTTCAACGGTGCTGCCAGCCAGTATCTTGCCATCCTTGCGTGGTATCAAATAACGTCCGCCACTCAACACCATGTGTTTAAGCAAGCCGGGCGGCGAATCAAAGATGATCATTTCACCTTTGACAGGCATGATCGGCAATTCAGGCAAACCGGAATTTAGCGCAAGCAGGCCAGACCATGCCCCTGCCGTCACCACATAATCTTGCGCGGTGAGCAGTTGGTTACACGCCACGACACCGACGGCCCTGCCGCGCTCAATCTTGATTTCATCGACTGGGTGTTGTTCCAGTAATCCCACTCCGCGCTGGGTCAGATCCAGTCTAAGCGCATGCAACAATCGGGGGTTGCGGACTTGGGCAATGCCGGGAAGCAACAAAGGGTTTATCCCGGCAACGCATATGTTCGGTTCGATTCGGCCCAAATCAATGGAAGCCAAGGACTCATATTGGATGGCGTGGGTGTCGGCCCAAGCCTTCGCACGATCAATGTCCACGCAATCACTGAACAAAAGGCCGCTGGGGAGCCATTCCGGGTCGATGCCGGTGCTTTCCATCAGTTCCTCCGCCAGGCGGGGATAGGCGGACTGGCTCCAACGGCAAAGCGCCGTGACGGGTTCTGCGGCACGCCAAGGGGCAAGTGGCGACAATATGCCGCCGCCGGCCCACGATGATTCCCTGCCTAATGCCTGCCTTTCGAGTAAAACAATCCGTTTGCCCGAGTCGGCTAGTTCTCGGGCGCACATCATGCCTGAGACTCCTCCGCCAATGATAATTACGTCAGTTCGATTCATTTTTTTAGTCGAGTTGGATGAAAATGCCCCTGTAAAGAGCGATAAAATTGATATTATGGGGATTTGGCCGCATCAGATGGGAGACATTCCCGACAAGCTTGGTTATGCTTTACCACACCTAGACACAATTCCGCCCTAGACTTGAAACCCATGCAGGTCGGGTTAAAAACCAAAAGTTTTACTTCATACATTAAGAGGAGTTCCATGATAAGGCCCAAACGTTTGTTATCGGCGTGTTTGCTTTGGCCACTGTTTGCACCGACTTCCGTTTCGGCACTGGTGGTGGAAATCCAGGGCGTCCGTCTGGAGTCACCCTTGCCCGGTGCGAGTTGCGTCGAAATATTCGGCAGCTACCCCGGCGTAAAAATTGTGCCCAGCGAGCATGGCAAAATACCCAGGGTTTGCTACGGCAGCAACAAGGTCAATACCGTATCCTTCCTGAATACGACTTTCGTCGCCCAAAAACCCGTGCAAAAAGATGTCTTGCTAAAATTCGAACATGAATTCCCGCCGGGCATCAACGGGAAAGTCATGATCAGAGCCAAGCTCCAAGGGTTTTTCAGCACCTCTAATGGTGTGGGAGTCCCCACGGGCGACCAAGTTTCACTCACTGCCTTTTTTTCCCAAAACGGCCATGACGATGCCATCGCCGAGCCGTTTGAACGGATCGTAGGCGATGACATGGAATCGGCAATATACGAATATTCAGTCAAGAAACAGTACCTTATTTCGGGGCCTCGCACCCTCAAAGGAAACTTAAAACTCTATTTCACCGCCATTGGCAATAAACTGACCTTGGTGGAAAAAAACCAAATTTCCATTGATAGCGGAGCGACCATGGCCGACAAGCTGGAGACAATGGAAGTGCCGCCGCTGCCCGAGGAAGAGGGCGTGAAGGAAGATGCCGACCAGCAGAAGCCCCTACCCACTCCGAGCGGAGGAAAAAAGGCTACACCGGCCGCCCCCGTTCCATTCCCCATGCCTTCGGGTGGCGAAGAGCTACCCTCGCCCTAACCCATCCTGCAAAAAATTCGCAACAGCCAAGCATGGCAAACCCATGAGTGGCTGTTGTTTTTTTGCTCACATCGGACTTGGGGAAGGCACGCTTTTAACGGTGGGCTGCGGGCTGGGAACCTCTTTTACACCCTCAGGGGTAAACCGCTGGTCGTTGCGAAGGCGGGCTTCCAACTTGTTCCAAGCCCCCTCCAAACTGGTGTCCATGACGACCTCGTTGCCCATGGAAAGGACGATCCGGACGAGTTCCGGTATCTTGGTGGTTCCCGTCGAAACCAGGTAAATCGGCTGCACATAGATAATTGACTTGCCTATCGGTAGCACGATGATACGCCCCCGCACCACACTTGACCCCCTTTGATCCCACAGCGAGAACAAGCGCGAGATTTCCGGGCTTTGGTCAATCAAAGCACTGACTTGCGAGGGTCCGTCGACTTGGATTTCCCGGCTGAACTTATAGACGACGATTTCCTTTTCGAACAACGCACCGGCGGCATCCAACCGGTCCACACCCGCCACCGCCAGCATACTCAGATTGTTGCGTCCGATGGGGGTCATGGGGTTGAGCAACACGAAAGGCTGTAGCTCGCTGGCCCCTTCCAATAACGTGGTCAGATAATAGGGCTTGACTGGCTTGTCCGCCACTTTGGCGAAGTCCCATGTTTCCGACTGCTGGTAAAACAAGGCCGGGTCGGTCTGATGGTACTTGGCATAGATGCTCATCTGCACTTGGAAAATATCCTGTGGATAGCGCATTTGCTCGCGCAACAAGGGGGGCATCGCCGCAATATCCTTGAACAGGTTGGGATAGGCCTTACTATAGCCTTGAATAATCGGGTCTTTGGCATTGGCGATGTAATAGTCCACGGTCCCGTCAAAGGCATCGATGACGATCTTCACCGAATTGCGGATGTAGTTGAAGCGCGTTTTATCCTCTCGTTTGAAATCTTTGAAAGTGTAGCGGTAGTCTTGGGCAATCGGATACCAATTCGATGTCGTGTAGGCGTCCAGCACCCAGTAAATCCGCTTCGGAGTCACCACAATATAGGGGTCGTTGTCGAGGGAAAGATAAGGGGTCAACGTTTTGACGCGCTCGATGATGTTGCGGCGGAACAATGCCTTGCTTTCGGCATCAATGTTGATCGAAAAAAATAATTTCTCATCCCGGAAATAGATCGACATCAATAACCTTCGGAACATAGACGAAAGTTGTATGCCATCTTTGCCGGAATAGCTTTGGCTAGAACCCATGTCATCAAAAGTGGAAATGGCGGGGACTCTGAGTCGGTTGGGCACGATGGCGTAAGTCAAGTTTTCCGCACCGATATAGATGTCCGGCTTCTCGATCTTGAACCCCTCATTGGATTGCAAGCTCAAATCCCGCAGGAACCATTTCATCGGCGTTTCGCCGTCCTGGGCGGCCGGCGTGATCACCGCGCCAAATCCGTGGGTGTAGCGCAGATGGGTGTTTTCCCAGTTCCGCGCCTCGGACGGGAGCTTTTCAATGTTGATTTCCCTCGCCGCCAGATTGACTTGCTCGATTACCCCGTTCAGTGGGTAGCGCGCCACATCCACTTCGGTGAAATTATAATAGGGCCTGATGCCTTGCAACTGTTGATACACATCGTCCAGGAATTCGGGGTCCCACACCGGGATGTTATGCAAGTGCTGCCGCATATCCGGATCGATCATTTTAAGACCGGTCGTTTCGGTCACCTGGATGGTGTGGAGGTCTTCGAGGTCGTATGCCCTCAGGGTTGCCTCGATGTTGTTGGCCATGTAATTGCGGTCGAACTTGACTGGATTGGGCTTGACCAAGAACCGGTTAATGGTGTCTGGCAAAAAGTTGTTAAACCTAAGCCCCCAAGCCAGCAGGAAGACCACCAACAAACCTAGGGTCGCCTTGAGACCCTTATCGAAGTGCACCCAATAGATTCCTGAAACAGTCGCCGCCATCAAGGCAATCACCGAGACCCAGATGAGTGGCATCAGGTAGTTCATTTCGACAAAGCCGGGCCCGAAGAAGACCGGCTGATGCACCGAGGTGTACAGCAGGTAGTCCAGAGTCAACCAGAATCTGCAGGCTAGGATCGAGGCAGTCACGAAGACTAACAGGCTCAGATGCCTCCGTGCACCTTTCGGCCATGCTTTTTTCTGTTCGGGTATCAGTTGATGCTCCAGCCAGTAGAGGAAGGCTATGGCCAGCAACAAGACGGAAAAGGCGATCAACAGCTCCCTTTCGACCAATTCATAGATGGGCAGCCTGAACAGATAGTAGCTGATGTCCCTCCCGTATTCCCTATCGCGTATCCCGGAGTCTGGCCCGAAGAAGAACAGCAGGGCAGTTTCCCACTGACTGTAAAAGGGCTTGGCGACCATGATCGCCAAAATTAGCGCAATGGGGATGTAGACCCGCATGGAGCCGCTCTGGAACAAGCGCAGCACTTTCCGGTACTGGTTGTCGCCATCATCGCGTCCAAGTGCGGAAAAGGCACTCTGATCCACCCCCAGATAGCGCGAGGCCGCCACGAAATTCAAGTAAAAGATCGTGAAGAAAAAGATTGTCACCCCACCAAAAAAAATATAACGGTAGAGTACACGCCGCCAGAAGTAGTTCTCGTAATCAAGAGAGCTGAACCACCAGAAGTCGACCAGAAAATCAGTCAGGGTGATGCCCATTACAATGGCGACCACAGCCAAGACAACTAGCACCACGGCGCTGATCGTCAGTAGGCTTTTCCAATTTTGCATAGATTCCTCCTTCATTCTTTTAGTTTATCGATTATTCAGCGATACTTTAGGGGTTTGAGTGTAAACGGCCCGCTTTGGCAGTGGCCGTTTATGCGCTAATAACTGATGTTACGCAGTTAGCACCTGTAGGGTGGCCTTCAGGCCGCCTCGGTGGGTAAAGCGAAACTTGGGGCTTGCTTGGCGGCCTGAAGGCCACCCTACGACAACCCAGAACCGTTGCTGCGTAACATCGGCTAATAATACCGCGTCTGGACGCAAACCAGTAGACGGACAGGCACAAGTATCTGCATCAAGCTTGCTGCTTGCCCCTTGCGACGGTTGGATCAAGGGGCTGCGAAATGCCTTCCCGGCATGCGGAAGGGACGCGACCCGCCCCTGCAATGGTAGCCTATCCAACAATGTTTTATTTATAAAACAATAACTTAGGTTAAAATACAATGGCGGGTGACGAGTGTTGGCTTGAATCCTGGCCGGAAGGCCCGATAACCAATGGACTTGTTGCCCGTAGCGGCATTGTTTGATCAGTAAATTTAAAATATGCTTCCCGACATGAATAAATGCAATAAACTCATCCCCGCCCTTTTCGCGGCTTTTTTTCTTGCCGCCTGCCAACAGGGTGGGGATGAGACCGAACTGTCCGGTGCCGCGCAAGGCACTACCTATCATATCAAAATGGTCTTAAATGGCTTGGAGGTCAAACCGGAAGAACTGCATAAGGCGGTGGAGGATGTCTTCGCCGACATTGATGTCAAGCTGTCCAACTATCGTGAAGATTCGGAGATTTCCCAACTAAACCGGCAAAAATCTTCTGAATGGCTGCCCGTGTCAAGGGAAATCGTCGAATTGGTCTCCATTGCCAAGTCAGTCAGTGCGAACTCCAAAGGCTGCCTAGACCTTACCGTCAAACCCGTGTTCGACCTTTGGGGTTTTTCCAGGCATGAAATGAAAGTGCCGGAACAGAAGGATATCGACAGGGTCTTGACCCACGTCGGCATGGCTAAAATCGCACTTGACGAAGAACACCTACGGCTATTAAAAAAAGACCCGGAAGTGGGCATCGACCTGTCCTCTGTTGCCCAAGGCTATACGGTGGGTGCCATTGCCAATCTGCTTGAATCCAAGGGCATTCAGAACTACATGGTGGAAATTGGCGGGGAAATGAAAGTGAGGGGCCGCAAGGCCAATGGCGACGAATGGAGGATCGCCATTGAGAAACCCACGCCGTTCGCCCGAGAGGTGCAAAAAATCATATCTATTCACCAAGAAAACGGCGAGGCGGTGATGACCTCGGGCACCTACCGCAATTTTTTCGAAGAAAACGGCAAGGTGTATTCGCACATCATCAATCCGCAAACCGGCAGACCCGTCGACCACAAGCTGCTGTCGGCCACTGTGCTGCACGACGACCCGACGTGGGCGGATGCTTGGAGCACTGCCTTGCTTTGCCTAGGCGAAGACGAGGGCTATCAGGTGGCCGAAGCCAACCAGTTGCGCGCCCTGTTCATTTACCACGACGGCAAGGAATTGAAAGAACGCATCAGCAGCGAACTGGCCAAGAAGCCTTAAACTGGAATGCGTCCGGCCTATTGGTGCGTTGGGGCTGGAGTTGTGGTTATGCCTTCCTCGATGCGGTCTACGAGATAGGAGAAGAACGGATTGGAGGAGGTTCGCAACAACCCGTCCAGACTCATGATCAGTGCGCCGCGTTCCCCGCGCGAGGCGATGGAACCTAGGTTGATACCAAAGTCCTCGTCGGTTCCAGGCTGCATGCCATATAAGGCATCGTCCGGGGGAAAAGGCAAGGCGACATGGGAAAGCGAGAAAATGTCGGCAGGGTAGGACAGGCCCAAGGGTTGGGACTGTTCCGTCGATGTGCCTGCCTCGGTCACTTTGACGACTTCCCCGGTGCCGGGGTTGGCGTTCGTAATGATGACCGTCCGGAATGAGCGGGGCGGCGGCGGGAGGATGCGCGTCAGCTTGGTTTCCAAGTCGGGGCGCAACAGTAAACTAAGCTTGGCGGCGCGGTTCATGTCAAACAGCACGAGTTCGCTGCCGTTTTGCGGCAATAAGGCATGCAGGGCGGAGACCACGGCACTCGTGCTGACGGTGAAATCAATCAGCGATTGGAAGGTCAGGACGGGCGGGAGTTTGCCGAGCCGCCCATCGCGCTTGTTGCGCACCATCCCGTCTTCCAAGGCGACCGTGAGCTGGTGGGCTTGCCGTGCGCCGTTGATGGGGAAAGAGTTGTACTTGAACGGATTAAACTCGGGTATGACACTGAGCCAGGCCGCCTTGGCGAAGGGTGGCAGGATCGCCGGAAGCCCCGCCAGTCCAGCGAATCGGGCGAATCCTGTCAGTCCAATCATCGGCGAAATGAGGACGAGGCGATCCGGTCGCGGCAAGGTGTCGTCGTCGAGCGCATCAAGCGCATACTTGAGTGCGAGGGCGCCGCCATTGGAGAATCCGACGATATGCAACGGCGCGGAGGGTCCGGCGCGCCTACGGGCCTCGCGGACCGCCAGACGGGTCGCCGCTTGCCATTCTTGCCATCTCACCTTGGTCAGGGCACCTGGAACGGTTCCGTGAGCCGGCAGCCGGATTGCCACCGAAACATAGCCGTGCGCACGATAGCGCCGTGCGATGTGGCGCAGGCTGTAGGGCGAATCGGTCAGCCCGTGCAGAAATACAACCGCTCCGACAGGCTTGCCCTCCGGCTCGAGCACATAGGAGCGATTCCAGTCTTGGGGGAACCGGCCAGGATAGATTGGGCTGCCTTCGAAATAGCGGTTGACCGGAACCCGCTCTTCCGCGTTCAACTGTTGCGTGATTTCGGTCCGCACCGAATCGAAGATCGCCGCCTCGGCCTTAAGATAGCCATCCCAGTCGGAGCTATTGAGTTCTTCCACGCTCAGCTCATGCGGGACGAACCGATGCCAGGGTTCGAGGGGCAGGCCACGTTGCGCGACATAAGCCCTCGCGCCAAGCAAAGTCACCGCTATGATGGATAACGCCACCAACGCATATTTGATGCTTTTGAATACAATGGGTTTCATCGCCGCTTCCCTTAATTCGGTCGGGGATTCGATTGCGCACCGGGGGGAAAATTCGCAAACATCTTTTGGACGCCTTCATTCAGCGACCTCTGCATGGCTGCCGCGCCGCTGGAGAGGATGTCCGATGCCGAGCCTCGCCAAATCGCATTCTTGCCCTTGGTGTCGTACAGGTCGATGACCAGGGTGCCTACCCGGTAATTCACCACCCGTGATGATGTCATACCCGACATTCCCGCACTGCCCCATCCGTTCCAAGTGGGGCCCAAGTTGTTGTGAACGGTATCGACGCGTTGGCCGTCGCGCACGGTCACCACGGCAGCCAACGCGGTTTGGGCTTCATTTTCCGCAACTTTCCGCCAGCCCCTCGCGTACAACTGCCCGTCCACAGCCGAGACAATCCGGCCATTCATCAGGGAGTTGGCGGAATCCGGGAGCATTTTCCAAAAATAGGTGGTGTATTGCGAAAAATCGACCGAATTGTCATAGTCAGTATGTACGTCCACACCCGCGCATGCGCTCAATAAGAGCGGCGCGGCCCACAATAATTTCCTAAAACTTCGCATGCGCTTGACCTCTCATATGCATAGATGGATGGAAAACCGATAGCCCTTCACTCATTTGGAGAGACTACAGCATCATTGACTGGTTCCGCAAGTCTTCTGCGTCCAAGGGCCAGGCAAAGGGCATAGGCCCCTAGCGCTGCGGCAATGTGTTTCAGGGGATGCCCCCCGATGAAACCGGTCAGGCGAAACAGTTCATGATCGAAATATTCCAGCAGTTTCGATACTGCATAAGCGACAATGACCGCCCACACATAGATCACGCTTGAAAACCGCGAAGGCAACAAGACCAGCGTCAGCGGAATGATTAACATGGGTAGGAACTGAACCAGCCCGTAAAACCGTAAATCGCCTCGACCGAGGGATTCGGTCCAATGCCAATAGCCAACCGAGGCTATCCCCACCAGAATCAGAGGCCACAGCAGCAGGCGGCTGGCGCGGACATCCATGTGTTCGCCGATGATGATGGAAAGAAAGGCCATGAAGGCGAGCGTCATTGGCACTCTATCCCAGACCAGGGTTTGATTGTCGGGATGCCAATGGTAATAACCGGAGCCTAGCCCGGTGAGAAACACCCCGGCGAAGAAAACCGAGTAATTGGCGCTGAGTTCCGGCAAGCCCTCTTGCCCTCGCCGGGTCGCGACTAGGCCGAGAATGCCGACAGCAAGGAATGGAAGGTTAGACACCACATTCCAGAAATGGGGTATGCCGAAGTATTTGCCGGTATCGGCCAAATCGTGGTAACTGGGATCTTGCGGTATGGCGGGAAAAAACCACACACCGGTTGCCACAATGCAGGCGACCCCCAGCAGCCAGCGGATTTTGGTCGTTTTGCCCTTATCGTCGAGAAATTTCATGAAGCCTTCCTTAATAATTTTGTAACAAAGGGGGGTGATAATCAAACGGTGACGTTTTCGCTTTACAGCTTTTGTAAAACCCTCTATTATTTGGGTACAGATGTTGTAGATATTTGCGGAAGCCCTGAAAATCGTGGATTCCAACTGTCTTTGGTCAAATGCGGTCTGCATCTTTGCCAAGGATGCCTTTAGGAATATCAAGAAATCACAACCCTATAAACCAGTTCAACAACACATGAGGTTATTATGAGCGTTTTGATCGTGATTGGCTACGAAGACCCGTTTAAGGCGGAAGAAGTGCGACTGAAGGTGATGAAATTACAGCGCGACTATCTTATCGATTTGGAAGACGCAGTCGTTGCCGTCAAAGAAAAGAACGGCAAGGTCAAGCTGAACCAGATCCACCATATGACCCAGGCGGGTGCCGCCAGCGGCGGGTTGTGGGGTGCGCTGATAGGTTTGCTGTTTCTCAATCCGCTGCTCGGCGTGGTCATTGGCGCCGGCGCGGGGGCCCTTTCCGGATCTTTGACGGATGTGGGCATTAACGACGACTTCATGAAGGAAATCGCGGCGACCTTCCAGCCCGGCACTTCCGCGCTTTTCGTCTTGGCCCGCAGTACCACGCCGGACAAGGTGATGGAGGAGCTGAAAGGGTCCGGCGGCAAGATTCTCCAGACTTCGCTGTCCAAGGAGGGCGAGGACAAACTGCAAGCCGCGCTGGATGCACAGCCGGAACCGGCCCAAGCCGTGGAAGCCGTAGCAGAGTAGCGCTTTTCAAGGAGGGGGTGCTTCGAAGGCGCCCCTCCTGTTCAGATTTGCCATGCGGTGGCGTGGCGATAGCTTGGTAGAGTGTGCAAACTTCTCCATCGTTTGCACACGCGGAACCGGGACAATCGGTGGGCAACAAAAAGCCTGTCCTGAGCTTGTCGAAGGGACGTTGCCCACCCTTCTACCCGGCTACGATTGCGCCTTACCGCGTTGACATAGTAGGACGTGCCGACGAAGGAGGCGCATCATTCGCGATTGATGGGCTTCGCAAGCTCAGCCCATCCTACGGCCCTGCGCAATACGCTTAACGGTAACTACGGGTTTGACCTTGCGCGGTGATAATGAAACTACACGCTCTGGGTGCATTGCCTGTTTTGCCATAAGGTCTTCAAAAATAGCGTCAGCGTCGTAGTTGAACTGACGTGCATATTCGTCTCTAAGTGCGCGCGTTTCGGCAACAATCGGATCTTGCCACATCTTTAATCCTCCGTAAGTTCAAGCGGGGTGCAGATAACGGGTGGTTCATAGCCATAAGTCCGGCAGGTGGCTTCGATTTTAGGCCGCGTATGCGCGTTGGCAATATGCGTACAATTCCATGTTAGCAAATTAGGCCGTTGTGTTTCCCACCATTCTGATGTCGCGCTTTGGTTTGCCATGGCGCGTAAATCATTACTGGGCCGGGCAGTCAGATAACTGAAAACCGATGTTTCAATATAAACGGATGCTTTCAAGAAAACCCCAAATTTCTACTCTATGTCTACCTTCAGCGCCCCGCGCCAACCCACGAAACCCCGAAATCACCAAGTCGCTTCGTGGCGCGGGTGTGCTGGAACGGATTGTTAGGCTGGTATGTTAAGTGAAAGTATCTACCCGGTTATCTCAACCTGGGCATATCCCTTCTCATCGTCTCTGTCTTTCTCTGCTGCGATGAACCATCCTTCATCAGTGGCCAACTTGAGGAGATGAAAAATGGCGGCGGGAAAGCCTTGCCACGAAGCCAAAACGTATCCCCGCGTCCGCTTGAGCGCCGGGTTGGGCGGCCGAGGCAGGGGGACAATGCCGGGGATACATGGATTTTGCCCTTTTTAAGCATTCGGCGCAATACGTGGAGTACCGCTATTGCGCCTTACCGCGTTGACATCGTAGGATGTGCCGACGAAGGAGGCGCATCATTCGCGAATGATGGGCTTCGCAAGCTCAGCCCATCCTAGGGCCCTGCTAATTTCACACCCACACCGCTTCCGAAAAATTCATCAGAATATTTTCATCATGGGTAATTAGCTTGGCCTTTGCCGCCATGGCCTGTGCCACAATCAAACGGTCAAACGGGTCGCGAGTCCACGTTAAGGATTGCGCTTGCCCGATCACAGCGGAAAAGGATTGATCGCACTCCCTAAGACATAGTGGTTCAGTTAGTTCCGACAATAGTTCGACGGGCAGCACATTAATACGACCAATTTGGTGGAGATAATAGAGTTCCAGCCTAGCCATTGGCGAGTAGCGCAGCATACCCGTGCCGAGCAAATCAAGTACTTGTTCAGGCCATGCCCGTTCTGGCTTGTGATAGAGCCATATCAATATATGAGTGTCAAGGTGGGCAAGCACAGGCGAGGCAGATGCTATCATAAGTCGTCCCATTGCTTGGCCCATTGGGACTCATCCCAAACGCGCACCTGTTCCAGATTCTCATCGGAACCCCGCACGGCCTCAGGGTGCGGCCTGAGTGCTTGCAAGCGGTTACATGGTGATTTGGACTTGGTGGCTTCCTGGGCAGAATTAACCTGTGGAATGATTGAAGCTTGCAACACTCCCTGCTTGACTTCAATTTCCACCCAAGTTTCTCTAAGTCCAATACCGAATTGTTCGCGTAACGGGGCAGGTATCGTCAACTGGCCTTCGGCGGATATTCTTACTTGCATGGCTAAGCCTCTGGAAATATATTTGTTCGTTGAAGCGTTTTGTTAGGTATTTTAGGATGTGAGTTATAATCATTATGAAGCAAGTAGCCCGGATGAAGCCCTCCGGGCGTAATCCGGGTTTCTGGGCGTCATTCCCCGGATTGCGCCGCTGGGCGGACTCATCCGGGCTACGCTGGCTGCAAGCCGCACTGGATGCACAGCCGGAACCGGCCCAAACCGAAGAAGCCGTAGCAGAGTAGTGCTTTTCAAGGAGGGGTGCTTCGAAGGCATCCCCTCCTGTTTCAGGCTTGACATGCGGTGGCGTGGCGATAGGGCTATAGCCTAGGTGGGCAAACGGCTCCATCGTTTGCCCACGCGGAACCGGGACAATCGGTGGGCAACAAAAAGCCTGTCCTGAGCTTGTCGAAGGGACGTTGCCCACCCGGCTACGCGGCCAACGTGCATCTAGCGAGTATCGCTTTTGTGTACCCATCCTTCGTAATTCGTGCCAGACCCGATTGTACGGATGCGATATCGAACAAATTCTTCTTCGCCTATCGGTTCGAATTTGCGTTCCAATATAATCGCTTTAGTTCCATTTGGGACTCGTGCAACGATGTCTATATCGTGCCAAGAACCATATTTCGTAGAAATATAAACGTAAGTATTAGTTGAATTTTGAAGAGATATTGTGTCTCCAGTTTTCACAGTATGATCCGGTAAAGCAAAGTATAAGTTGTTAATATCTATACTGATTTTCTTTGGGCTATTTGTGGCTGCATCCCCCCATTTCCCATTTGGAGCATAAATTGCTTGACCAGCACTGTACATGCCAGTAGTCGGGTCGCCTAGTCGATATGCGAACACCATTATTGCATCCGCATTTGTTTTTTTCATCAACTCTTTTGCTGCACGTTCAAGGGTAGCTTTGACTTCCTCACGACTACGGCCAAGTGGAATTACAATACGGCTTGTAAATCGACGAGCGATAGCCCAACTACTGTCTTCTGTCTTACCAATCTGCGAATAGGATGTACTCTGAATGGTTGGATCCGATTCTTTACTTAAATCATTGCTGATAGGGGATTGATGTGTGTTATCAGTACCACACTTGTCGGCAGGAACCCCCAATTCATTACAACAATTTTTTCTATCTTTACTATCGGTATAAGCAAGACATACACGCGCATCGAAGTCAGAACTCGCTGCAAACGCGGTGAATGTTAGTGAAATAGAAAGACTCACTAATAGTCGAATTTCTGTCATTGATAATGCCATGCCATCTGCGTTTCTGCCTAACATTTGAATTAAGGGGCAGCGGATCTGTGCCGCTTGAATGATGGGTTATGCCAACAACGTAGATAAGACAGCATAGCTAACCAAACTAACAACGGATAAAAGTAATGAATAAACCATTATATATTTTGATGCGAGATAAAATTTTTGTGGGTGGGCAAATATTAAAGAGCTTAGTTGACCGTCTTGCCCCGCATGAAGACTTAACTCTACTTGGGAGCGAAACTCAAGTACTAGCCTACTTGCGCGATTTACCTCAAGATAAGTGGCCGCAGCTCCGAATATTATGCCAAGACCAAGAAATACCCAAGTGGCAACAAGGAAATACTTGTCAATGTTTGAGTGCGTGTGCGGAGAAAGCCCTGCAAGAATTGCAAGCGATCCAGACGCAAGGGTTAATAACTGACGAAGCCATGCTGCACTTAAAAGGTTTGCTTCATTTTGAAGTTCTACAAGTTGTTTGATGCTCATGATTTTAATAGGGCCCAACCTTGTGTTAGACATATTGTGATGCCTAACTCATTTTACATTTGATGCATAACCCTGTAAAAAAAGGTTCAAATCATTGATATTATAGACACCAAGACAAGAAAACCCATCTTATCGACCAGTAAAACGCATCATTGCCTCCATTCACTTCTAAACAAGGATATGATGACTGGATTGGAACTAAATTTACTGGATTAATAATGAAATTACAACAATAATTTATTGTTATGAGGATTTGGTGCAAATGGTTGGCAAGCTAAAGATCAGCTTGCCCACGAAGCGCGACGGGTTTGTAACCCCGTCGCTTACGTTTTGTACCATGCTGTGTTCTGATGTTACGCATGGAGCGTCAAAGCTTGCTTTGACCGCCTGTCGCAGACAGGGGCAAGGCAAGCCTTGCCAGTCAAAGCAAGCTTTGACGCTCCAGCCCTAGGTCCGTGCGCAACATCAGTTATCAACGTATCAACGACATTTGATTCACCGGCGGCTGCGGCCAATGTCGTCAACAAGTCGGTCATGTCAATGATCTCGCTGCTCGCGCACCCGCCCTCTGTGCCGAGCAAGCGGATCACGAACGGTACGCGCAAACCGCCTTAATTGGTGGGCAACAAAAAGCCTGTCCTGAGCTTGTCGAAGGGACGTTGCCCACCCTTGTATGATTATTTTTTAAGCACGTTTAGCCGGAAACCGCTAAGCTTTAACCGTTCATTGGGAGGCCGCCCCACCCTGAGGACTGGGTTATCCAGAGCCTGTTGGTAGATTGGCCCCCGCCCTATTCACCCATGCCGTGGAGTATCCGAGGCTTAGAGCCTGCATACACAAGGGTGGCAGGTGCATGCGCAGGGTCGGGAACCGATGGATAGCTTACCCCCCCCACAACCGGATTGACAATAAAATGACTCACAACCCACTGCAAGAAACATCGTCGCAATCGACACCCCGCCTCTTCGCCGGCATTGATGTCGGATCGGAAGAACTGGTTCTGTTGGTGCGCAAGAACGGCAAGCCACTCGATCCGCAGAAGTATGCCAAC
>Ga0194049_1000391_pt1 | contig 15375 bp, 10 predicted proteins | sample JunL2225m_MetaG_FD_148665 | JGI IMG/M metagenome (GOLD analysis project Ga0194049, IMG submission 148665) | Anoxic zone freshwater microbial communities from boreal shield lake in IISD Experimental Lakes Area, Ontario, Canada - Jun2016-L224-25m | ecosystem: Environmental > Aquatic > Freshwater >... | reverse complement strand
TGTAGGCTGGCGACCGGAGATACTATTGTTAGAACTCTTGTAAACGGTGTTCCATCGGCTCCGTTTTCTATGACTTGCTTGCTTCCCCAAGGTAACCCTAACTCCCAACTGGGAGATGCTCTAAAACAGCTCTCTGCAGCAAAATATGGCAGGCCACGAGCTGTAGTTGATCAAGAAATAAGAGATAGGCTAAAAACTTTTGTAGTAGAGGAACCAGCCAGAGCTTCTGATATATTTCAGCCAAAAAACCCTCTCTCCCAGAAGCCTAGCCCTTACCAGCCACAAGATAAGCCAAGCATTCCCAAAAATGGTCCAGATTCATTCTTGGATCAATGGCTTCAGAAGAGAAATAAGGTTCCTAAGCCAGAGAATATAATCGAGCCCACTAAGCCTACACCTAGTCCAATCAATAACATTCCAGAAACTGTGCTTCCATCGAATGGCTTAAACCTAGAGAGCAGTGATAATAGTAATCACGAAGAACTGCACGTTAACTTGAATGATTCTGGCTCCTCAGATGAATCAGTATTCCACATCAAAAAAGATTAATATATTGGCTTCAATGTCTTGTAAAATGATCACAATAGATTTATAATATTTTAGACAATTAAGTTGGGTGGCCTTAATATAAACAACTCAGAGGGTACTTAAATAGTGACTAAACAAAAAGATTACGATTCAGATGACATTCAGGTATTAGAGGGACTAGAGCCTGTTCGAAAAAGACCGGGTATGTACATCGGTGGCACAGGTTTTGATGGACTACACCACCTTATTAAGGAAATCGCAGATAACTCAGTCGATGAAGCGATTGCCGGATTTGCTAAAGAGTTAAAGGTTATCTTGCTTAAGGATGGCGGCGTAAGAGTTGAAGATGACGGTAGAGGTATACCGGTTAACAAGGTAGCCAAAACTGGTAAAAGTGCCTTAGAAACTGTACTTACAATCCTCCATGCTGGTGGTAAGTTTGGTGGCGGTGGCTACAAAGTATCTAGTGGTCTTCACGGTGTTGGAATTAGTGTGGTTAACGCGCTATCGACTAAATTATTTGCTGAAGTTCATAGAGAAGGTTTTTCTTACACTCAAGAGTATGAAAAAGGAGTTCCTAAGACCTCTATAAAAAAGGGCGAAAAAGCTGACGACACAGGAACTAAAATTACATTCTACCCGGATGAAACTATTTTTGAATTAACCGAATTCGATTATAGCTGGGTTCTGGACTACTTAAGACATCAGGCATATTTAACTAAGGGCCTAAGAACCTTTGTTCATGATGAGCGAACCAATAAGAGCTATGGTTTTTATTTTGAGGGCGGAATTCAGTCATACGTTAAGCATCTAAACATCGGTAAAGAACCAATCGATGAAGATATCTTCTACGTAGACAAGCAAGCAAAAGAGACTCAGGTTGAGGTTGCTTTGCAATATACGGATTCATACACTGAAACCATTAAAGCTTTTGCTAATAACGTATATAACCCTGACGGAGGAACACATTTAACTGGATTTAGATCTGCTCTAACTAGAATCGTTAATGATTATGGAAGAAAAAATGGCTTTATTAAGGAAAAAGATGAAAATCTATCTGGTGAAGATTGTCGAGAGGGCCTAACAGCCGTAATCCTTGTAAAGATTCCCGACCCTCAGTTTGAGGGCCAGACTAAGAACAAGCTTGGAAATCCCGAAACCCGAGGCTACGTAGAGCAGGTGATGACAGAACACCTAAATTATTATCTCGAAGAGCACCCAGCCATAGCTAAAAAGATCATAGATAAGGCATTATTATCTGCTAGAGCTAGAAAGGCAGCTAGAGCAGCCAGAGAAAATATTATTAGAAAAGGTGTATTAGAAGGCGCAAGCATGCCTGGTAAGTTGGCTGATTGTTCTTCTAAGGATCCAAAAAATTCAGAGCTATATCTGGTAGAGGGTGACTCAGCCGGTGGATCGGCTAAGAGCGGTAGAGATAGCTCAACTCAAGCCATCTTACCTTTAAGAGGTAAGGTTTTGAACGTGGAGCGAGCAAGATTAGATAAAATGCTTGCCAATAATGAAATCCTAAACCTGATTAAAGCTATGGGCGTAGGCATAGAAGAATCTTTTGATGTGGGATCACTAAGATACGATAAGATTATTATTATGACCGATGCCGATATTGATGGTGCTCACATTAGCACCTTACTTCTTACATTCTTTTTCAGGTTTATGGCACCTGTAATAGAGGGTGGACACTTATATTTAGCTAAGCCGCCTCTATTTGAGTTAGTTAAGCCTGGAAGAAAATCATCTACTTTCGTTTATGATGAAACAGCCCTAACAGAAATACTTACGAAAACTATTGAAAAGAGAAAAAGTGAAGGATCTAAGGTTGATCCCAACGATGAAAAGTATAAGCAGGCCGGATTTGTTGAACAGAAGCGATACAAGGGTCTTGGTGAGATGGACGCTGAGCAGTTATTTGAAACTACAATGAACCCCGAGAAAAGAGTTCTAATACAGGTTAGAATCGACGATGCAGAAAAAGCCGATGCCATTTTCAATAAGTTGATGGGAACAGAGGTAGAGCTTAGAAAGAACTTTATTCAGACACACGCAAAATTTGTTAAGGACTTAGATATTTAGGATTATTATGGAAGAAAAAGAATTAGTAGCAGTACCACACGTAAATATTGAGCCAAGAACTATTGAAGAGGTCATGGAGAGTAGTTACTTAACCTACTCTATGAGCGTTATAGTGTCCAGAGCGCTTCCAGACGTTCGTGACGGCCTTAAACCTGTGCATCGTAGGATTTTATACACTATGAATCGAGACGGCCTCAGATCGTCCGCAAAACACAGGAAAAGTGCTAACGTAGTTGGTGCAGTAATGGGTGACTATCACCCTCATGGTGATGCATCGATTTATGATGCTATGGTTAGAATGGCGCAGCCTTGGTCGCTTCGATATTTGCTAGTTAACGGACAGGGAAACTTCGGTTCTATGGATGGAGATCCTCCTGCTGCCATGCGTTATACAGAAGCTAAGATGTCAAAGCTCTCAGAAGAACTATTGATAGATATAGAGAAAGAGACCGTAGACTTCAGGGAAAACTATGATGGTAGATTGAGTGAACCTTCTGTATTGCCTGCAAAACTACCTAACCTGTTATTGAATGGCCAGCTAGGTATCGCCGTAGGTATGGCAACCAATATTCCTCCACATAACCTAGGAGAATTAATTGACGCCACTATACATCTAATTGATAACCCTGGCGCGACAGTAGACGACCTGCTTGAATTCGTAAAGGGGCCTGATTTTCCAACAGGCGCAGTTGTTTATGGTAAAGAGTCTCTAAGAACCGCATATGCTACCGGTAGAGGTGGTGTAGTAGTGAGAGGTGTTGCTGAGATTGTTGAAAATGTTAAAGCCCGTAATCAGATTGTCATTACTGAAGTTCCTTATGGCCTAAACAAGGCCTCCTTGATAGAAAAAATTGCTGAACTTTATAAGGATAAGAAGATTACAGGAATTAGCGATATTAGGGATGAAAGTTCCAGAGGTGCAGTTAGGATTGTTATTGATCTTAAAAAAGATGCATTCCCTAAAAAGTTACTCAATCAGCTTTATAAGTTAACGCCTTTGCAGGGCATGTTCCACTACAACATGCTTGCTTTGATAGACGGTATCCAGCCTAAGATTCTTGGACTGGTAGATATTATCAGTGAACACATAAAACACAGACAAGTCGTTGTCAGAAGAAGAACAGAATATGAATTAAAGAAAGCAAAAGAAAGAGCCCATATTTTAGAGGGTCTCAAGATAGCACTTGACCACATTGATGAAGTAATTACAACGATTAGATCAAGCCAAACATCTGAAGAGGCTCAGGTTAACCTAATTAAGAAATTTAAGCTTAGTGATATACAAGCTAAAGCTATTCTTGCTATGCAGCTTAGAACTCTTGCAGGTCTAGAGCGACAGAAGATAGAAGATGAACTTGCCGAACTTCTTAAGATTATTGCTGGTCTAGAGAAGATCCTTGCAGATGAGAAGGAAATTTTGAAAATTATAAAAAACGAGTTTGAAGAGATTAAAAAGAATTACGCCGATGAAAGACGTACAAGAATTATTCCTGGTGAACTCGGTAAAATGAGTGACGAAGATCTTGTCCCAGATGAGCAGGTTGTTGTCACCCTTACATCTGCAAATTATGTCAAGAGAAGCCCAATAGCCGACTACAAGAAGCAAGGAAGGGGTGGAAAAGGCCGTAGAGGAATGGTTACCAGAGAAGAAGACGTTATTGAGCACGTAATTAATGCAAGTACCCATGACTTCCTCTTGTTCTTCACTAACAAGGGAAGAGTATTTAGGATTAAAACCTATGAAATTCCAACTACAGGTCTAAACGCTAAAGGTATTGCAATTGTTAACTTGCTTCAATTACAACCAGAAGAAGCCGTAAGCTCTGTAATTAATGTCAGTAAACTCAATAACACGAATTATTTGTTTATGTGTACCGTCAGAGGAGTCGTCAAGAAGACACCATTCGAGCAATATCAGAACGTGAGAAGCTCAGGTCTAATAGCTATTAACCTGGATGAGGGCGACGAACTTAAATGGATCAGGATGACCTCAGGAGAAAATGAAATGGTAATATCTACATCAATGGGCCAAGCTATAAGATTCAACGAGTCTGGTGTTAGGCCTATGGGCAGAGCTTCAAGAGGTGTCAGAGGCATTAGACTTAGAACCAACGATAAGGTTATAGGTATGGATGTGGTCCAAGACAATTCAAGCGTATTTGTTATAAGCAAGTTCGGTTATGGAAAAAGAACAAAGATTTCACAATTCACTCCTCATGCTAGAGGTGGTGTAGGTATTAGGTCAGCAGTAGTGAACACAAAAACAGGTAACCTGATAGGTGTTCAGACGCTCAAAGATGATTCTCAAGAAGTAATAATCCTTTCTAGCCAAGGCCAAGCTATAAGATTAGGCATCAAAGATATACCTGAATTAAGCAGGGCTACACAAGGGGTAAGGATCATGAGAATGAATGATGGTGATGAAGTGGTTGCGCTAGCGTTAGTTGATAGCGAAAAAGAAAATGAAGAAAACGAAGAAAAATAATAAAACTTTTCTTGACATTTAATATAGCAACAGGGTAAGATTGATTTTGAGATTTAGAGGTTTTGTTTAATTGTCTCTAAACTGGTCTTTAAAAACTTGAGTAGTGCAAATCAACGTCAGTTCATTTTTTTGATTTTAAGTTAAGTTTTAAATTCTTTTTTTGGAGAGTTTGATCCTGGCTCAGGATGAACGCTGGCGGCGTGCCTAATACATGCAAGTCGAGCGGTAAGGCCTCTTCGGAGGTACACGAGCGGCGGACGGCTGAGTAACGCGTAGGAACGTACCCCAAAGTGAGGGATAAGCTTCAGAAATGAAGTCTAATACCGCATGTGCTCTAAGGAGTAAAGCTTCGGCGCTTTGGGAACGGCCTGCGTCCGATTAGCTAGTTGGTGAGATAATAGCTCACCAAGGCTACGATCGGTAGCTGGTCTGAGAGGATGATCAGCCAGACTGGGACTGAGAACGGCCCAGACTCCTACGGGAGGCAGCAGTAGGGAATTTTCCACAATGGGCGAAAGCCTGATGGAGCAACGCCGCGTGCAGGATGAAGGCCTTCGGGTTGTAAACTGCTTTTATATATGATGATTATGACAGTAGTATATGAATAAGGATCGGCTAACTCCGTGCCAGCAGCCGCGGTCATACGGAGGATCCGAGCGTTATCCGGAATTACTGGGCGTAAAGAGTTGCGTAGGTGGCATAGTAAGCAGGGCATGAAATCGTGTGGCTCAACCATACATCCATGTTCTGAACTGCTAAGCTAGAGGACGAGAGAGGTAACTAGAATTCCTAGTGTAGGAGTGAAATCCGTAGATATTAGGAGGAATACCGATGGCGTAGGCAGGTTACTGGCTCGTTCCTGACACTAAGGCACGAAAGCGTGGGGAGCAAACGGGATTAGATACCCCGGTAGTCCACGCCGTAAACTATGGATGCTAGCTGTTAGAAGTATCGACCCTTCTAGTAGCGAAGCTAACGCGTTAAGCATCCCGCCTGTGGAGTACGGTCGCAAGACTAAAACATAAAGGAATTGACGGGGACCCGCACAAGCGGTGGAGCGTGTTGTTTAATTCGAGGATAAGCGAAGAACCTTACCAAGGCTTGACATCCTGTGAAGGTCTCCGAAAGGAGACTGTGCCTTCGGGAATACAGTGACAGGTGCTGCATGGCCGTCGTCAGCTCGTGTCGTGAGATGTTTGGTTAAGTCCATCAACGAGCGCAACCCTTGTAGTTAGTTGATTTTTCTAGCTAGACTGCCCTGGTAACAGGGAGGAAGGAGGGGATGATGTCAGGTCAGTATTGCCCTTACGTCTTGGGCTACAAACACGCTACAATGGCCGGTACAAAGGGCTGCCAAGTCGCGAGACGGAGCAAATCCCATCAAAGCCGGTCTAAGTTCGGATTGCAGGCTGAAACTCGCCTGCATGAAGCTGGAATCGCTAGTAACGGTAGGTCAGCATTACTACCGTGAATACGTTCCCGGGTCTTGTACACACCGCCCGTCAAACCATGAAAGTCGCCAATACCTGACGTGTTCGCTTGCCGAGCCCTAAGGTAGGGGAGATGATTGGGGTTAAGTCGTAACAAGGTATCCGTACCGGAAGGTGCGGATGGATTACCTCCTTTCTAGGGAGAAAACTAGCATCGTTTTAATTTATTAATTCGAGAGCTAGGTCGATCTCGGTAAACTAATGCAGTACTGTTAGTTTACTTATTATATTTATATAACGAGACACAGTTCTGAAACACGATGATTGACGTTGATTGCACTACTGAAGTTTTTAAAGCTAAAAAGCTCCCTTTTTAGGGAGTTTTTTATTAAAAAATAAATTGCTTATACCTGTTAGTTTCGATACAATACGTCCAATGACATTAAGGGCTTGTAGCTCAGTTGGTTAGAGCGCGTCACTGATAATGACGAGGTCCCAGGTTCAAGTCCTGGCAAGCCCACCAGATTTCATTAACATATGGGGATGTAGCTCAGTTGGCTAGAGCACCTGCTTTGCAAGCAGGGGGTCCGGGGTTCGAGTCCCCGCATCTCCACCATGTGTTAAAATAAAATAAATTACAAAATAAAGTTATGGGGTGAATTTATGAATAAAATAGCACATTACCTTCAGAGCCATCTTAGGGGTGAGGTTATGGATTCAAAAGACGCCAGACTTTATTTCTCTACCGATAACAGTATTTTATCTTTAACACCAAGCCTAATAGCATATCCAAAAAACGAAAATGATGTAAGAAAAACAGCTAGATTTAGTTGGCAATTGGCTGAAAGAGGAAGACTATTGCCAATTACATCTAGAGGTTCAGGATCTGACCAAACTGGTGCCGCTATAGGTGACGGCTTAATAATGGTGTTCCCAGCTCATATGAATAACATCTTAGAGATGGATTCCAAAAACGGAAAAGTAGTCGTGGAACCAGGTATCAATTTTGGAAAATTACAACAAACTCTTAAGACCCACGGTCAATTTTTGCCATTTTACCCTTCATCACTCGAATATTCGACTATAGGCGGAGCAGTAGCCAACAATGCAGGTGGAGAAAAATCTATAAAATACGGAGATGCTCGAAATTACGTAAGTTCTCTAAGAGTAGTCCTTGCTAACGGTGAGGTAATAGAGACTAAGCCGCTAAGCAAAAGAGAGCTGAAGGGTAAGTTAGGCCTAACTACTTTAGAAGGAGAAATTTATAGATCTCTCGATGCTTTGCTCGAAGAGAATAAAGGACTTATCAAAGAGTCTAAAATATCTGTTTCTAGGAATGGGGCGGGCTACGATCTTACGAATATCATCACAAAAAAAGGCTTTGACTTAACGCCACTTTTTGTAGGTTCCCAGGGGACTCTAGGAATAATTACTGAAGCGGAAATTTCAACCGTGCCATTTAACGAAGATACTTCGCTAGTTTTTGGCTTCTTTAACGATCTTGAGTCATTACAGCAAGCTATTAACGAATTAAAAAAACTACCCGAAACTCCGAGCGAGATGGAAATTGTAGACGATCAATTTTTAGGTATGGTAAATAAAATCAATCCCAATCTACTAAAGGATGTATTGCCCGAAGAATTGCCAAAATTTATTCTTTTCCTTGAGTTCGATGATGCTAATGAGAGAAATAGGCGTAAGGTTTGCAAAAAAGCATCAAAGATTCTCTCTAATTACGCGATATCTAATCAGATGGAGAATGATGAAGACAAAATAGAAAACATATGGAAGATAAGGGACGCTAGTTCTGTTATATTGAATCATGTTGATGGCAATACACGACCACTCCCGCTACTAGAGGATGGAATAGTTCCCGTAGATAAGCTTTCGGAGTATATTGATAATCTTTATCAAATCTTTAGTAAAAACCATATAAATATTGCTATATGGGGACATGCTGGTGAGGGTAACTTACATATACAGCCATTTTTGGATCTTAGTGTTGTTGGAGATCGTCAGAAAGTATTCAAATTGATGGAAGAATATTACCCAATGATTATTGAAATGGGCGGAAGTACTAGTAGCAGCTATAATGACGGAAGATTAAGGGCGCTCTATCTAGAAAAGCTTTACGGCAAGGATATATATAATTTAATGGCAAGAGTTAAAGATATTTTTGATCCACACAACATTCTTAATCCAGGGGTAAAGATAAATGTGGACATAGAATCTGTTAAAAACATTCTAAGACAAGAATATACTAGGGGATTTAATAATTATTTACCAAAATCCTAGAACTAGACTTGAGTTTTCTCTCATTTAACAGTAATATAACAGGGTTCATTAACTTTTTTGCTCTCACACTCGCGCGAGTGGCGGAATGGTAGACGCGCTACCTTGAGGTGGTAGTGGGGGCAACCCTGTGGAAGTTCGAGTCTTCTCTCGCGCACCAGAGAGGGCGGTTAGCTCAGTTGGCTAGAGCGCCTCGTTTACACCGAGGAAGTCGGGGGTTCGAGTCCCTTACCGCCCACCATAATTTGAAGATTTTCAATTTGATTAATGTTTTTTATGATATTATTGTTTTAAAGTAAGCTTAAGGGGTGTGATATTTTGAAAGTTAATATCTGGGGCCGGATCAAATTTGGACTTAGAGTGAGGCCTTTATTTCTCGCATCTTTTATTATATTTAGCTCTAGCGTGGTTGGTGTCGCAGACGCAGCAACCTTAAGTTTTTCTGGCGGTTATTCAAGTAGTGACAATATACAAGTTGGATCTATTGTTAGTATTAATTCTAAAAATGCACAATCTGTTGTAACGGCTAACGTTAACAATATCAATAACCTTACAGGCGTGGTAATTCGTCAGAACAGCTCGAATATAGGTTTCAATACCACAAAAACATCTATAGATGTTGGTACCTCGGGATCATATCCGACAGATGTGTCTACAATAAATGGTAATATTGCAAAAGGTGACAGAATCACCGCTTCTATTATTGAGGGCGTAGGCCAGAAGGCTACTGTTGCGACAAGAGTTATGGGGACGGCCGTCTCAAATTTTGACTCAAGTTCTCAAGGAGCGGTTAAGGAAACTATAAATCTTGGCAACGGCAAGACTCAAACAATATATGCCGGACAGATTTTGGTTAATGTATCTGTAGCTGATTTTGCAGGAACTCCAATATCTCTTTCCGATAATTCATCAATAAGACCATTTCAATCTTTTTTTTCTAAGATTGTCCATAAGACGGTAACTCAAAGCCAAACAATAACTGCACTCGTAATCCTATTGATATCAATCGGAATATCATTACTACTTATTCTTGCTTCGACAGTTGTATCGATTAGGTCTATCGGAAGAAATCCGCTCGCAAGTCGAGGCATAACTAGCCATACTATTTTGATAATTGTTATGGTTGTAGCTATAATCTTAATAAGTTTCGTCGCATCATATTTGGTAATACAGGGGTAGGGAATGTTCAATATATCTGAATCAACAAATTCTAACTTAAAACAATGGATTATAACCCTAATTATAATATTTATAATTTTTGTCTTAGTGCTAGTTCTTACAGTTAAAAGTGGTAAAAAAACAAATAAGCCGCGCAAGCAATCAAAAATCAAGGAAATGGATATTGACCCAATTTCACTTAAAAAAGCTTCAGAAGAGGCTTTAAATATGGCTACAGACCAAATGATAAGTAAGTATAAGGTTCAGTTTGATAGTCAACTTAAAATGAACATGTTACAGCTTGATCAAACTTTTAGGACTAGCCTGGAGTCTATTACAAAAGAATTTGGAAAATCACTAGAAGATTTTAGGGTTAAATCTCAAAAGATCGCAGAAGATACACAAGCTAAAATGCTCACCTCTTCAACATCTATTAATAGCGCAACTCAAGAAGCTGTCAGTGCCAAAAAAGACGAGGTAGTTAAAAAGGTCGAAGATAGACTAAATAACATTTTGGTTTCATATCTTAATAATAGCCTTGAAGGCACGATTGACTTGAATGACCAGGAAGACTATATATTCGAAAAGCTTGAACAAAACAAAGCTGCTATTTTAGAGGATATAAAAAATGTCGGAGTATAAGTTAAAGGGTCTGCCAAAACAGATTTCAAATTTAGCTCAGATCTATCAGTTGATTTCTTTTATAGATAGTGCAATCTCTGAAAAGCGATCAGTTGAGGCCGCTAATAAAGCCGGGATAAAAGCAAAAATTACAAAAATAGAACTTCCAGAAATGATGCAATATTTTTTTGAAGATTCAATTGAGTGGAATCACCTTAGTGAGTTAAAAAAACAACTTGAAGCCATTATATCTTCATCACCAACAGTCACTTTAACGTTATCGGGAATACCTTCGAATAAGTTCAAGACAAAAATGGTTAGTTGGCTTAGAACAATCAATCCATTTGTCCTTGTTGAGATAATCGTAGATGAATCAATAATAGGCGGAGTTATCTTAAAGACTGACAAAAAAAGGATTGATTTATCCATATCTTCAGTGCTTTTAGGTAACAAAGATTCGATCAAGGGGATATTAAATAATGTCTAGTTCACAGATTTTTAAATCCTTAGTTGAGAAGGGCAATGATTCCGGAGAGGTTATTTATAGCGATAGATTCTTGGCAAGAGTTAGTGGCTTAGATAAAGTGATGATGGGTTCAGTAGTTGTTTTTGAGGACGGGAGCAACGGTCTAGTAGAAAGTATTTATGACGATTATATTGAAATTTTAAATCTCAACACAGAAGTTATTAATATAGGCAGTTTGGTTGTAGTAAAAGACGAAGAAATTAAAGTTAAGGTTTCCAAAGAAATGCTTGGAAGAATAGTTGATCCGCTCGGAAAGGCAGTTGATGGTCTTGGGATGTTGCCAAAAACTAGTGAGCAAATTGTTTTCGGACAAGCGATAGATTTTCAAGATAGGGCAATACTTTCCAATCAGCTTGAAACTGGAGTTACTGTAGTAGACACCTTATTTCCAGTGGTTTATGGCCAGAGAATTGCGGTTATGGGCGACGCTAAGTCTGGAAAAACAACCTTCTTAACTCAGCTTGCAATAAATCAGGCCAGAAAAGGCAAAATTATAGTTTGGGTACTTATCGGTAAAAGAAAATCAGATGTTGAACAATTAATTCAAAGATTTGAAAACTCTAAAACGAGGGACAGGGTTATTTTTGTAATTGCCGATGTATTCGATTCTTTGCCAATGACCTACATTGCTCCCTATAGCGGCTGTGCTATAGCTGAATATTTTTGGGAGAATAATGAAGATGTAATTGTTATTTATGATGATCTTAGCAGCCATGCCAAAGCGTACAGAGAACTATCTTTGCTCATGAGAAAAAACCCTGGTCGAGAGGCTTATCCTGGAGATATGTTTTATGTGCATTCATCGCTTCTTGAACGAGCTGGCAAAAAGAGCAGTAACGGGAAAACATTAACCTCATTGCCAATATCCATAACCCCTAATGACGACATTACAGGATTTCTTTCGACTACCCTTATATCCATAACCGATGGACAATTAATTTTCGACAATAGCATTATGAGACAAGGAATAAAGCCTGCATTAAATGTTGGTCTATCTGTTTCTCGTGTTGGCGGTAGAGGACAAACAAATACTGCGAGATACATTGCAAGAATTGTTTCTTCATATTTGGCAAATTATAGGTCTACTCTAGAGACTTCTCGTTTTGTAAGTGAGCAATCTACCGAAACAAAGTCAATTCTTAGAATTGGTGAGAGGATTTATGGTATTTTTGGTCAGGCACCTAATGAGCTATACACCCTTATAGAAGAGCAGATAATGCTTCAAGTTGCTCTTGGAAGTGGCAGCATAAATAATTTGGATATTCCTGACCTGAAACAGAGAGTTAAGGCGCTTCCTACAAAAGACAAGGGTGATAGCAATATAGAATCAATTTCTCAAAAATTAATTGGGCTTTACTCCTAAGGATTTCTTATGGCAGATAACATAAAAATAATTAAAAAGAATTTAGCTGATACGACCACTATAGCCAATCTCAGTTCAATCTTTGAAATTACCTCAACTATAAAAATTAATGCGACAAAAAATGATGTCTTTCTGTCTCAGAGGTTTTATGTTGATCTATGGGCCCTATATGAAGAATTAATTAATGCAAAGAGTGTTGACGAGGTCAATCAGCGCGATTTTGAATTCGATAAAACTATCTGTTTAGTAGTGACTTCTTCGGGCAGCTTTTCGGGTCCCGCGGATGACGAAATTATTCGATTGCTGGATAGTGATCCGGATACTGCGGGCAGCGACATAGCTGTAATTGGTACAAAAGGAGTTTCTATTCTTACAGCAAAAGGAAGAAAAATAATTTTAGGATTTGAATCTCCAGATATCACTAAGCCAATAGATGTAACACCCCTATCTGATCTGGTATCTAAATATAAAAAAGCATTCTGTATTTATCAGACATTTATATCTCTAGCCAGTCAGAAAATAACTAAAACCAATCTAATACCATCCCAAAGCGTTAGTGAGATAAAATCAAGAATAGATATTGATGATTATATAATTGAGCCAGGATATACGGAGGTTATGGAGTACCTGGAGTCAGTAATCTTAAATATTAGCTTATCTCAAATCATCTTCGAATCTAGACTTAGTGAATACGCCAATAGATTTAAGACGACTACAGTGATAAATGAGAAGGCAAAAGATACCATTAAAATGCTTAAGCTACAGTATAATCAAACAAAGCGGAGACTCAAAGACGAAGCTCTTAGACAACAGTTATTTCAAGGGAACGGACGATAGTTATGAATAAAATGATATCCAATAAGGCAATAAAATGTTAGTCATAGGAAATATTAAATCAATCAATGGGCTTATTGTAGACGTATTAACAACAGTAGTAGACAAACCCTTGATTAATACAGTTCTTTATTTGGATGAATTTCCAGAAGTAATGCTTCAAATTATCGGTTATAGCGATAAGAATATAGCAAGATGTCTGAACCTGTCAGGATCAAGTAAGGTTTATAAGGGGGCTAAGATATTTTCTTCTGAAAAAGGCCTTAGTATTCCAGTTGGCGATGAAATCATTGGCCATGTTTTTGACTCTCTTGGAAGATCGATTGATGTTAAGCCTGATGAATTTAAGAATTCGACATTTGTAGATGTATTTACTGAAATAAAGCCAGACAGAAAATACAGAACAAATAATAATGATATTGTTGAAACCGGCATAAAGGTTATAGATTTCATGACACCATTTGTTAAGGGTAGAAAAATTGGAATTATTGGTGGAGCTGGAGTTGGTAAGACAGTCCTGACTACCGAGATAATGCATAATATAGGGAACAAAAAAGACAATCTTACGTATTTTGTTGGTATTGGGGAAAGAATGAGAGAGGGGCACGAGCTCTTTAACACCCTAAAAGAAGAGAAATTACTTGAAAGTACTGTAATGTATCTTGGACAAATGAATGAGAATGCCGCCCTTAGATCCATAGTCGGTCCAACTGCTGCTAGATCGGCGAGGTATTTCAGAGACAAGAAGAAAAAAGATATCCTATTTTTCATAGATAATATATACAGACATGTTCAGGCTAATAACGAACTCTCAAGCATGATAGGAGAAATGCCAGCCGAGGGCGGATACCAGCCATCAATGTATTCAGATCTTAAAAAGCTCATGGAGCAGCTAGATTCCAATGAAAATGGCGCCATAACAACTGTGCAGTCTGTCTTTATCCCATCAGATGACTTATCCGATCCAGCAGTAGTAGAAATTTCACAGCAACTAGATGCAGTAATAGTCCTCTCTAGAACAGTTTTTGAGAGTGGCGTATTACCAGCGGTTGATTTGCTACAAACCAATTCTTCACTTATTACTGAAGAAATTGTCGGTAAAGAGCATTATGAACTTGTTGGAAGAGTCAAAGCTATTCTTCAAAAATACGAATCTTTAAAGGGAATTATTGCAGTAATCGGCGAATCGGAACTGTCCCAGAAAGACAGAGACGACTATCATTTAGCTCAAAAACTTATAAAATACTTCGCTCAATCTATGTTTGTTACTCAGGATTTAAATGGATCGCCAGGGGAATATGTAAGCAAGGAAGATAACTTAAAAGCCATCAAATCCATACTTGATACAGGGTCAAATAATGAGCCAAACTCTTGAAGATAATTTAATTGTTCGCTTTATTTCGCCATTCGAAACCTTTTTCGAAGGAGAGGCTAATTCTATTTCAGCAGTTGATCGTAATGGGCCTTTTGACATACTGCCCGGCCATAGTAATTTTATAGGCATTTTGGTAAATGGTGACGTAAAGATAAGCTTCGAAGACGGATCAAAAAGTATCGGTATTAGCAGGGGCATAATCCATGTCTCGAAAAATCGCGTTGAAGTTTTTGCAAACGTCTAATTAATATTAACCTGTGGAAAAACCCACCCCTGTTAGTTAATTCTAAAAACACAATCTGTAAAAACAAAGGTTGAATTACGCTTATGTAGCATCTAAAATATTAGTAACCATTTAGGGGAAATATTTGATGCTACCAAGTGACAAAACACGTGTTAGCGGGGGTAATAATACAACAGAACCTCGTAGCGACAAGAACCAGAATGGCCGGCTTTCTACAGGAGAGCAGGTTCCGTTTATGGCCGATAATAATTCCTTACAGTCTCTAAATGTCAGTCAAGAAAAGATTTCCGCATCTGTTGCCAACACGCCAATTTCAGACATATCGGGCATAAACTACTCCAACGCCTCAACCAAGCAAGACGCTCCTAAACCTAAAAACAAAGGCCTGGGCAAAACCCTAGCTTTTGGATCCTTAGCTTTACTACTCC
>Ga0194049_1000384_pt1 | contig 15524 bp, 15 predicted proteins | sample JunL2225m_MetaG_FD_148665 | JGI IMG/M metagenome (GOLD analysis project Ga0194049, IMG submission 148665) | Anoxic zone freshwater microbial communities from boreal shield lake in IISD Experimental Lakes Area, Ontario, Canada - Jun2016-L224-25m | ecosystem: Environmental > Aquatic > Freshwater >... | reverse complement strand
GCATCGCCGCCACCAAGGGCCGCAATCTCAAGATCTTCAGCGTCCGCAAGGAGGTCAAGGACCATGGGGCCGGAGGTCGCATCGCGGGAGCGCTCGAGCCGGGTGACCGGGTGGTGATCACTGAGGACACCGTGTCGCGAGGAACCTCGCTGCTCGAGGCAGCCCGAGCGGTCGAGGAGTTCGGCGCCACCGTGGTTCTCCTCACCGCCATCGTCGACCGAGGCGGTTCGGCCGAGCGCCTCGCGGCCGCCGAGGGCTGGGCCTTCCGGGCGGTGCTCAGCGCGCCGGACCTGGGATTCGACTACGAGGGTGGCGCTGAGGCCTGAGCCAACCCGGCTCGTCGCATCGGCGAGTCCTAGGCTGTCGGCCATGGCCACCTACGAGACCCTGCTCGTCGACATCGCCGATGGTGTCGCCGTCGTCACCCTCAACCGACCCGAGGTGATGAACTCGTTCAACGCCACCATGCGTTCTGAGCTCACCAGCCTCTGGGCTACCTTGCGCGAGGACGACGAGGTGCGCTGCATCCTGGTCACTGGCGCTGGCGACCGGGCCTTTTGCACCGGGATCGACCGGACCGAGGCCATGGCGGACATCGACACCGAATCCGACGGCCTCGACGGCTACATCACGCCCTTCATGTTCGACGACCCGGGCAAGGCCATGTGCCCGAAGGCCAACGAGCTCTGGAAGCCGGTGGTCTGCGCGGTCAATGGCATCGCCTGCGGGGGAGCGTTCTACCTGCTCGGCGAGGCCGATGTCATCGTGGCCGCCGACACCGCCACCTTCTTCGACCCGCACGTCACCTACGGCATGACCGCCGCCTTTGAGCCCATGCAACTGGTGGGGAAGATGGACTTCGGCGACCTCGTGCGCATGTCGTTGATGGGCGCCTCGGAGCGGCTGAGTGCGGCCCGGGCCATGGCGTCGGGACTGGTGTCCGAGGTGACTGCACCAGAAGACCTGCTCGAGGCGGCGATGTGGATCGCTCGGACCATCGCTGCGTCACCCGCCCTGGTCACCCAGGGCACGCTGCGAAGCCTCTGGATGGCCAGAGAGCTCTCCCGACGCCAGGCGCTCGACCAGGCCTATCTGATGACGGCACTCGGCACCGACAAGCAGAGCCTGGCTGCTGGCCAGGAGCGATTCAGTTCGGGGACTCGCCTCGAGTGGCGATTGCGCTGAGCTCGACCGCTTCGAAGGCCTCGATGATCTCTCGGCACCAGTCGTCGAGCTCGGCGGCGTGGTCGGACGAGGTGGCCCCGGTGCGCACGATGACAAGGTCGAGCGGCGGGACCGCCACGATGCGCTGACCTTCGAAGCCATTGCACCAGAAGGTGCCGAGGTGGTCGCCGGCCACCCAGGTCTGGAGCGAGTACCAGCGGCCGTCGTCGGGATCGAGCGAGATCGGCACTCGGAGCCCATCGATCCAGGATTCGCTGACCAGGCGCTGTGACCCAGCAAGACCGCCCCGACAGAGCATTAGGCCGAATCGGGCGAAGTCCCGGGCAGTGGCGTTGACATAGGACGAGGCCACGAAGGTCCCCGCCGCGTCGAAGGTGGGCGTCGCCGTCGTCATGGCGAGCGGGCCGAAGAGCCGTTCGGCGAGGAAGCGGGCCATGGCGTCGCCACCGCCGAGATGGTCACCCACGAGCCGAGAGATGATGTTCGTCGTCCCCGAGGAGTAGTTGTAGCGGGTGCCGGGTTCGGCGGCCAGAGGCCGGTCGGCGGCAAAGTGGGCCATGTCGTCCTTGCCGGATCCGAAGAGCATCTCGATGACGTCGCTGGCCCCGGAGTCCTCGTAGTCCTCGGCGAAGGCGAGCCCGTCACGCATGGCGAGCAGGTGCCGCAGGGTGATGGCCCCGCGAGGATCGCCCGGGCCGGACCACTCGGGAACGGCGGCGGGGGCATCGAGGTCGAGGCGACCCTCGTCGACCAGCATGCCGACCACGATGCAGAGCATCGTCTTGGCCATCGACCAGCTGAGCAACGGCACCTCGGAGGTCACGGGAGTCGGCTCGGAGACGAAGGACCCGAGGGTGCCGTGGTACCGCTCGGCCACGATTCGGCCCCGGTGGACGACCACCACGGAGTGGGTGGTGGCGAGCGGGCCATCGTCGTCGACGGCCGCGTCGAGCAGCACGGACAGGTCCACCGGTGATGCTGCGGTCGACCAGTCGGCGTCGGGCCACTCGCCGTTCAGGTACCCGCCGGTCACGCCGGCGGGTGAGGCGGCGTCGCTTGTCATGCGGGTCGTGGGGCAGTGAGCTCGGTGACGTTGTCGAGCAGGACCCGGCGGCGATCCGCATCGCTCAGCTTGGCCAGCTCGGGCACATAGTCGAGGGGCTCGGGCATGCCTTCGATGTGTGGCCAGTCGGAGCCGAACAGGACACGGTCAGGCCCCATCAGGTCAACCACCTCATTGACGTCGTCCTCCCAGAACGGGTTGATCCACCAACTCCGTTGCAGGGTGAGCGTGGGATCCTCGGTGAAGTAGCCCGGCATCTTGTTGTGGGTAGAGCGAAGCTTGGCGAAGACATCGGGAAGGAAGGTGGACCCGTTCTCGATCGAGGCCATGCGGACGTTCGGATGCCGGTCGAAGAGCTTCTCGAAGATGCTGGTGATGACGAAGTCTCCAGCCGCCCGCTCGATCCCGAAGGACTTGATGGAAGGCTTCCAGCCCCCCGAGAATGTGGCTCCGAATCCCTCGTCGGCATAGCCGTTGGTGGCCCAGCCGCTGTCGCCGGCGTGGATCACCACCGTGATTCCTGCCTCGTTGACCCGCGCCCAGAATGGGTCGAATGACTGATCGAAGGGCGATCGCCGGCCGGTCACGGTGGTGGGGGCGGCGGCGCGCATCACGATCATCCGGGCGCCTCGGTCGAGTGCCCACTCAAGCTCAGCCACCGCCCAGTCCACGTCGGCCAGGGAGAGATACGGAGCGGCAAAGATCCGGTCGTCTCCTCGGTCAAAGCCCCAGTCTTCGTCGAGCCAGCGGTTGAAGGCCGAGAAGGTGGCGCAGACGGCATAGGGATCCTCACGCAGGAGCTCTTCGTAGAGCATGGCCAACGTGGGGAACAACCACACCGCACTCAGGCCGTGCTCGCCGATGGTGGCCACCCTGGCCGCCCGATCGCGATAGGCCGGTCGGATCTCCTCGCGCACGGTCAGGAACTCGAGCGGGTTGCGACCATCAGGGTTGCCTCGGAAGTAGTCGTGCATGGCGCCGGGAGGGGCGGTGGGGTTGAACGTCGGGTTGGTGACGGCCCGGCTGACCTTGCCACCCACGACGTGGTAGCGGCGACCATCGATCTCGCACCACTGCACGCATCGCGGGCCCAGCGCGGGGTCGAGATGTCGGGTGAAGGCGTCGAGCGCCTCGTAGTAGTGGTTGTCAGCGTCGAACGGCTTGTAGCCCAGATCGTCCATGTCTCTCCTCGAACAGTCCCCGAACGTTAGGTCAGCATCAAATGCCTGTCCGATGCAAGACGGCGTTCTTGCCGCTCTGAACCGGCTGGCACTACTCTTTCGAAAGGTGAAGGGTTGTGACACGCGAATGTGGTGTAGGTGAGCATGGCAAAACGTAACCGGACACCTCGTCAACGCGTTGTCGTCAAGGACTCCACCGTTACGTTGTTGCGGCCCTTCCTGCGCTGGTCCAACGGCCGCAATGCCTGGGTCCTGCGACTCGTGGGCAATTCCATCGGCCCGGTCCTGGTGCGCGAAGGAGAGGGCATCCAGGGCAAGGGTTCCGACAGCTGGATGACTCCGCCGATCCCCCTCGACGACTACACCGACGACAAGACGGGCAGGTCACCTAGTCCTGAGCTCATCGAGGAGGAGTCGGACTAGCCCGACCGCTGTCACAGCAGCGTGCGAGCATTCCCGGCCATGTCCGACCGTTCCCTTTCAGCGACCGAGGTGCTCCTCGAGGTCTCGACTCGCGGCAAGGGGACGCTGATGGTCTGCGACCGTCCGGTCCGTCTCGCCACCCGCCATGCCACCTGCGCCCTGCTCTGGCTCTGCACCGCTGCCGAGAAGCGGTTGGCCGTCGACGAGTTGGCGCCGGCGCTGTGGCCGACGGCCGCCGAGAGCCGCCTGGGCCGCCGCCTGGCCACCATGACCTGGCAGATCCGCCGCGGCCTCGAAGAGGCTGCTCACCTGGTGGAGCGAACCCCTGAGGCGCTCCGCATCGATGCCGCAGGGGTGAGGGTGAACGTGCTCGAGGCGCGATTCGCGGCGCAGCAAGCACTGGCCAATGGCCGACCCGTCCCGGAGTGGGCGGTCGAGGAGCTCTCGGCGGAACACTGCACGCCATTCGCCGAGATGGCATGGGTCGTCGAACTCAACGCCGTCAATGCCGCGCTGCTCGCCCGGTGATCTGACCGTTCGCCCGCACGAAGATCTGAGAGACTCTTGCGTCATGGGTGCTCGTCTCGGTCTCGCGCTCGCCGTCCTCGGTCTCGCCGTCCTCATGGAGCCGATGGTGACGGCTTCGAGCGCACCCGCTCCTCGGGAGACCGTCACCGCCGGTCCGCTCGCCACGTCGGCCTTCGACGGCAACCCCTGCAGCCATCCGGCCCGTGATGACCCGTCTTGCCCGACCTGGAACCGCTGCTCGCGGCTCGCTAGCTGCACGGGTGACGCCCCAGACCCCACGATCATCAAGGCCGGAGCTGCCTTCCTGATCATCAGCACGGGCACGCCCCTCGGCAACTCGCTTCAGGTGCTCGTCTCGGACCACGCGACCTCCGGCTACCACGCATGGCCCATGGGTCAGTGCCCGACTCCCGGCGGCTCGGTGGCCTGCCGTCTGCGTTATGGATCCTCAGCCTTTGGGATCGACGGCCGACAAGGACTCCCTTCCTGGACCCTCCCCGGCACCCAACTCGCCCCCGCCGCCGCCTTCCTCGATGGGCGATGGGTGCTCTACTTCGCCGGGCGCAGCGCCAGCACTGGGCGCTACTGCCTCGGCGTGGCTGTGCTCGACGAGCGCTATGCCGGACGGGCGACGGCGATCAGGTTGCCCACGGACCCGACGTCGCCTCCCCTGTTCATCGCGCCGCCCACCTCGACCGGTCCGCTGCGCTGCGAACCACCGAGTCGCTTCGGACGGAGCATGGGGCTCGTCGACCCATCGGTGTTCGTCGACCCGGCCGACGGCACTCCCTGGCTGGCGTACAAGGCGAACGATGGCTCGAGCCCGCTCGCCGCTGTCCTGCTTGCTCAGCAGCTCACCCCTGATGGCCTCCACCTGACCGGCAAGGCCCACATGCTCCTCACCCAGGATTCAGGATCCTTGCCTTGGGAGGCGACCATCGAGAACCCTGAGATGGTGCAGATCCAGGGTCGGTACCGGCTGCTGTTCTCTGCCGGGCTGTGGAACACCGCCGGCTATAGCGAGGCCATGGCGACCTGCACCGGTCCGTCTGGTCCATGCCGACAGCCCAACCGACCGTTCCTGACGAGCACACCGACGGCGGTTGGCCCGGGAGGTGGCTCGGTGCTGGCGGAAGACGGGGTACTCGACATGGCGGTGGCGGCCTGGGATCCATCTTGCGTGGGGTATCCCGGCCAGTCGACCCCATCGGGATGCAGCACCGGTGCCCGTCGTCTCTTCGTGGTGCCGCTCGAGGTCAGCGGTCGACCTCGCTAGCGTGACGACGTGACGGACGAGCCTCGCCATGACACTGAATCCCACTCCACCTGCGCGGCCTGCGGCGGCGTGCCAGCTCTGGCCTACGGCTCCGGCGACGCAGTGGTCTGGCTCTGCCCGGCCTGCGCTGCCGGCGAGGGCCTGGGCTGTCCCTAGATCGCCCGGACGACGCCCACGGCCACGGTGAAATAGCTCCAGGGCTTTGGGCCTTTGACATAGCGCTGGTCGCAGTGCTCGAGGGTGAAGCCGGCATCCTCGAGCAGCGCTACGGGATCGCGCGACAGGTGGCAGCCATCAGCCAGTCGACGCTCGAGCGGGTCGATGCGCTGCTGCCAGCGCGCCACGCCTGGCTCGGGGGAGCGACCGTGCTCGAGCAGGTGCAGACGCCCCCCGGGCCGCAGGATCCGAGTGACCTCGCTCAGGGCGCGGCCGGGGTCGGGGATGGTGCACAGCGAGAAGGTGCAGAGGGCGGCATCACACGAGGCGTCGGGCAGCTCGACGGCTTGACCATCGAGTCCGACATGGAGCACCGGGACGGCAGCGGCAGCGATGCGCTCCTCGGCAATCCGCCGAGCCGTGGCGGCCGGCTCGACGGCGAAGACCTCGGTGACCTCGTCGGGATAGTGGGGGACGTTGAGGCCCGAGCCGAAGCCGATCTCGAGGACCCGACCGGAGAGTCCCTCCATCGCTGCGTGGCGGAACCGTTCGATGCCCTTGGCGCCACACGTGAGCTCGACGAGCCTCGGGACGACGTGCTCGCGGTAGAGGCCCATGGGGGCAAGGTAGCGGAGCATCGCGTTCCCCGCGGTGCTACGTTCAGCGCATGGCTTCTGACACTCGAACTGACAAGACCACGGTGCGCAGGTTCGCGGCCTTCGTCACCATTGCGATCGTCTTGGCCGGGTGCTCCACATCGAGTACCTCGGCGCCAACGACGACCACCCTCCCGCACGTCGATGACGTCTATGCCAAGCGCTACTGCGAGGTCCTTCTCGTCGACCCGGCGGCGCCAGGCGGTCCGACCGCCCGTGTGTACAGCTCATTCCCGATGAGCGATTGCCCGGAGGCGAAGTGGAAGACCCTCGAAACCACGGCCCTGGCCAAGGAGAACAAAGTGCCGATCGCCCTGCTCAATGGTCCGCGCTACTGGGCCATGGACTCGATCTCGAAGCTCCGGGCGGGCAAGAAGGTCACCACCACCTTCGGCGGCATTGTGATGGACGAGGAGGCCATGGTGACCCTCGGCGACCTCGCCAAGCTGCAGACCCGCTACGTGACCCACGAGGTCGATCGCAAGGCGTCCTTCACCTTCAAGGCCGGACGCACGGTCAGCGAACTCACCAGCGCGGACGGCTCCGTCTATGTCATGCAGTCCTGGAGCCAGCAGCTCGACCCGACCCTGACTGCCGCCGCGCTGCCCGGCCTCGCAGCCAAGCTCTCCCTGCCCACCGGTTGGAGCTACGCCACCCGCAAGCTCACCGCGCCACTGGTGGTCCAGACCACCGGCATGGTGGCCCACGTCCTCCAAGACGACCTTGGCGATAGCTACTCGCTCGAGACCGCAGGCTAGCCAGGCTGGGGAGGGCGGCCGACTCCTGGTCGATGGGGGGTGGTGAACGGTGCCGTGACCCACGAGCCTGAACTCACCAGCCCATCGACCTCTGCGCCGCCGGCGGTGGTGTGTTGGGCTTGGCAGCCAAGAGCTGGTCGCGATGGCCCCTTCACCAAGCCAACCTCGACGGAGAGGATCTGGGACGGAACGAGGGCGGGGACTGCTGGGTCATCGTGGCCGGCAACCTCGAGGTGCTCTGCGTCTCTTCGGGCGTCTCTTCGGGCATCGACGTGATCGGCTCGACCCACGTTCGGCGTGCCCATATAGGATCACGTCGATGTCTGAGGTCTCTGCCCCGCCGGCGATTTCGCTCGTGAAGCCTCGGCAGTTCGCTGGATTCAATGGTCTCCGCGCCATCGCAGTGCTCTGCGTGGTGGTGCTCCACACGGCAGCACAGTCGCGCTACTCGATGCGCGCTCCCCTTGGATTCCTCACTGCTCGTGGCGACGTCGGGGTCACGATCTTCTTCCTGATCTCGGGCTTCCTCCTCTACCGGCCCTTCGCCGTCTCCAACTTGGCCGGCCTGGATCGACCGAACCCTCTTCGGTTCTTCGAGCGTCGCCTCCTGCGGATCGTTCCCGCCTACTGGCTGGCGCTGACGGTGCTGGCGGTCTTGGGGAAGATCTCACTCGGCGGGGGCTGGCAGGGACTGGTGTCCCATTACTTCTTTCTCCAGATCTACTTTCCCCAAGCGATCTTCTCGGGCATCACTCCGGCTTGGTCGTTGTGCACCGAGATGTCCTTCTATCTGTTTCTGCCCTTCTATGCGGCAGCCATCGGATATCGCAGGAAGACGGAGCGCAGCCAGCTCAGACGCGAGCTCATCGGGATCGCAGGCATGTTTGTCATCAGTTTCGGCGTCCGGTTCTGGCTGTTGAGCCAGCCGCTCTTCAAGGTCGTCAACGGCCATGTGGTCTCCATCTGCACGCCGCATTGCGGGACGCATCCTCCGATTTCCTCGCTTGTGTCAGCCTGGCTGCCCGCCCGTATCGACCTCTTCGGCGCCGGGATGCTCATCGCTCTGCTCAGCGCCTGGTACGCAGAGCACCGCAACGAGCCTCGATTCCTCTCGAACCGATGGATGCCTTCAATAAGCTGGTTGCTGGCGAGCTGCGCTCTCGTAGTGAGCGGTCTGCTGATCACCGACCACCACATCATGAACTTCACCTCCATCCGGGTGCACATGATCGCTGAGCCGCTCTACATCCTCACGGCCTTCTTCCTGATCGTCCCTGCCGTCTTCGGACCGCAAAACCGCTCCGTCGTACGATGGTTGCTGCGCTGCTGGCCCGTAGCCTCTCTCGGCGTGGTGTCCTACGGCATCTACCTCTGGCATCTCAACATCATGTTCATGGTTCGCAACTTCATCCGTGGCCACCACTACTGGATGACCTTCTTCCATGTCTTTGCTCCGACCATGGCCCTTGCGACCCTGGTGGCCACCATCAGCTACTTCGTCGTCGAGAAGCCGGCGTTGCGGCTGAAGGGCCGGCTTGCCTGGTGGTCGTCACCCGGTGCCGCGACCGACGACCGGTCGCAATAGCGCCCGGAGTGGCACTCCACGCCAGGCCAGCGCCGGGTTTGATGGAGTCCCTGCAGGGCAATCGGAAGCAAGCAGCATCCCTCTGAAGCTCGGCGCGGTTGGGCATTCGGCAAGGGAGGCCTGCGCTGACGTTGGAGTGAACGAGAAGGGTCTCCCTTGAGTGCATCGGGGTCCAGGGCTTCGCCGAGGAGGCCCGTCAGGGCCAGTGAGGCTCAGACGGCGGGGACCATGGCATGCGCCAGCGAGGTGAGCCGATCGGCGGAGGCCGGGGCCTCGATGAGGACTTGGGTGGAGCCGACCAGCATCGTCAGTGCGGTTGTCACCCCATGGCGGTTGCGAACCGTGGCCAGATAGGCCGAGTCTCCGATGCCGCAGAGATGCCGTGGATGCCGACCGGTGGTGCCCACTTGGTCGGCCCAGTGCGCGAATCCTCGCGGCGAGACGAACATCGAGAACGTGATCCGGACCCGCTTGGCGGAGCTCGAGATCGGATAGGTGCAGGAGGTCTCTCGGGGAGTCGATCGGGGAACGGCTGGCTCGACGATCCGACCAACGAGGCTGGCCAGCTGCGTCGTCGATACGAGGGAGCACGATGAGGCGCTCATGGTACGGCCGGTCATCGCCATGGGGTGCGCCGGCATGATCATGTCGTTCGACGAACCGGACCGCTGGGTGAGAAAGACCACTCCGACGATGAGGTTGGCGCTAAGGAGGATGCTCACGGCAACCAGGGCGACTGCTCGAGTCCGCCGAGTCATGTCACTTGGGTGAGCTGAGCGGGATCGACGTCCCGCTCACGTAGGAGATGGCCTCGAGGGCATCGGCAGGCGTCCAGCCGTTCTGCGGTGCCTTCTTGAGCGTGGCCTTGCCCTCCTCGGAGAGAAAGCCATTCAGCCCGGACGGCAGGGTGCCGTGGAAGGCGGGAGGTGCGCCGGAGATGAACTTCTCGACGCCCTCGGCATTGATGATGTTGAACCCGTCAGAGTGGATGACGTCATAGGTCAGCGGCTCATGGGTCATCCAGTCGAGGGGGACCTCCTCCGTGGAACTGGCCATGACATCGATGGGCTGGCGCTCGATGACGGCGCCGAAGAAGGCCATGAGCCTCTTGGTGTTGGCCTTCGACGTGCGAACCATGGTCCAGTTGGCACCGGTCATCTTGGCGTAGGCCGCCAGACGCGCCGTGGTGTCTCGCTCAGGGTCGACCGACCATTCGAGGACGACGACGTCCTTGCGCTGGTTGGCTTGGTCGATGGACGCTTGCACCGCCGTGACGTTACCGGTGGTGAAGGGGCACACGTCGGGGCAGAGGGTGAGGAAGGGCACGGCGAAGACGGTCTTGCCCTTCATTGCGGCCAGCGTGGTGGTGGCGCCGGTCTGTGTGGTCAGCGGGATCGAGGCGATGTCGGCCGGGACGGCGCGGGTCCCGGCGGTCCCGACCGACCCCGAGGGCTTGGGTGGGGCGCTCGAACAGGCGGCGAGCAGCATGCCGCCGACCAGCAGGGGGACAGATCGGCGAATCCAGCACGAGACGGATCGGGTGGCGGGCATGGGGGTCCTCCTTGGGGTCGGCATCAGCTGGCCTCGGTCCTGGCATCATCGGGCTCGTTGACGAGGCGCAGGCCGGCTGCGGGCGCGGCGTCGATCGGAGTGCGGATCGGGAGCGAGAGCACCCAGATCAGGGCGACCCCCACCACCTCGAGAAGGTGATGGGTCTCGGCCAGCATCGGCGTCTCGCCGCGTCCGATGTCGATGACGGCGATCACCAACATCGACAGGGCGAACAGCGTGGCGATCGGTCGGATCACCCGAGACAGCGAGGGCCGCAGGGCGATGGTGAGCAGTGCGACGGAGAAGGTGAGGCCCCACACGGCGAGGTGGTGCTCCATGTGGGCATCACTCGAGGTGGCGAGGATCTGGGGGATCACATCGGCGAGCAACGCGAGGCCAACCACCAACAGCGTCACGCGAGCCACGAGGCGCCGAATCTTGGCTGATCGCCTGGTGGCATCGACGATGAGTGAGGCGAAGTCAGGGGAGGGCGGCGCCGGATCGCCTCGCAGAGTTGCATCCATCAGCAGCATCTCGCGGCGCAGGAACCGACACGGCATGCATCGCCCCGCGTGGGCGGTGGCGGCCGCCACCTCGGTCAGCTCCGCCTCTCCGTCGAGGTCGGCCGAGAGGATCTCGATCGCTTGGGTGCAATCCACGTACCCTAAGTCGTCCCTCGGGGCTGAGAAGTTCCCGGAATATTGCGGTGATCGGTCTGGCGGCCTGACGGTAGCCTGACCCCCGTGGATCCTGTGACCCATCTGGCGATCGAGGCGCGTTCGGGCGACCCCCGTGCGATCGCCGCCTTCGTTCGGGCCACCCAGCAGGACGTCTGGCGGCTGTGCTCGCTGGTGGGCCGACGTGGCGAGGCGGATGACCTCACGCAGGAGACCTACCTGCGTGCGCTCCAAGCACTCGGGCAGTTCCGAGGGGACAGCCCGGTCAAGGTCTGGCTGGCCGGGATTGCCCGACGGACCTGCTCTGATGACTTTCGCAAGAGCTACCGCTCCCGACGGCTCGTCGACCGGCTGGTCGGCGAGCACCTCACGGGGATGCAGACCGCCGACCACACGCCTTCGGGCGTGACCGCCCTGCTCGACGGCCTCGACCACGATCGCCGCACCGCCTTCGTCATGACCCAGATGCTGGGCTTCAGCTACGGCGAGGCTGCGGCCGCCTGTGAGGTGCCGATCGGCACCATCCGGTCACGTGTCGCCCGGGCTCGGGCCGACCTGGCGATCGAGGTCCGCAGGGCCGAAGCGCTCTAGGCGGACCTGCTCGCAGCTCAGGTCGTCTGGCCCTGGAGCTCGCGCCAGGTACCGCGAGGGCCGGCGGGCTCTTTAGGCAGGCCCAGGACCATTTCGCCGATGATGTTGCGCTGCACCTGTGAGGTCCCGGCATAGATCGTCCCCGCCCGGGCCACCATGAAGCTCCCGGCCCACGAGGCGCTCGAGTTGGCGGCTCCGGGCTGGTCGGTGTGGAACGAGCTCATCGGCCACCGGCCCGAGGGGACCATGGCCTCAGGGCCGAGGATGTCGATGGCCAGCTCGGTAGTGACCTTGTGGTGCTCGCTCCAGAAGAGCTTGAAGATCGAGGCATCAGGACCGGGGTGACCCCCGGCAAGGAACTTCGTCAGCGTGCGCATGCCGAGGAAGCGCATGACCTCGACCCGGCTGTAGGCGGCGGCGATCCGCTGGCGGATGACGGGGTCGTCCCCGCGACCGGACTCGCCAGCCAGGGCGATGAGCCGATCGATCTCGGTGCGGAACATGATCGGGAAGGTGGCGGCCGCCTCGCCCCGCTCGTATCCGAGCAGGGTCATGGCCACCGACCAGCCGTTGTTCACGCCTCCGACGACATTGTCGACGCTGGTGCGAGCTCCGGTGAAGAAGACCTCGTTGAACTCTGAGTCCCCGGTCATCATCCTGATGGGCCGGACTTCGACACCCTCTTGATCCATGGGCACGAGCAGGAAGGTGATGCCCTTGTGCTTGACCACATCGGCGTCGGTGCGGGCAAGGACGAAGATCCAGTTGGCCAAGTGGCCGGCCGAGGTCCAGATCTTCTGGCCCTCGATCACCCACTCGTCGCCGTCGAGCGTGGCTCGGGTGCCCACGTTGCCGAGGTCGGACCCGGCGTTGGGCTCGGAGTAGCCCTGGCACCAGAGGTCCTCGCCCGAGAGGATCCGGGGCAGGAAGTGCGCCTTCTGCTCGTCGGTGCCCCATCGGAGGATGGTGTTGCCCACCATCTGAATACCGAAGGTGTCGTTCTCGGTGCCCATGGGCGCACCGGCCTTGTAGAACTCCTCGGCCAGGATCACCTGTTCGAGCTCGGTCAGGCCACCGCCGCCGAACTCGGTCGGCCATGAGGCGGCCAGGAGTCGGTTGGCATGCAGGGTCTTGCGCCATTCGGTGGCGAAGGCTCGCGCCTCCTCGGCCTCCATCGACCCGAGTCCGGTGAAACCCGACGGGAGGTGCTCGGCCAGGAAGGCGGTGATCTTGGCCCGATAGGCCTCAGCATCGGTGGAGTAGGTCGGATCCATGGGGCGAACCTAGCCGTCCTGCTCCTCGATGAGCAGAGGTTGTGGCGGCCGCCGGGGACAACCACGGAATCACGGCTCTTGGTCTCAGGTAAGCCGATGGGTCCGAACCGGACACACGCTGACGCTGGGGGAACACCTGACGGCTTCCCTCGTCCCTCACGCCCGGTGCGTGGTTGCCCGGGATCGCGTCCCTGGAGCACTCCGAAATCGTGTCCATGGCCGGACGGCCTACCTCGAACATTGGAACACCGAAGCGCAAGGAGCGGCAGAATCACTCGGCGAGAGCGCTCACCTTGGAGCGAACCCGAGACGAGACGGTGGAGGACGATCCGGGCGCGACGAACGCTGGACGAGCATCACTTCTGATCCCCAAGGGTTCTTGTGAGACCGTGAAGCCGGACCCCCTGTGTGGCCAGCCGAGCGATACGCAGCGGTTCTGGGGCGAAGGGAGATCACGTCCCGCCGAGTAGTCGAGGTTTGGGGTTGAGGCGCCCACCCTCTGCCCCTAGCGGCAACTGATTCTTAGATGCACCCCTCCCATTCTGATAAGCCAAACCCCACTACACCCCTCCCCTTCTGATAAGCCAAATCCCTCTACACCCCTCCCATTCTGATAAGGTTTCGAACATCCGTGATGACCAGATCCGGTCGAGGCTCGTCCTGACGAATCCTTGGTGGCGGTTCGCCACATCCGGTGGCGACGCCACGGCCTGGGAAGCCGCAGACCAAACGCTGCAAAGCCGCAAAGAGTTCGATCTTGGATACCGCCCTTCTACCCTGGCTGACGTTGCGAGTGACCCAGTTGACGACAAGCTCGTAATCCTCAGAGGACCACGACGTGTCGGCAAGAGCGTCCTGATCAAGGACACGATTGCTGCCCTGTGTCGGCGGTCCGATGTCGACCCGAGGCAGATCGTCTATCTCACAGCCGAGTCGATGCGGGCAGGGGATCTCAATCGAGTCGCAACCATCGGACGAGAACTGACACGATCGGTCGAACCGGCGAGACGTATCTGGCTGCTCGACGATGTCACCTCAATCTCCGGATGGACTGAAGCCATCAAGTTCCTGAGAGGAGAGACCCCGTTTGGCGGGGACACCGTTGTGTGTACCGGGTCATCATGGGATGGCAGTTCAGAGGCGGAGAGGGACCTTCTGACCGGCCGAGCCGGGACTGCTTCGACACGGCGAGTTCGTCTCCTGCTTCCGATGTCGTTTCGAGACGTTGCAACAAGCACCAAGCGCCCGATTCCTCTGCCCAAAGCCGTACCGTTGTGGGAGCTCCAGGGGGACCGGGCCAAGGAAGCTGCCGTGGAGGCCGAGCTCTATGCCGACGAGCTCGACCTCGCTTGGCAGAGCTACCTCGACTCCGGGGGATTCCCTCGTGCCGTGGCGGAGCACGCCTCTGATGGGCGGGTCAGCGACTCGTTTGTGCAGGACCTCGGAGCGTGGCTCCATCGCGAGGTCGACAAGGATGATGCTCCTGATTCGACAGCTCTGCTCCTCGCGGAGCTGTCCCGGCGTTCCACGTCCCCGCTGAACCGCAGGGACATTGCTGAAGAACTTGGCTATCCCAACAGCCAGACCTTGAATGTTCGGCTCAATCGTCTGGTGAACAGTTTTGGAGCGATCTGGTGCCGCCAGATTGACGACACGGGGCGGCACATCAAGGGGACTCAGCCGAAGCTCTATCTCGTGGATCCGCTGGTTGCACACCTGGGCCACAGATCCCGGGCTGGCCTTGCGACAGCGGAGACCCCAACTCTGAATGAAAATGCCCTTGGCGTGGCCCTCGCACGAGCCGTTGAGGAGGTCCAGCCTGGTCGATGGATGGCGCAAGACACCATTGGCTATTTCCGGACAGCGAAGGGCAACGAGATTGATTTCTCACCGGTTCGAGTGCCGACCGCATCGGGAGACCGATTTACGACCCCGGTAGAGGGGAAGTGGGTCGCGACCGGGTGGCGCAAAGGGGCATTGACCATGGAGAACAAGTTCGGTCGAGGCGTGTTCGCCACCCGAAGCATTGTCGATACGAGCCACCCAGCGTGGGCGTTGCCAGCGGGGCTTGTGGCCTTGCTTCTTGGCTGACCCCGGGTTGTCTTCCCATCACACGTGCGGGCGACCCTAACCCGCTCACTGGGGAACCACACCTGGTGGTCGGGACCGGCGTCGATCCGGTGACCTCGCGCTTTTCAGGCGCGCGCTCTGCCAACTGAGCTACCCGACCTCATCATCATCCCGGGGCGAACCCCTGGAATCCGAGCGGACCTGACGGGATTTGAACCCGCGACCTCCGCCTTGACAGGGCGGCGTGCACTCCAGACTGCACCACAGGTCCGTGACCTCGTTCCACTCAGCGCCGGGTAAGCGATGAGCGGACCTTCATCCTACACCGGGACCGCGACCCTCTCCTTCGCGATGGCCATCGTTGGGATCGCCGAGGTGTTGCGAGCCCCCCGCTCTTGCGAATAGGTTGCAAGAGTGACCCAGATCGCTGACCGCCCGACGGACTCGGTCAGGTCGAGCGTGACGGGCCGAGGGGCGCTGACAGTCTCGGAGCGGTTCGCGCTCGTGGCCATGGCCGTCGTGATCCTTGGCCTGCTCGGTGTCGGTGGCT
>Ga0194049_1000383_pt1 | contig 15535 bp, 14 predicted proteins | sample JunL2225m_MetaG_FD_148665 | JGI IMG/M metagenome (GOLD analysis project Ga0194049, IMG submission 148665) | Anoxic zone freshwater microbial communities from boreal shield lake in IISD Experimental Lakes Area, Ontario, Canada - Jun2016-L224-25m | ecosystem: Environmental > Aquatic > Freshwater >... | reverse complement strand
ATTCCGCGTTCGCGCTCGATATCCATGCGATCTAAATACTGCGCGCGCATATTGCGTGGGTCTACAACTTCAGTGATTCCCAGCATGCGATCGGCAAGGGTTGATTTACCGTGATCGATGTGAGCGATGATGCAGAAGTTACGTATCTGCGCCGGATCAGTTGATGCTGGTTGCGGCGCCTTAGCAAGTGAAATTGCAGGCATGAACCTAGCCTCGCTTTAAAGTGTTAGAAGAATTAACGTGCGCCGGCTTTGGCAGCAGCCTTAGCCATTGATGACTTCTTGTTAGCTGCAGAGTTCTTATGAAGAACACCCTTTTGAACTGCAACATCGAGTGCCTGTGAAGCGCTACGAAGTTCAGTTGTAATTGCTGCGGCATCGCCACCAGTAACTGCATCGCGGAATTTACGGACAGCGGTCTTGATAGATGAGCTCACAGACTTGTTACGAAGGCGTGCCTTCTCGTTGGTCTTAATGCGCTTGATCTGAGACCCCCAGACGATGAGGCCCGGCGGCGTTTGCGGCCACCAGTCTTTGGCTCTTGCGCAGCTGGCTCAACTTGTACTTCTGCATTGAGAGACTCGTGAAACTCATGCTCAGTTGCATCCTTTTCATCGGCATCTTCATGCCGAGATGATGGAACATCTAATTGAGGCATTGGTGCCTTCATCTTGACCGGCTCCATATGAATATGAATTCCACGGCCACTACATGAATCACATGTGGTTGAGAAAGCTTCAATGAGGCCCTGACCAACGCGCTTTCGCGTCATTTGAACAAGTCCAAGAGATGTCACTTCAGCAACTTGATGCTTAGTGCGATCGCGACCGAGTGATTCAACTAAACGACGTAGAACCATTTCACGGTTGGACTCAAGGATCATGTCGATGAAGTCGATGACAACGATTCCACCTAAGTCACGAAGACGTAGTTGGCGTGCAATTTCTTCAGCAGCCTCTAAGTTGTTCTTGGTGACAGTCTCTTCAAGGTTTCCACCCTTACCAATGAATTTACCGGTGTTAACATCGATAACAATCATTGCCTCAGTACGATCGATAACAAGGGATCCGCCTGAAGGTAGATAAACTTTGCGATCAAAGGCCTTTGCTAACTGCTCTTCAACACGGAAATCAGAGAATAAATCTCCAGTACCTGTGTATTTTTCAATCTTAGTTGTGAGCTCTGGTGCAATAAAGCCGAGATAGTTTGTAACTTCATCCCACGCACTCGAACCTTGAACGGTAAGTTTGCGAAAATCTTCGTTGAAGATATCGCGAATTACGCGGACAGCAAGATCTGGCTCCTGATATAGCGCGGCAGGTGGATGAAAGTTTGGATTCTCACTCTTTGCATAAATGTCATCCCATTGCGCTTTAAGACGAGCGACATCACTCGTTAGATCCTCTTCGCTAACACCTTCAGCTGCAGTACGAACAATGACGCCAGCAGTCTCTGGAATTAAATTCTTGAGGATCGCCTTTAAGCGTGTGCGCTCGGTTTCAGGAAGGCGCTTTGAGATACCTGACATTCCACCGCCTGGAACATAGACAACATAGCGCCCTGGCAATGAAATTTGGCTTGTAAGGCGAGCGCCTTTTTGGCCAATGGGATCTTTAGTAACTTGAACGAGAACGCTCTGACCGCTCTTTAAAACGGTTTCAATTTTGCGCGGCTCAGAGGGGTTTTCAATTTTGCGCGGCTCAGACTCAGAAATTCCAGCAGCATCCCAGTTAACTTCACCAGCATATAAAACTGCGTTGCGGCCCTTACCAATATCAACGAAAGCAGCCTCCATAGAAGGCAGAACATTTTGTACGCGACCTAAGTAGACGTTACCAACGTATGAGACGTTGCTATTGCGGTTAACGTAATGCTCAACCATGACGCCATCTTCGATAACTGCAATCTGCGTACGATCGGCAATCTGTCGAACAAGCATTTCGCGATCAACGTTTTCACGGCGAGCTAAGAATTCACCATCGGTAATAATTGTTCCGCGCTTGCGGTATGGCTCGCGATATTCACTGCGGCCACCACGATCAGTGCGCTCGGTACGTTCACGTCGACCATTGCGACGCTCTGGTCGCTCGGCGCGTTCAGTACGTGCAGGACGTACTGGGCGCTCGCGAACTTCGCGAACCTTTACAACGGTTACTACGCCATCTTCTTCAACGCTCTCACCTGGTGTAACACCATCGGCGAAGGCTACACGACGGCGGCGACGACGATGCGTCGATGCCTCAGTTGAATCCTCTGAGCTCTCTTCAGTACCCTCTTGTGTTGCCGCGCTCTCGCTACCTGGCTTGCGACGACCACGGCCACCACGACGGCGACGGCGATTTCGGCTGGCTTGATCATCTGAATCCTCAGATACAGCGTTCGTAGGAGCCTCTGCCTTTTCGACATCTGCCTTTGGAGATTCGACGAGCTTTTTACGAGCAGGTTTTGCAACCGGCTTATCAGGGGCGGCTTGAAAGATAGGAACTGGGACGGCTGCAGTTTTCTTGCGAACCGGCTTCTTTACTTCATCACTCGTTACCTCAGTAACGGTTGCCTCTGCCTTAGCAGATGCTTTTTTGACCGCACGCTTGCGCGGTGTTTTAGGCTCAATCGCCATGGCACCAAATCCTCTATGCGTCTATAAAAACGCTCTAATGTTAAAAAAATCCCCGTTTAGGTTTTTTCTTACCTGTCCGCGCTGGGCTTTTGCCGCGAAGGTTTCGCGAGCCGCGCTGAACTGTTGGCCCAAGTATGGCAGAGGAGGGCGAAATTACCTACTTCATGGGCCTTACTTAGCCACGTGAGCGTGAATGAACGTTCTGCAGAAGGCCAAATCCGATCAATGTGGCAAACATCGAGGAGCCACCATATGAGATGAATGGCAATGGCACACCCGTCATGGGCATCAGACCTAGCGTCATTCCAATATTTTCAAAGAGCTGGAATGCAAACCAAGCGATGACGCCTGTAGTTACTAATCGCCCAAAGGGATCGTTGGCACGGCGAGCAATTGCAAAGGAGCGCATCAAAATTAAAAGGTAGAGGAAGAGAATTAACCCGCTTCCAAGGAAGCCAAGTTCTTCACCTGCGACAGTAAAAATAAAGTCGGTCTGTTGCTCAGGCACAAAGCGACCATTTGTTTGCGGTCCCTTAAATAATCCCTTTCCAACTAAGCCACCAGAACCAACAGTGATGCGTGCTTGTCGAAGTTGATAACCAGAACCCTGCACATCTGCCGTTGGATCGACAAATGTTTGCAATCGCTTAAGTTGATACTGGCTTATAACGCCGGCTTTAGTTGCAACTACTCCACCTAAAACTGCAACTATTAATAATCCGGCAACCCATCTAGATGGCGCACCTGAGACCGCGATGATAGTTACAACGGAAGCACTAATAATAAAGACAGTACCCATATCTGGCTGCAAAATAATGAGAAGTACAGGAATCCCGGCAACTACCAATGCCTGAAGCACGTCACGAGTCGATGGTTCGTCGCTGTCATGTGTTCGCTCTGATAACAACATTGATATTCCGATAATAATTGAAATCTTTGCTAACTCAGCGGGTTGGATTTGGAATCCACCAGGCAGGGCAATCCAGGCCCGCGCACCATTGACTGTGCTTCCAAGACCTGGAATTAAAACTATCGCTAACCCCAAAACGCCTATCCCCCAAAAAATCGGGGTGTATGCGCGAAGTAATCGATAGTCAATAACCGTCGTTCCGTAAGCCAATAGCCCACCAATTGCGATATTAATAATATGGCGCTTTAAGTAGTACTGCGGATCTAAACCGTTGCTTGCATACCAATCACGAGTAGCGGCATAAACTAGCAAAGTTCCAATGAGTAATAGGAGTGCGACTGCGCCCGTAAGCACCGGATCAAAGCCGTGGAAGACAGATGAACGACTGCGTCGATATAAGCGCTGGCGTGCAGATATTTGGCTCATGGCGCTACCTTAGGTTTAGTTGCGGGTGAAATTGAAGGTAATTTCGTTGGTGGTTTACCGTCTGGAAATAGCGCAGCACCTGGAACGATCTTATTTCCCTTAACGCCAAAGAGGGTTTCATAAATTTTACGAACACCCACCGCTGAAGTACTTGCACCAAAACCACCCTGGCTCACCATCATGACGACGGCATATCGCGGCTTATTACTTGGCGCATAGGAGGCAAACCATGATGTGTTGTCTTTGGCCGAACCATTGAGATTCTTTCCAAATACTTCGGCCGTGCCAGTCTTACCACTGACTTCAATGGGAAAACCTGCGAATGCCCCGGCAGCAGTTCCGCTGATTACTACTTGACGCAACGCTCCATGAAGGAAATCAAGCGTTGCAGGCGAGGCTTTTAAGGCCCCTAGTTTTATGGGGGTCATAGTTTTAACGACAGTTCCATCGGTTTTTACAATCGCTTTTCCTACCAACATCTGCCAAATTGTTCCGCCATTGCCAATTGCGGCATACATCTGCGTCAACTTTAACGGAGTAACAACGGTATCGCCTTGACCAATTGCGAAGTTAACTGCGTCGCCGGCACGAATTTTGTCACCATCTAAACAGTTTTCATGCGCTAATAAAACTAAAAATGCGGTCTGTTGTGATGCTGGCGCCCGAGTTTTGTAGTTGCAGTAGAAATCTTTGTTTTGAAGAAACCAACTCTTTTTATATGCTCGATCGGCAAGTCGCGAAGAAGATTCCGACGGAACATCGATTCCAACTTTCTGCGTAACATTAAAGCTCTGGGCAGCTTTAAAGAAGTAGTCATTTGGCTTTGATTTGGGGTTTAAGCCACCGTCGCGGACCCCATTGATCATAAGCAATTTGGTACCAAATCGTGTCGCATGAGACTGCGATAGCTGTTTTCATATTCATTGTGCCTTGAGATTTGCTCTCAAAGTTTTGGAAGGCGCGATTTCCGATTTGAACTTGTGCCGGGCAACTGTAAGAGGCATTGAGGTTATATCCAGCGGCAACGGCGGCAATAACTGACACCGCTTTAAAGGTAGAGGCCGGCGCGTATAGACCCTGCAATGCACGCGAGAGAGCAGGAACTGATTTCCTTTCGCTAAATAAGTCCGATGCTTGTTGCACGGTTAAGCCTGCTTCGAATGCATTGGGATCATAAGTTGGATATGAAGCGATGGCTAAAATTTGACCATTTGTTATATCCATGACAACTGCTGCGCCAGAATCTGATGTGTAGCCACTTGCTCGTCCGCGCATCACCGCATCCGCTAAAGCATTCTCAGCAGCTGCTTGTAACCGTACATCAAGGGAGGTTACTAAGTGATCACCGGCAATTGCCGACCTCTTTTTACCTTGTGCCGTGATTGCCTCTTTGCGATCAACAATTAGTGTGCGGATTCCTGGAACTCCCCGCAGGTAGGAGTCATACTCGATTTCAAGTCCAGATTTTCCAATACTCTCACTGCGGAAATACTTCTTACCATTTCCTTGAGCAAGATCAGTGTCGGTTAGCGGACCGACGTAACCAAGTACATGTGCAGCATTTACTCCAACGATTCCGGGATAGTTTCTAATTGCAATTGGTTGTGCATCAACTCCAGGGAATTGATCCGAGCGCTCAACGATCTGCAGTGCGACATCTGGATCGGCGGCTTTAGTAATTGGAATTGGTTGATATCGAGAGCCCGTCCAACAACCAGCTTTTTGACCCTTAGGTAACTCTCCGCAAAGGCGTGTGTTGCGATAAACATCAACGTAATGAAGTTTCAAAAGTTTGCTCAAGCGTTGCAATACTGCAACACCTTTGTCTGGCTGCTTATCAATTGCAATTCGGTCGACCGTGATGGCTAAACCGACCTTATTTAGGGCTAAAGGCACGCCTGAAGAATCAACAATTAAGCCACGATTTGCTGGTGAGACGACATCGCGACTCTGAATATTGAGAGCAGCATCACGATATTTCGGCCCCGCTGCGACTTGAAGATAAAACAATCGCCCGAAGAGTGCCATCATGAGGGAGAAAATCAATATTTGAACTACAAGTAAGTTCAAACGCGAGCGTTGATTCATTTAGATATCCGCGTATCAAAAGTAAATGCATGTAAGCGAGAAAAAATTGGTAAAAAGATCGGTGTTACTACGAGCGCCCAGATGAAACTTCCACCAATAGTAATAAGGATTTGTCCAAAACTTCCTGAGGCAACGCCAAGTAACGCGCCAGTTACTACAAAGGCAAACTCGACTGCTAATACGGCTAGAGCCGTGAAGAAAGTGAAACCAAGTGGATTGCTGGCCATGATTTCATTTCCAGAGCCTAAATAGGCAACCGCATACGAAATTGCAATCATCAACAGCGTCCATTGACCTATAGGTCCGCTGGAACTTTGGGAAAGATCCATTGAGAGTCCTGCAACAAAGCCACAGAGTGCGGCAATCTCAGGCGAACTCATGAGTGCCCAAGTGATGGAAAAAATAAGAAAAATCGAAAAGCCGCCACCAGGTAATCTGAACTGACTAACAACTGATTCTTGTATTACAAATATCGCTAAAAATATTGGCACCGTGATACTAATTTGACGAGTGTTCATCAGTACTTACTTCGTTGGACTCGGCGATGGTGTGACATAGACCGTAACCGTTGGCAAAGGCGTTGGTTGCGGCTTTACTGGAACCAGAACATCCCCTGGATTGTTCTTTGGCGCACCTACTACTACTGCTACAACTCCAAGAGTTGAAAAATCCGTATAAAGGTGAATCGTTGCGCTTTGCGCAATGGCTCCCGCAGAGTTATCGACGGCCGTCACATAACCCACTGGAACTCCAGGCACGAATGGGCTATTTGCGACACTGCCCCGCGCAAGCAAGATATCTCCAACTTTGACGCTCGTTAAATTATCGATTAACTGCAGACTAGCCGAGCGATTTCCACGGCCCGAAAGAATGCCGATTTGTTGCGTTCCAGCGATACGTACACCAATCCGAAACTCTGGGTCCGTTGCCAGTTCGATGAGTGCAGAGCTGGGATAAACATTTTTAACGACTCCAGCAATACCAAACTCCGAGAGGACGGTCATGTTGATTTTTATTCCAGCGTTAGTGCCCGCGTCGATCGTTATTGTCTGTGAAAATGATTGACTAGAACCTTGACTAATAACACGCGCATTTACAATCTTATACTCGGCCTTGCCAGCCAAATCAAGAATCGATTTGAGTTGGCTTAGTTGCACATCGGCGCTTTTACGATTTAATAATTCAGCTTTTAGCTTTGCATTATCAGAACGCAGTTTTTCAATCTGATTACGTGTGCGCCCTAAATGGGTCGCATCTGAAAAGAAGTTTTTCACTGGAGTTAGAACAAAGCTTCCAGCTCGCTGAAAAGGCGAAAGAATCGTCTGCGTTCCTTGGCGTGCACTTTGAATAACACCAACACCACGCAAGTCAAGTGTGATGAGAAAGAGCGCAGTGACAATCAGGATGATTAAGAGGAGTCGGCTACGCCCATCGCTGCCTCTACGCATCTCTTACGAGTTCCTACCGACGTGGTTCGGAGATTAAGACTTTTTCTAAGGCTTCAAACTCTTCAATGCACTTACCGGAGCCTTCAACGACGGCATCTAGTGGGCGCTCTGCAACGTGAATCGGCATTCCAGTCTCTTTGCGCAGGCGCTCATCGAGACCTTTAAGTAGCGCTCCGCCACCAGTCAAAACGATTCCGCGATCCATTAAGTCAGAGGCAAGCTCAGGAGGAGTCTTATCCAACGTGCTCTTTACCGCGTTAACAATGGCATTTACTGGCTCTTCGATAGCTTTACGGATTTCTGCTGCCGAAACCACAATCGTCTTTGGAAGTCCAGTTGCTAAATGCTAAATCGCGACCGCGAATTTCAGCATCATTCTCGCCAGCTAGTGGGTATGCAGAACCAATTGCCATCTTAATCTCTTCAGCTGTGCGCTCACCCAAAAGTAGTGAGAATTCACGCTTAACCCAGCTAATAATCGATTGATCGAGTTCGTCACCGCCAACACGAATTGATAAAGAGCAAACAATTCCACCAAGAGAGATAACCGCAACTTCGGTTGTGCCGCCACCAATATCTACAACCATGTTTCCGGTTGGTTCGTGAATTGGAAGTCCTGCGCCAATAGCTGCAGCCATTGGCTCTTCAATAATATAAACCTTGCGTGCACCTGCTGCATATGCAGCATCTTTAACTGCGCGCTGTTCTACACCTGTGATTCCTGATGGAACACATACAACAATGCGTGGCTTAGCCAAATAACGACGGCGGTGAACTTTTTGAATGAAGTAACGCAACATGCGCTCAGTTGTTTCAAAGTCTGCGATAACGCCATCCTTAAGTGGGCGGATGGCAACGATATTTCCCGGAGTACGGCCAATCATCTTCTTAGCTTCTAGACCAACGGCTAAAATTCCGCCAGTGTCTTGGTTCACGGCAACTACAGATGGCTCATTGAGAACGATCCCGCGCCCACGCACATAAACGAGCGTGTTGGCAGTTCCAAGGTCAACGGCCATGTCACGGCCGATAAATGACATCCTGTTTTGTGAACTCATACTTTTATACTCCTTGATTATTTAGGGAAGAAAATTTGAATCTCTCGAGCAGCAGACTCTGGTGAATCTGATCCGTGCACAATATTTTGAACAACTTTGGTGCCTTGATCGCGAGCTAAGTCTCCACGGATTGTGCCTGGCGCGGCAAGAGTTGGATCAGTTACGCCGGCAAGGGATCGAAAACCTTCGATGACGCGATTACCGGATGCCACGATCGCAACGATTGGGCCTGACATCATGAACTCAACGAGTGGTTCATAAAATGCTTTACCAACGTGCTCGGCATAGTGCGCTTCGAGCAAGGAGCGATCTGCTTGCAACATCCGGACTGCATCAATTGCATAGCCTTTAGTTTCGATGCGAGAGATAACTTCGCCAACTAGTCCGCGGCGGACGCCATCTGGCTTTACAAGGATCAGGGTTTTCTCGGAGTTCACTCGCCTAGTGTATTAGGCCTTTTCGTCGGCCTGCGCCAAGAGCGCAGCTCGAGCGGCCTCACCCTTTCGCCCCACAATGATGGCCGCGGCCCAAAGCCCAATAAAAATCACCCCTATGAAGAAAAAGGGTCTTACGAATATCCCAAAGGCAATCATGAAGATCTGGAGAACTGAAGCCACATAGAAACCTGAACGTCGCTTGAGAAGTCCGGCAGATAAAAATAGAAGGAGGGAAACAATGCAGCCGTACGCGATGCCTAACGATGATTGGTCTTTGGTCGCCAGCAGGATTGCAAAACCCAAAGTCAAGCTCTCCATGACTAATACCGATGCACCTAAAACTCTCATTTGGCGAATTTCTTGCGCAAGTAACTTCGGGCTTCACCGACCGTAACAACTGAGCCAGTCACAATAATTCCAATTGTGTCCTCACTTAATGGACGAGCCGCATCAGCAACGGCGCGATCAAGGGCGGTTTCCAAATTGCTGACCTCGAATACTCGATCCACACCAAAAAAATCTTTGAGGCAATCTTTTCGAGTTCACCGGATGACATTGCACGATCGGAAGAACTTTGCGTCACGATGACATGATCAACAACCGGCTCAAGCTCTTGCAGAATTCCAACGGCATCTTTATCGGCAAAGACTCCGACAACTGCGATGATTTCATCAAAGTTAAACTCGTTTTCCAATGTATCGGCTAAAGCCTTTGCCCCATGCGGATTATGGGCGGCATCTAGAATAATCGTTGGGTCCCGATGTACTACTTCACATCGGCCAGGTGATGTCACCGCAGCAAAACCCGCGCGCACCGCCTCAATATCTAGAGGTTGATCGCCAAAGAACGCTTCAACGGCGGCCAGCGCACTGGCAGCGTTAGATGCCTGGTGTTTGCCATGTAAGGGAAGGAAGATGTCATCGTAGGTATCGTGTAAACCCGTGACTGTAATCAGTTGCCCCCCGACAGCAACGGCCCTTGATGTAACCGAGTACTCAATGCCTTCGCGCACGACATCGGCGCCTACTTCAGCGGCTTTTCGAATTAATTCTTTAGCGGCCTCAGGCTCTTGTTGAGCCAAAACAACAAAGCCGCCCGCTTTAATAATTCCAGCTTTTGTTGCTGCAATCTCATGAAGCGTATGTCCCAAATACTCCATGTGATCAAAACCAATTGGCATCAAGACGCTAACGTCGGCTTCAACCACATTAGTAGCATCCCACTCTCCGCCCATGCCCACCTCAATAACGGCGACATCAACTGGGTGTTCAGCAAAGGCCACAAAACCAAGGGCGGTTACAGCCTCAAAGAATGAGATTGGATGTTCAAATTTAGTATCCATTAAATCCAAATATGCGGCGATATCGTTATAAGCAAAAATTAAATCCTTTGGATCAATTGGTTGGCCATTGATAGCAATTCGTTCACGATAAGTCTCTAAATGCGGACTCGTGAAGCGACCAGTGCGCAGCCCATGAGCAAATAACAAAGCATCTATCATTCGCGAAGTAGTTGTTTTCCCATTCGTTCCACCGACATGAATCGTTGGATAGGTAAGTTGGGGCGAGCCAAGAATGTCCACAAGAGCTGCGATGCGCTCAGTGGAGGGCGCAATTCGCGTCTCTGGCCAGCGCGCTAAGAGCGCTTTTTCAATTGCATCAACACGTTCTTGGTCATCGGGAGAGATAATCATGAGCGCGGAAGTTGTGCGAGTTGCGCAGTAATTCGTTCGATATCTGTCGTTGTTTTCTCCAGGCGTTCACGGATTTCTATGAGAACGTTCTCTGGCGCTTTAGCCATGAAGCCTTGGTTATTTAATTTTACTTCGGCAGTCTGTTTATCCTTTTGTGCAGTTGCTAAATCTTTTTCAAGGCGTGCGCGCTCGGCAACAACATCAATAGATCCAGTTAAATCAAACTCAACCTTTACCGATCCAATTTCGCAGTGCGCACTTGGTGTTATTTCGCCTAACTCTAGACGCAACACAAATGCCATTGCGCTGGCGTAATTGTTGATATGAGCGGGTGCTATAAATCGAGCTGGAATTTTCTGAGAAGTTTTAATTCCCTGATCATTACGGAATCTACGTACATCGGTGATAATCTCTTGCAATTCGACGATTAACTTCTCCGCCTTTTTATCAACGTGGTTAACTTGAGCAACTGGCCACTCTGCAATTACTAATGACTCTCCCCCAGTTAGTGCCGTCCACATAGTTTCAGTAATGAAGGGCATGACTGGATGCATCAAACGAAATAGTTGATCTAAAACAAAACCAAGGACGCGCTTAGTTGATGCGGCATCGCCTTTGGAGAAAGACTCTTTGGAGAGCTCTAAGTACCAGTCACATAAGTCATCCCAAGCAAAGTGATACATGAGCTCGCAGGCGCGTGCGAATTCATAATGTTCAAGAAGTGAATCGACCTCTGAAATAACCTCGGATAAGCGACTCAGAATCCACTTATCGATCGCGTTTAATGATGCAAGGTCAGGCAGTTGCCCCTCAACGGTTGCACCGTTCATTATTGCAAAGCGCGTTGCATTCCAAAGTTTGGTGGCAAAGTTTCGGGATCCAGCGATCCATTCTTCGGCAAGGGCCGGGGCGATCCATTCTTCGGCAAGGGCCTGGTCTTTGCCCGGGTTAGCACCGCGCGCCAACGTAAAGCGCAGGGCATCGGCGCCGTACTTATCCATAAACTCAATTGGATCGACGGTGTTGCCCTTTGATTTCGACATCTTCTTACCGCCCAGGTCGCGCACTAAACCATGTAAGGCGATTGTATGAAAGGGTTGAACTCCATCCATTGCAAATAAACCAAACATCATCATGCGAGCTACCCAGAAGAATAAAATGTCATAGCCAGTAACTAGAACCGAGGTTGGGTAGAACTTATTTAAATCATCGCTTTGAGCGGGCCAACCCAGCGTTGAAAATGGCCACAGTGCCGAAGAGAACCAGGTATCTAAAACATCTGGATCTTGTGTGTATCCAGCCGGTGCGCTCTCGCCCGGGCCAATAACTACAACTTCATCATTAGGCCCATACCAAACGGGAATGCGATGCCCCCACCATAACTGGCGAGAGATACACCAGTCATGCATGTTGTCGATCCAATCGAAATAACGTGGCGCTAACTCTGCTGGTTCAATTTTGACAAGGCCATCGCGAACGGCATCTCCCGCCGCCTTTGCAAGTGGGGCAACTTTTACGAACCATTGCTTAGATAAACGTGGCTCAACAGTTGTATCGCAGCGAGAACAGTGACCAACGGCGTGAACATACGGACGTTTTTCATCCATGATGCGACCTTCTGCGCGAAGGGCTTCAACGACTGCTTTACGTGCATCGAAGCGATCCATGCCATCAAAGCGAGTTCCAGATCCATCCATAACACCGTGCTCGTTCATAATCACAACAAAAGGCACGTTGTGGCGCATTGCCATCTCGAAGTCATTTGGATCGTGAGCTGCAGTTACTTTCACTGCGCCAGTTCCAAAATCCATCTCAACTAGTTCATCGGCAATAATTGGAATATATCGATTGGCAAGTGGAAGTAGAACTTGCTTGCCAATTAAGTGCCTATAGCGCGCATCATCAAAATTGGAATATATCGATTGGCCAGTGGAAGTAGAACTTGCTTGCCAATTAAGTGCCTATAGCGCGCATCATCAGGGTGCACTGCAACTGCGCCATCACCAAGCATCGTTTCAGCGCGCGTTGTCGCAACCGTGATTTCAATATCACCATCACCATAACGAACTTGAACAAACTCGCCGGCATCATCCTGGTGCTCTACTTCAATATCTGAGAGCGCAGTTAAACAACGTGGGCACCAGTTAATAATGCGTTCGGCACGATAGATAAGACCTTGGTCGTAGAGTTTTTTAAAGATTGTAAGAACTGCAGTTGAAAGACCTGCATCCATTGTGAAAGCCTCGCGTGACCAATCAACGCTATCGCCCAAGCGGCGCATTTGATCGAGAATCGCACCGCCCGATTCGGCTTTCCACTCCCAAACTTTTTTAACAAAGTCTTCGCGCCCCACATCGTGGCGTGTAATGCCTTGGGCAGCTAACTGTTTTTCAACAACGTTCTGTGTCGCAATTCCAGCGTGATCCATTCCTGGTAACCACAACGCTTCGAAACCCTTCATGCGTTTCATGCGAATGAGGGTGTCTTGCAGAGTGTGATCTAAGGCGTGACCAATATGCAGTGAACCCGTGACGTTTGGCGGTGGAATGACAATTGTGAAGGGCGGCTTAGTTGATGTTGCATCGGCCGTGAAATATCCAGCGGCTACCCATTTTTCATATAGGGGTGCTTCAATTTCAGCTGGTGAAAAGCTGGAAGCTAGCTCGTCTGACATAGGGAGCAGTCTAGATTACGCGCTCTTCTCCTCTTGACCCTTTTGCCCACGTGAGCGCTTTGGAATATCGCCAGTATGAAGGATGAATTCAGGTTGTGCGCCAGTTTCGATGCAATCTTTCGTGACCAAGACCTTTGCAATATCACTGCGGCTAGGTACGTCATACATCACAGAGAGAAGGACCGACTCCATAATCGCGCGCAATCCACGGGCGCCAGTTCCGCGAATTAATGCCAAATCTGCAATCGCATCGAGGGCTTCGACTGAAAACTCTAGTTCGACGTGATCGAGATCAAAGAGACGTTGGTACTGCTTAACGAGGGCATTCTTTGGCTCCGTTAAAATCTGCATTAACGCCGTCTTATCCAAATTCTCAACACTTGTGAGAACTGGAAGGCGTCCGATGAATTCAGGAATCATTCCAAATTTGAGTAAATCTTCAGGCATGACATCGGCGAAGATATCTCGGCGATTTTTAACTGAGGCATCTTGGAGCGTTGCGTTGAAGCCGACGCCCGCTTTACCGCTGCGTGACTCAATAATTTTTTCAAGCCCAGAAAAAGCTCCGCCGACAATAAATAGGACATTTGTCGTATCGATTTGAATGAACTCCTGGTGTGGATGCTTGCGGCCACCTTGTGGTGGAACCGATGCAACCGTTCCTTCAAGAATTTTCAATAGTGCTTGTTGGACACCTTCACCTGAGACATCTCGGGTGATTGATGGATTCTCTGACTTGCGGGCAACTTTATCAATCTCATCGATATAGATAATTCCCGTTTCCGCTTTTTTAACATCATAATCTGCAGCCTGCAGAAGTTTAAGCAAAATATTTTCAACATCCTCACCGACATATCCGGCTTCGGTAAGGGCCGTAGCATCGGCGATAGCAAAGGGCACATTGAGCATGCGTGCCAAAGTCTGTGCCATGAGCGTTTTGCCACAGCCAGTTGGACCGAGTAATAAAATATTTGATTTAGCTAATTCAATTGAGTCTTCACGATGTCCGCCTTGAACGCGCTTGTAATGGTTGTACACCGCAACGGAGAGTGATTTCTTAGCGCGATCTTGACCAATGACATATTGATCTAGAAATTCAAATATCTCCTGTGGCTTTGGAAGTTCGGCTAAGCCAAGGGAGGATGCGTTGTACACCGCAACGGAGAGTGATTTCTTAGCGCGATCTTGACCAATGACATATTGATCTAGAAATTCAAATATCTCCTGTGGCTTTGGAAGTTCGGCTAAACCAAGGGAGGATGCTTCCGAAAGCTCTTCGACGATGATTTCATTACAGAGTTCGATGCACTCATCGCAGATATAAACGCCAGGACCGGCAATGAGTTTCTTGACCTGCTTCTGAGTTTTACCGCAGAAGGAGCACTTGAGCAGGTCGCTAGTTTCACCGATTCTTGTCATGGTCCAAGTTTAGATTCTTAACTCTTTTTTCGCCTCAGAATTTAGGCTTGGGATTGTTCGCCGTAAGAATAATCAACGCTCTTTTGCTGGCATTTTCATATCTTTTACACCTGGCACCAGTAAAACAAGCAAGCAGATAATGATGTGGAATATTGATGCCCCAATAAGCAACGGTTTTTCCCCGAATAGGTTTACTGCTGGACCCACTAGGGCCATGCCAAGGGGCATCAAACCTGCCGTACCCATTTGATCAATGCTAAATACTCGACCCTGTAATTCACGTGGGACTTCACGTTGAACTGCAGCATTCCAGAAAGCCTCCCACGGCCCCACGGATAAGCCAGCAAATAGATATGCGATTACGACAAATGTTTGTGAAATTGGAAATGCCAATGAAAGCGGAGCGATAATTACTAGTATCCAAACGAGCACTGAAAACCGGCCTTGATGTTTTATAATTACTAGTATCCAAACGAGCACTGAAAACCGCCCTTGATGTTTTACTCTCAATTTAATGCTTGCAATGGCTGAAATAATTCCACCAAAGGAAAATGCCGCGGCCGACAGTGCGAAGGCCGTATTTGATCCAAATTCTCGCCTTGTAATTACGGGCAAGAGAACATTTTCAGCTGCAAGAACGACCATGAGTTGAATCGATGCCATGACAATCATTGCGCCAATCCATGGGATATCTAAGACTGTGCGCAAGCCTTCGCGCATTTCAACCATAAATGGCTCGCGTGGTTTTTTATCAGCGTTAATAAAA
>Ga0194049_1000382_pt1 | contig 15550 bp, 17 predicted proteins | sample JunL2225m_MetaG_FD_148665 | JGI IMG/M metagenome (GOLD analysis project Ga0194049, IMG submission 148665) | Anoxic zone freshwater microbial communities from boreal shield lake in IISD Experimental Lakes Area, Ontario, Canada - Jun2016-L224-25m | ecosystem: Environmental > Aquatic > Freshwater >... | reverse complement strand
GGGGAGGGCGTCGCGCAGGTGCAGCGCGCCGATGGAGCGCCCCGAGCCCTTGAGTTCGCTGTTTTCGCCGCGGGCGAAGGCGATCGTGGGTCGATGCAGCTTGTCCTTGACACGGGAGGCGAGAATGCCGATCACGCCCTGGTGCCAGGCCGCGTCGTAGACGCAGACGCTGGCGTTGTCCGCGGCGACAAAATCGCGCAACAGCGTTTCAGCCTGCGCCTGCATGTCGCCTTCGATGCCGCGGCGCTCGCGGTTGAGCGCATCGAGTTCGCGCGCGATGTTGAGCGCGCGGCCGGCATCGTCGGTGACCAGGCACTCGACCCCGAGGCTCATGTCGGCGAGGCGCCCGGCGGCGTTCAGGCGCGGGCCGAGCATGAAGCCAAGGTCGAATCCGGATGCGCGCGACGGGTCACGTCCGGCGGCGCTGAACAAGGCCTTGAGGCCCGGCTGCATGCGCCCGGCGCGTATGCGTTTGATGCCTTGTTTCACCAGGATCCGGTTGTTGGCATCCAGCCTGACCACGTCGGCCACGGTGCCCAGGGCCACCAGGTCGAGCAGTTCGGCGAGATTGGGCTCGGCGCGTTCGGCGAAATGGCCGCGCTTGCGCAGCTCGGCGCGCAGCGCCGGGGCATGACGTAGAACATCACGCCCACGCCGGCGATGGATTTGCTCGGGAAGCGGCAACCGGGCTGGTTCGGGTTGACGATTGCAGCCGCGGCGGGCAGCGTGTCGCCGGGCAGGTGGTGGTCGGTGACCAGCACGCGCATGCCCAGGCGGTTGGCTTCGGCCACGCCTTCGACGCTGGCGATGCCGTTGTCGACGGTGATCAGCAGGTCGGGTTTGCCCGCCTTGTTATCCGCGGCGAGGCGCGAGAGCTCGGGCGTGAGGCCGTAACCGAGCTTGAAGCGGTCGGGCACGAGGTAGCCGACATTGGCGCCAAACCAGCCGAGGGCGCGCATGCCCACGGCGCAGGCGGTGGCGCCGTCGCAATCGTAATCGGCAACGATCAGCAGGCGCTTGCCGTCCCGAATGGCGTCGGCGAGCAGCACCGCGGCATCATCGGCGTGCAGCAACTGGTCAAGCGGCAGCAGGGCGCCCAGCTCGCGCTCCAGTTCGTCGCGAGAGCGCACGCCGCGCGAGGCGTAGATCGCGGCGAGAACCGGATGCACGCCTTGTTCTACGAGCATGTCGCGTATGCGCCCCGGTACCGGGCGGGTGGTGAGCTTGGAGGTGGACATGGATGCCATTAAAGCGCAGCCTGCGGCGGCCGGGCAAAATTAATTTTCAGCACGAAAACGCCCTGGCGTCGGATCGGACGATGGCTGAAGAAGCCCTATTGGCGGGGGTTTCCGGGTGATTGTTCGTCAACCGAGCTGCTTTGCCAGGGGTTTGGGGCGGCGCCAGAAGCGGCCGAGGTCCTGGCGCACGGCCTCCACGCTGAACGGCTTGTCGCCGCCAAAGCCGTGCACGCTGAGCATGCCGATGCGCCGCTCGCGCAGGGCGGCGAGCAGCGGCGCGAACCAGACGGACTCAAGCTCGCGCAGCCGCGTGTCCCAGGCGCCGGGGTCGCCGTAGGCACGCGCCGCTTCAAGCCCGTCCAGCAGTGCGAGGCCGACGCCTTCGGCGGGGGCTGCATCGAGCAGCGATTGTGCCGATGTGGGCAGGCCCAGTGCCGGGGTGTTGGTCCAGCGCGCAAGGCCGCGCGCCAGCGGGTCGGCGGCCCAGACGCGCGAGAACGGCACCGGAGCGTCTTCATCGCGCACCGGCAGCGTGCCGGCGCCCCAGAACCACAGGCTGTTGACCGGCATTTGCCCGCGCGCTTCGCGCGCTTCGTTCACCGGGTGGGCATGCAGCAGCATTTGCACTTCGTTCATGCGCGCGTGCCAGGCGGCGGCGGCGGGGCCGCGCGGCAGGTTTGGGTCCACCGACCGCCCTGCGGCGAGGGCGAGCGGCGTGGTGCTGATGGCCGGGGCTTGCGCCAGTGCGGCGTACCAGTGATCAGGATGCGGTGCGTGCAGGGTAAAACCGTCGGCGGCAAAGTGGGCGTTGAGGCTCGCCACCAGCGCGTCGGCTTCCGCGCGGGTGATGGCCAGCAGTTTCGCGTCGGCCAGCACCAGCGCGTCGCGCTGCAGCCTGAGGTGCACCGGATCGGCACAGATCCAGCAGCCGGTGTCGACTACGTCCTCGTCGGCAAGCCGCGCGAACGGCGCCACCGGCCGGTCGCGCGCCTCATCCCCTGCAAGGTCGTGGGCGGCGAACAGCCAGGCGCCGGCGTCGGGTGCCGCGGCCTTGCCGCGCCGGCCGCGTGCGAGCAACAGTTCGAGCGAGGGCAAGGGCGGCAGCGAGGCCATCGCCTCCGGCCAGATCAGGCCGGGGATGAGTAGTTGCAGGTGCATGGTGCGAGTATACAGGGGCGATCGCCATAGTAGAGTGGCTGGAAATGCCCGTCTGGCAAGGGTTTCCAGCCGATGTGCTCGTCAGTGCGGCAGGACACATTTTTTCGTCTGTTTAAGAGTAGCAGCGCGGGGTATTTTTGCGGGGCCGCCGCTCGCGCCTGTTACACTACGCCCCCTGTGAACTACGAAATCTTTATCGGCCTGCGCTACACGCGCGCGCGCAAAGGCAACGGCGGGCGCAACCCGTTTTTGTCCTTCATTTCGCTCACCTCGATGCTGGGCATCGCGCTGGGCGTCGCTGCATTGATCGTGGTGCTGTCGGTGATGAACGGCTTCCAGGAGGAGTTGCGCACGCGCATCCTGGGCGTGGCCTCGCATGTGCAGATCACCGGCCCGGACAACCAGTTGCGCGACTGGCAGGCGGTGGCAGAGCGTGCGGCAAAGAAACCCCTGGTGGTGGCGGCGGCGCCTTACGTCAACGCACAGGGCATGCTGTCGTTTGACAGCGCCGTGCGCGGTTCGGTCATCCGCGGCGTGCTGCCCGAAGCCGAAGGCCGTGTCGCCGAAATCGGCAAGCACATGCGCGCGGGCAAACTCGACAGCCTTGTCGCGGGCAGCTTCAATATCGTCCTCGGCTCCGAACTGGCGCGCGCGCTTGGCGCGCGGGTCGGCGAGAAGGTCACGTTGATCGCACCGCAGGGCCTGGTGACCCCCGCCGGCGTGGTGCCGCGCCTGAAGCAGTTCACCGTGACCGGTATTTTTGAGGTCGGCATGTTCGAGTATGACTCGGGGCTTGCGCTGGTTCACCTCGAGGACGCGCAGCGCCTCTACCAGATGGGGTCGCGTGTTTCGGGCGTGCGCCTGCGCCTGACCGACCTGTTCCAGTCGCGCCAGGTGACGCGGGATCTGATGCTCGACAAGGAAATGGGTGATGTTTATGCCAGCGACTGGACGCGCAGCCATGCCAATTTCTTTCGCGCCGTGCAGATTGAAAAGAACGTCATGTTCATCATCCTCACGCTGATCGTGGCGGTGGCGGCGTTCAATATCGTATCGACGCTGGTCATGGCGGTGACGGACAAGCAGCCGGACATCGCCATTTTGCGCACCCTCGGTGCGAGCCCCGGCGGCATCATGAAAATATTCATCGTCCAGGGCGTGCTGATCGGCGTCATCGGCACTCTTATCGGTGTCGGCGGCGGGGTGCTGCTCGCGCTCAATATCGAGACCGTGGTGCCCTTCATCGAGCGCCTGATCGGCATGCAGTTTCTCTCCAAGGAGGTCTATTACATTAGCGAGTTGCCCTCTGACCCGCAATTGCGCGACGTGGTGACCGTTGCGCTGGTGTCGCTGGTGCTCTCGCTTCTCGCCACGATTTACCCGAGCTGGCGCGCATCGCGCGTCAACCCGGCCGAGGCGCTGCGCTATGAGTGACCAGGCGAACATTCCGGTCCTCGCCTGCAGCGGCCTTTCAAAAAAATCTACCCGCAGGGCCGCAGCGAGGTGCGGGTGCTCGAGAACATCAACCTCGAGGTCGCGAGGGGCGAGATCGTCGCCATCATCGGCTCATCGGGTTCTGGCAAGAGCACGCTGCTGCACCTGCTGGGCGGCCTGGATGCGCCGACCGCGGGTGACGTGCGGGTGCAGGGCAGAGCCATGCAAAGCCTGTCGGAGACGGAGCGCGGGACCTTGCGCAACAGCGCCCTTGGCTTTGTCTATCAATTCCATCACCTGTTGGGTGAGTTCAGTGCGCTGGAGAACGTGGCGATGCCGTTGCTGATCCGGCGCATGCCTCGTGACGAGGCGCATGCCGCGGCAAAAGCGGTGCTTACCGATGTGGGCCTGGCCGAACGGCTGACCCACACGCCGGGTGAGCTGTCCGGCGGTGAACGCCAGCGCGCGGCCCTGGCGCGGGCGCTGGTCACCCAGCCCGCCTGCGTGCTCGCCGACGAACCCACCGGCAACCTCGACCGCCAGAACGCACAGATGGTGTTTGATTTGATGACCCGGCTCAACCGCGAGCGCGGCACCAGCCTGATCATGGTCACCCACGACGCCGAACTTGCGCGCCATGCCGACCGCGTCCTGCGCTTGCAGGACGGGGTGTTGCAGGCAGCGTAAATTCAATGCCGATGTCTGGAAAGCCGCGCCAAGCGCGGCTTTCCAGCCGATGCTGTCGCCAGAGGCGACGACATCAGGATGTCAGGGACAGCCCCGGCTACTCGGCCTTGATTCCGGCAGCTTTGGCAATCCGCGAGAAGCGCGCGATTTCGCTCTTGATGTAGTCGGCAAACTGGGCCGGTGTGCCCGGTACCACCTCAAGCCCTTGCGCAGCGAGGGTCGCCTTCACGTCCGCCCGACCCAAAACCTGGTTGGTTTCGGTGCTCAATCGACTGATGATTGCAGGCGGTGTTGCCGCCGGCGCGAGCAGGCCGAACCACGACTGGATTTCAAAACCCGTCAGCCCCTCTTCCGAGAGTGTGGGCACATCGGGCAGCGAGCTCGAGCGTTTGGCTGTCGTGACAGCGATGGCCCGGACCTTGCCGCTTTTTATCTGGGATTGAATATCAGCGACGTTGGCGAACATGAATGACACCTCGCCGCCGAGCAGTGCCGCGATCGCCGGTCCCGAGCCCTTGTAGGGCACATGCAGTACATCGGCGGCGGCCATCGATTTGAGCAGCTCGCCGCAGAAGTGGTGGGTGCTGCCATTGCCGGCCGAGGCGTAATTCATCTTGCCGGGTTTTGATTTTGCCAGTGCGATGAGCTCCTTTACGGTCTTTACCGGCAATGACGGATCGACCACCAGCACGTAGGGTACGGAGGCGACAAATGCGATCGGCGCAAAATCATTCACCGCATCGTAGGGCAGCTTGGCATACAGGGCCGGATTCGACCCATGGGTGGAGTTGTTGGCCATGAACAGCGTGTAGCCGTCGGCGGCGGAGCGGGCAGCCACTTCAGTGCCAAGCACGCCGCCGGCACCGGGCCGCGCTTCGATAACGACCGGTTGGCCAAGGTTCTCGGCGAGCCGGTTGCCGACCACACGGCTGATAACGTCTGTTGCGCTGCCCGGGGCCTGTGCGATGACAATGCGTATCGGCTTACCCGGCCAGGCCTGTGCCAGCGCCGCGCTCGATAGACCGGTACCCATTGCGACAAGACCCGCGACAAGACCCGCGACAAGACACGCGCTGAGACCCGGAGCAAGCATGCCGACAATGAATGCAATCGGTTTATTCATGACGTTTTTCCTCGAAAAGCAGATTTTAAAAAGCCCGGCGCGTGCAGGCCAATACGGATGATCCAGCCTGATCGGGCGGCGGATCAGTGTGACTGCCGGCGATAAAACTTTTTTCGAGCCAGTCTGCCAGTCTGCCAGTCTGCCAGACTGCCAGTCTACGCTCAAGCGGCCGGACCACGTTAGTGCGACTGCGGTAGTGCAACTGTGTTGTGCAAAAGTGCGTCTGCCCGATTTCCCGGAGTCCGCCGGCAAATACTACCGCGCTGCGCCGCCCAGAATCCGTACCGTTGGCACCGGATTGAGTGTGACGTAAGCATCGGTGTTGGTCACCTGGCTGCTCTCCACCCGGCCGGCCTTGACCGACACCACGCACTGCCGGGTGCGGAACAAAAGGCCCTTGAACACGATGGCGAACTGCATGAATTCCTCGCGCGTCATGGGTGCCGGCGGGGCGGTGATCATGCGCGCCGGGTCACCGCGCACGCGCACCACACCGGCTTGTTCCTCCAGGCCGTTGATCAGTGCGCGGACCTGGTCACCGTTGAGGCCTGGCCGCAAGGCTTCACACAGGCCGGATGCACGCGAGGCGGCGACAAGATGGTCGATCGCGGTCACCAGCAGCAGCGCCACGCCTGCTGTGGCAAGTACGGTGAAAGCCTTGTTCGGTCGCATCGTTGCGGTGTTTGTATTCAGCCGCCGTCCAGCGCGCGGGCGAGAACCTCGGGCACCGGACTAAAGGCCTTGCCGAACCCGGCGACAAAACGCAGCGCAACCGGCTGGATGAGGAATAGCGAAAAGTCTGTCAGTTCGAACATCTGCGCCGCGTCGGCAAAGCGCGCGAGGTAGGCGGTTTTGCCCGCGGCGTATTCACCGCCATCGCGCGCCAGCGGCAGCGCATCGCCCTGCACGCTGAGGCGCGGCAGGGCCTGCGGGGCGGTGTCGCCTTCGGCTGCCGTGATCAACAGGCTCACGCGCGGATGCGCCAGCATGTCGCGTGTGTGCGCAGCGAGCGCGCTGACATGGATCAGGAAGTTGTGGTCGGCGCCGTGCAGGGCGTAGGGCACCATCGAGACGAGGGGCTCGCCCGCGTGCAGTGTGCCAAGGGCGGCAACAGAGCGGCCGAGCACAAGCTCGCGCATGGTGCGGGTAAGGGTGGCGTCCACTCTTTTTTTCTCAGGTCTTCTCAGGCGGCGGGTTTTTTGTCCCAGTCATCGGCTTGAAGCTCTCGAATATGGGCGCCCAGGCCGGACCGTTCCGCTTGTTGGTGTCGTAGGCAAAGCCTATGGTCGGTGTGTGCGAGACGGCGACACCGCCGATGATTTGTGCCATTTGGGGTTCCCCTGATAGATCAACTGCGCGGTTCGACTGCCGTGCGATGAGTCCTGCCTATTGTCACCCCAAGTGCGGCGTCAGCCAAGCATTGGAACGGCTGAACCGAGGGCTAGGCGATGTCACCATCGACATAAAACCAGCGGCCGTCCTCGCGCACGAAGCGGCTGACTTCATGCAGGCGTTGCGCCCGCCCGCCGACCTTGTGGTGCGCGACAAATTCCACCACGGCGCGATTCGCGTCTTCGGGATCGGATTGGTGGCGTTTGACTTCAAGGCCCAGCCATTTCACGGCAGGCCCCTGCGCAAGCCCAAGCCGGACGGGGCGCGTGCCGGCGTGCCAGGTGGCAAGCAGGTAGTCCTCACGGCCCAGCGTGTAGGCGCAGTAACGCGAGCGCATCAGCAGTTCGGCATTTGGCGTCGCGATGCCGCCATCAATAAAGAGTTCGCAGCAGGCTGTGTAGGTATTCCCGCTGCCGCAGGGGCAGGGCGAGTTGGCGCCGATCATGGAGGCAAGCCTAAGGCATTGCCGCGCCATGGCAATAGGCTGGAAAGCCGCGCCAGTATTGGCTTTCCAGCCTGTCGCATAATCGGGGCGGGCGAAAAAAGCCGGCCCCGGTTACCCCCGGGCCGGCTTTGCGTATGCCCGTGCTCAGGCCGCCTTGGTCGCCGAAGCCGCCGGCTTGTTGAGCAGTTCGCGCAGCACGAAGGGCAGGATGCCGCCATGGCGGTAGTAGTCGACCTCGATCGGGGTATCGATGCGCAATTTGACCACGACTTCCTTGACGCTGCCGTCCTTGCGCGTGATGACCAGGGTGACGTCTTGTTGCGGCTTTATTTCGCCGTCTATGCCGCGCACCTCGACCAGTTCTTCGCCCGTCAGGCCCAGGGTGTCGATCGAGTCGTTGCCCTTGAACTGGCAGGGCAGCACGCCCATGCCGATCAGGTTGGAGCGGTGAATGCGCTCGAAGCTCCTGGTGATGACGCACTTGACGCCCAGCAGCATGGTGCCTTTGGCCGCCCAGTCGCGCGAAGACCCGGTGCCGTATTCCTCGCCGCCGAACACCACGGTGGGAACGCCAGCCGCCATGTACTTCATCGCCGCGTCATAGATCGGCATTTGCTCGCCCGAAGGCTGGTGGATGGTGAGGCCGCCCTCGACGCGCGAGCCGTCGGCCTTGGCCGGCAGCATCAGGTTCTTGACGCGCACGTTGGCGAAGGTGCCGCGCATCATGATCTCGTGATTGCCGCGGCGCGCACCGTAGCTGTTGAAGTCCGATACCGAGACATCGTTCTCCTGCAGGTAAATGCCCGCGGGCGAGGTCGGCTTGATCGAGCCGGCGGGGCTGATGTGGTCGGTGGTGATGGAGTCGCCGAATACACCGAGCACGCGCGCGTTGCGGATGGTGCCAACCGGCTTGGGTTCCATGCCAAAGCCCTCAAAAAAGGGCGGCTCGGCGATGTAGGTGGATGCGGGCCAGTTGTAGACCTGGCCGGACACGGCCGGCACGTTCTTCCACATCGGGTTGGTGTTGGCGAGGTCGCTGTACAGACGGCGGAAAGTGGCCGGGTCCATGGCGAACTTCATGCACGCCTGGATTTCCCTGTTGGTCGGCCAGATGTCCCCGAGGTACACGTCTTTGCCGCCCTTTCCCTTGCCCACCGGCTCGGTCATCAAGTCGACCAGCATGTTGCCGGCGATGGCATAGGCCACCACCAGCGGCGGCGAGGCGAGGAAGGCGGCGCGCAGGTTGGGGTGGATGCGTGCCTCGAAGTTGCGGTTGCCCGAGAGCACGGCCGCGGCGACAAGGTCGTTCTGGACAATACTTTCCTCAACGGTCTCGGGCAGCGGGCCGGCATTGCCGATGCAGGTGGTGCAGCCGTAGGCCGACACATAGAAGCCGAGCTTCTCAAGGGTAGGGCAGCAGGCCTGCTTTCTCCAGGTACTCGGTCACCACGCGCGATCCGGGGGCGAGGGAGGTCTTGACGTGCTTCTTGACGCTAAGACCTTGCTCGACGGCCTTTTTGGCCAGCAGGCCCGCAGCCAGAAGTACGCTCGGGTTGGAGGTGTTGGTGCACGAGGTGATGGCGGCGATCAGCACGTCGCCCGAACCGACGTCGATGCCGTCGCGCGTCTTGAAGCGCTTTTTCAGGTCCTCGGGTTTTTTCGAGTAGCCGTTGTCTGAGGGCGGGCTGGAGAACACCTCGGCGAAACGGCGCTCTTTACCTTGCCGATTTCGATGCGGTCCTGCGGGCGCTTGGGCCCGGCGAGGCAGGGGGTGACCTTGGCGAGGTCCAGTTCCACGACCTGGCTGTAGTCGATGTCGCCTTTTTTCGGCGTGCCGTACAAGCCTTGCGCCTTGAAGTAGGCCTTGAAGGCGTCGATTTCTTCCTTGGTGCGTCCGGTGCCCTCGAAGTAATCAATGGTGTTGTCATCGACGCCGAAAAAGCCCATGGTCGCGCCGTAGTCGGGGGCCATGTTGGCGATGGTGGCGCGATCCGGAACCGACAGACTCTCGGTGCCTTCGCCGAAGAACTCGACGAACTTGCCCACCACCTTGGTCTGGCGCATCAGTTCGGTGACGGCCAGCACGAGGTCGGTGGCGGTGACGCCGCCGATGAGCGCGCCCTTGAGGTGCACGCCGACGACATCAGGTGTGAGGAAGTAGTTGGGCTGGCCCAGCATGCCGGCCTCGGCCTCTATGCCGCCCACGCCCCAGCCGACCACGCCGATGCCGTTGATCATGGTGGTGTGGCTGTCGGTGCCTACGAGCGAATCCGGATAGTAGACGCCGTCTTTCTTATGCACGCCGCGGGCGAGGTACTCCAGGTTGACCTGGTGCACGATGCCGATGCCCGGGGGCACCACCTTGAAGGTTTCAAAGGCCTGCATCGCCCACTTCATGAAGGTGTAGCGTTCGGTGTTGCGCTTGAATTCGAGCTTGGTGTTGAGGTCGAGGGCGTTTTTCGTGCCGTAGTTGTCGATTTGCACCGAGTGGTCGACCACCAGGTCGACGGGGGCGAGCGGCTCGACGACCTTGGCGTTCTTGCCAAGGCGGTCGGCGGTGCTGCGCATGGCCGCGAGGTCGGCCAGCACCGGAATGCCGGTCAGGTCTTGCAGCACGATGCGCGCGAGCACGAAGGGGATTTCCTCGGTGCGCGGGGCGTTGGGCTTCCAGTTGGAAACCTGGCGGATGTTCGCTTCTGTCACCTTCTTGCCGTCGCAATTGCGCAGCACCGACTCGAGCACAATGCGCATCGACACCGGCAGGCGGGAAATTTTGACGCCGAGGGCTTTTTCCAAGACGGGCAGTGAGTAAAACTTGCCGGTCTTGCCCGAGGCCATCTTGAATGTTTGCAGGGTATTGAAGGGGTTGTTCATGCTTTGCTCCTGAAGGGCTTGTTGATCGTCACGGATGCGGTGGGGAGATATGCCGGGGTTGCCATCATTTTACTTAGCTTTTGTTAATCAAGTGAGACACGGCTGGGCCTTCTTTCCGCCATACCCGCGCAAGCGGGAATCCATGGGGTGTGTTGTACGTGAAACCCCATGGATTCCGGGTTCCGCTACGCGGCCCCGGAATGACGGCGTGTCAGCAGTAACGCGAAGTTAACTTTTCGATTGTCAGATGCCGGTCAGATGACGAACAGGTCGACGAACTCGTTGACCGGTGTGGCTTCCAGCTTGGCTTGGTCCTGGCACAGCGCGAGAATGGCCTTTTGCTGTTTCACCGGAAAGCGCCGTGCGAGGTTGGTGGCAAACTTCGCCTCGAGCACAGGGATGCCCTCCTTGCGGCGGCGGCGGTGGCCGATGGGGTATTCGCACACCACTTCCTTGAGCTTTTTGCCGTCCTTGAATTCGACCGTCAGGGCGTTGGCGATCGAGCGTTTTGACGGATCGTGATAATCCTTGGTGTACTGCTTGTCCTCGACGCAAACCATTTTGTCGCGCAACACATCGATGCGCTTGTCGGCGGCGATATTGTCCTCGTAGTCGGATGCCGTCAGGCGTCCGTGGATCAGCGGCACCGCCACCATGTACTGGATACAGTGGTCGCGGTCGGCCGGGTTGTTGAGCGGGCCCTTCTTGTCGATGATGCGGATGGCCGCCTCGTGGGTGCGGATGGTGATCTTCTTGATGTCATCGACGCTGCGCCCGAGCTTTTTCAGCTCGTCGTGCAGCGTCATGGCGCACTCGACCGCTGTCTGCGAGTGGAATTCGGCCGGAAAGGAGATCTTGAACAGCACGTTTTCCATGACGTAAGAGCCGTAGGGGCGCTGGAATTTGAATTCCTGGCCCTTGAACAACACGTGTCGTAAAAGCCCCAGCCTTTTGCGCTGAGCACGGAGGGGTAGCCCATCTCACCGGTCTTGGCGATAAGGGCGAGGCGCACGGCACGGCTGGTGGCATCGCCTGCCGCCCAGGACTTGCGCGAGCCGGTGTTGGGCGCGTGGCGGTAGGTGCGCAGGCTTTGGCCGTCGACCCAGGCGAGGGACAGGGCGTTGATGACTTCGTCGTAGGACAGGCCCAGCATGTTCGACACTACGCCGGTCGATGCGACCTTGACCAGCACCACATGGTCGAGGCCGACCTTGTTGAAGCTGTTTTCAAGGGCGATGCAGCCCTGGATTTCGTGCGCCTTGATCATGCCGGTGAGCACGTCCTTCATCAGCAACGGTGCCTTGCCGGTGGCAACGGCGTTGCGCGACAGCCAGTCGGCCATGGCGAGGATGCCGCCAAGGTTGTCCGAAGGGTGGCCCCATTCGGCGGCAAGCCAGGTGTCGTTGAAGTCCAACCAGCGGATCATGGTGCCGATGTTGAAGGCGGCCTGCACCGGGTCGAGCTGGAACTGCGTGCCCGGAACCTTGGCGCCGTTGGGCACCACGGTGCCGGGCACGATCGGGCCCATCAGCTTGGTGCATGCGGGGTATTCGAGCGCCTCGAAGCCGCAGCCCAGGGTGTCCATCAGGCACAGGCGGGCGGTGTTGTAGGCCTCGGCGCTGCTTATCTTGCCCTTGGTGACGTAATTGGCGATGTCCACCAGTACTCTGTCGGCTTTGGGGCGGACGTTTGAAATGTGTGCGCTCATGCGGGTACCTTGCAGTTGTTTATGAGTGAAGGAGTGAAGGAGTGAAAGGTGATTCGGGTCAGTGCGTGGGGTAGCTCAGCGCGAGGTGGTCTTCGCGGCGATTGGAGATCGCTACTTCGGCGCGGCTGATGGGCAGCAATTGCGCCAGCGCCTGCACGATGGCGGTGCGCTCGACCAGCAGCGCGTTGAAATCGGCGTCGCAGGCGGCCACCGGCCGCGCATAGTTCTGCAGCTCATCGCACAGCAGGAGGCGTCGCGCCTCGAGCAGGTCGATGCACTGTGTCAGTGTGACGGGATGGTGTGTGGTGGCCATGGCGGACTCCTCCGTGTTTGCCTGCGGATTACTTGCGGCTTTTCAGCGGAACGTACTTCTGGTTTTCCGGGCCGGTGTAGTGGGCGGTGGGTCTGATGATCTTGCCGTCGATGCGCTGCTCGATGACATGCGCGGCCCAGCCCGAGGTGCGGCTGATGACGAATATCGGCGTGAACATCGCCGTCGGCACGCCCAGCATGTAATAGGACACGGCGCTGAACCAGGGGAGGTTGGGGAACATTTTCTTTTCGCGCCACATCACCGTCTCGAGGCGCTCGGCGATGTCGAACAGTTTCATGTCGCTGCGCTCTTTCGAGAGCTTGCGCGCGACTTCCTTGATCACCTTGTTGCGCGGGTCGGCGATGGTGTAGACCGGATGGCCGAAGCCGATGACGATCTGCTTTTCGGCGATGCGCCGCACCACGTCGGCTTCGGCTTCATCGGGGCCGGCGTAGCGGCTTTGTACTTCAAAGGCCACCTCGTTGGCGCCGCCGTGCTTGGGGCCGCGCAAGGCGCCGATGCCGGCGGTGATGGCCGAGTACATGTCCGAGCCGGTGCCGGCGACAACGCGGCAGGCGAAGGTCGAGGCGTTGAATTCGTGCTCGGCGTAAAGGATCAGCGAAGTGTGCATGGCGCGCACCCACGAGGCCGATGGCGTCTTGCCATGCAACAGGTGCAGGAAGTGCCCGCCGATGGAGTCATCATCGGTTTCAACCTCGATGCGCCGGCCGTTAAAGGCGTAGTGGTACCAGTAGAGCAGCATCGAGCCAAACGAGGCCATCAGGCGGTCGGCGATGTCCTTGGCGCCGGGAACGTTGTGGTCGTCCTTTTCCGGAACCATGTTGCCAAGCAGCGAGCAGCCGGTGCGCAGCACGTCCATCGGGTGGGCCGAGGCCGGAACCAGTTCCAGCGCCGCCTTGAGGTTGGCCGGCAGGCCGCGCAGCGCCTTTAGCTTGAGTTTGTAGCCGGCGAGTTCGGCGGCGTTGGGCAGGCTGCCGTGCACCAGCAGGTGGGCGATTTCCTCGAACTCCGCCTCATCGGCAAAATCGAGAATGTCGTAGCCGCGGTAGTGCAGGTCGTTGCCGGTGCGCCCTACGGTGCACAGCGCGGTGTTGCCGGCGGTGATGCCCGACAGCGCGACGGATTTTTTTGGCTTGGGTGCATTCGGATTCGGAGTTTTTTCGGTGCTCATTTGGTTTTCTCCTTTGCAAACAGATTGTCCAGTTTTTGTTCGTAGGCGTGGTAACCAAGGTAATCGTAAAGATCATTGCGTGACTGCATCAGGTCGACGACGTTTTGCTGCGTGCCGTCCTTGCGCACCGCCTGGTAGACCTTGAGCGCGGCGGCGTTCATGGCGCGGAACGCCGACAGCGGGTAAAGCGCGATCGACACATCGGCAGAACGCAGCTCGTCGAGGGTAAACAGCGGCGTCGAGCCGAACTCGGTGATGTTGGCGAGGATGGGTACTTTCACCGCGTCGGCGAATTTCTTGTACATCGCCAGTTCGGTCATCGCTTCGGGGAAGATGCCGTCGGCACCGGCCTCGACGCAGGCCGCGGAAGGCAGCGGTCGATGGCCGCCTGCAGCCCTTCGACGGCGAGGGCGTCGGTACGCGCCATGATGAAAAAGTCCGCGTCGGTGCGCGCATCGACCGCTGCCTTGATGCGATCGACCATCTCCGTCTTGGTCACCAGTTCCTTGCCGGGGCGGTGGCCGCAGCGCTTGGCGCCGACCTGGTCTTCGATGTGCATCGCGGCGGCGCCGAACTTGACCAGGGACTTGACGGTGCGCCCGACGTTGAAGGCGCTGGCGCCAAAGCCGGTGTCAACGTCGACCAGCAGCGGCAGCGAGCACACGTCGGTGATGCGGCGGATGTCGGTGAGCACGTCATCAAGGTTGGAAATGCCAAGGTCGGGCAGCCCGAGCGAACCGGCGGCGACACCGCCGCCGGAAAGGTAAATCGATTTGAAGCCGCTGCGCTCGGCAAGGCGCGCATGATAGGCGTTGATGGCACCTATGCATTGCAGCGGTTTTTCGGACTTGAGTGCGGCGCGGAACTTCGCGCCGGCGGATTGTGTCTTGGTCATTGTCTGAACTCTCTCGGGGAAAAGACGGAATGTTTTGGAGCGCCGTCATCCCCGCGAAAGCGGGGATCCAGTGTCGTTGGGTTTGAATTCAAAAGTCACTGGATTCCCGCTTTCGCGGGAATGACGGGCTATCCGGTGCAACCTATGATCGTTGCTCATTGCGGTGATCAAGAAAAGAACGCCTTGTCGGCGCCGTCCGGAAGGGCGACGCCGGTGACCCTGGCCTTTTGCAGGATTTCCCAGAAATAGCGGTAGGTGGCGCGGTCGTGCAATTCGCCGGCGTACTGGATCGGGCCCCAGTCGCCGGCTTGCGCGGCAAGCAGGATGTTGGCCGCGTCCTCGACTTCGGAGTAGTCGGGCTTCATCGCATCGACGATGGACTGGATTTGCGTCGGGTAGATCGACCACATGCGCAGGAAGCCGAACTCGGTGCGGGCGCGATAGGCATCGTTGTAGGCGGTGTGCGGATTTTTCAGGTCGAGGGTGACGTTGTGTGCCGGCACGATGCCGTTGGCAAGGGCCGCCGCGACCACCTCGGTCTTGGCGCGGGCGAGCAGCTTGTGGTCGAACTGCGCCGGCGAGCGCATCGCCGCGGCCGGTATGGCGCCGTGGTGGCCGGAGACAAAGTCCATCAGGCCGAAATCGAGCACCTGCATCCAGGGCAGGCCGGCGATGATGTGGGCTTCGCGCAGCGCGCCGTGGGTTTCGACCAGGGCATGGATGGGGATTTCGCGCTTGACACCGTGCTGCGCCGCGACCTTCTGGATGTAGTGGATCATCGCCGCCACCTGCGCGCCGGTCGTCGGCTTGGGGATGGTGATGTAGGCGAGGGCCTCACCCGCGCCCGAGACGAGGATGTCGACGTCCTGCTTCCAGTGGGCGTGGGTGTAGTCGTGCATGCGCACGCCCGCCTGCTTGTGCTTGTTGGCCGGCGAGTTGAGCAGGCGCACGATCATCTCGGCGTGTTCCTTTTCCTTGCCCGCCTGGGCGCCGTCTTCACAGTCGCAGGTGATGTCGAAAATCGGGCCGAGCTTGTCCTGCAGCCCAAGCGCCTTGCCGATCAGTTTTTCGCTGCCGGCAAAGTGCTCGCA
>Ga0194049_1000381_pt1 | contig 15568 bp, 9 predicted proteins | sample JunL2225m_MetaG_FD_148665 | JGI IMG/M metagenome (GOLD analysis project Ga0194049, IMG submission 148665) | Anoxic zone freshwater microbial communities from boreal shield lake in IISD Experimental Lakes Area, Ontario, Canada - Jun2016-L224-25m | ecosystem: Environmental > Aquatic > Freshwater >... | reverse complement strand
CGAGCGTGGTCCTTTGCTCGGTGAAGCGAAGCATCATCAACTCCGTGGAGACGTGCCTGAGCGCGCGTGAAGTACCCCTGCTGTCCAGCCGCGAGGTCATCAAGAGTCGAGAGTCGTGCCATGCAGCGAAGTGTAACGAAACTTGTCAACATGTCAAGTTTCGTTACACTTTGTTGCACATCTCAGGAGCAATCATGTTCCGGGGAGTGCCTCGTGCTGGCGTGACGCTTGCACCGGATTGGGGAGCCACTACCTCGTGCGAGGCCTCGTGCTGCTCAAATGAGCCGGCGGTCCGCCTCGAACTCCAGATCGCAGCACCGATCAAGGCCGAATCGAGCGCTGATCTCATCAAGCGCTCGCTCGTGCTCGACGACGCCAGGTGGCTTGGCGTCGTCGCCTTGGCTCGAGACCCACGCACCCGGCCACTCAAGATAGCCGGGGAACAACTCTCCGATCGGGGGCACCGGGTCCCGGAACAACGACATCTCAGTGGCCGCAGAGCGAGATTCCCCAGCTGCATTCGCCGATCCTGCCGGCGGATGAGTAGCCATCGGACTAAGGGATTTACGGGAAGAAGACCTGGCGGCCGAGGGACCTGCTTCGCTTGGCGATCTTCGACTGCATCGATGCCTTCTCCGAACCGCAGCGCATCGAGAAGTGCCTCGGCCACCGTTCGCCAGCCGACTTCGAATCAGCTGCCGCCACTTGGAAGAGCGTGCGCGTGGGAACGGGTCAACTCAACCCGACGGGCAGGCACGAGCGGAGCCGGAACATGCACCCGCTCAGCGAGTTTCACCTTAGCCTTGCAGGCTCTCCCGCCCTGGGCCAAACCGGTGCCCGCCATCAGCCTCACGCTCCGGACGACCAGCTCTGTTGCATGGAGTGATCTGTTTACTGTAACAGCCAACAGTAGTAAAATAGGCAACAGATGGTGTTATAATCGGTGTTTGCGATGACAGCGAACAGTACTTTTACAGAGAACGAGATGGTCGAAGCCGCCGTGGAGTGGCTCCGCGACCGGCTCCCCGAGAGCTGGGAGGTCGGGCCAACCTCACGCGCTGAGTTCCAGGCCACGCCGGACGGGCGGATCGCCGCGGCCATCGATCTGAAAGGCCCGAACGGCACCGACGCGACCATGGTCGTCGACGTGAAGCGGGTCTTCGGGCCGCGCGACGTGGACCGGCTCCTCGGAAGTGTTGCCAGGACGCTTCGGGCCCTCGCCGGTCACATCCCCATCTTGGTGGTCGCACCCTGGCTGAGTCAGCGAACCCAAGAGCTGCTCAGCGACCAGGGCCTCAACTACCTCGACCTCACCGGCAACGCCCTGATCCGCCTCGACGACCCAACCCTCCTCATCGACACACAGGGCGCAGGAAAGGATCCGAACCCACTCCCGAGGAGCAAGGCACGCGTCCAAGGCCCCAAGGCCGGGCGGCTCATCCGGCTCCTCGTCGACGTCCGACCCCCGTATGGAGTGCGCGACCTCGCCGCTGCTGGTGACCTCTCCCCCAGCTACGTTTCGCGACTGCTCGACACGCTGGACGACGAGGCACTCGTCAAGCGGTCTGCACGCGGAGGCGTCAAATCCGTTGACATCAGCCGCCTCATCCGCAGATGGGCCGAGACCTACGACGTCTTCCGCTCCAACACGACACTGCGGTTTCTCGCCCCCGGTGGCGCGACCGACGCCGTCAACAAGTTCGCGGCTACGTCCGCGCGAGTCGCCATCACCGGATCGTTCGCGGCGGTGCGCCTAGCCCCGGTGGTTGCTCCGACACTCGTCGTGGCCTACAGCGATGCGCCGCAGGATCTGGCGGAGTCGCTCGGCTTCGTCCCCACCGATCAGGGTGCGAACGTCGCGTTGCTCACACCGTTCGACCAGGTCGTCTGGGAGCGAACGGTGAAGGCTGACGCTCTGACGTATGTGGCACCGGCACAAGCGGCCGTCGACTGCCTCACGGGGAACGGCCGCATGCCTGCGGAAGGCGATGCCGTGCTCCAGTGGATGACAGAAGACGAGAACACGTGGCGCCTCTCGACCTTGCCGGAGCCGGCAGCGGTGGACGAGAGGTGACGGACGCACCTGCGCTCGACCCTCGGTACGTCGCGGCGCGGCGGGTGCTGCTCGACGCGCTCTCAACTCTTGCGCCACACGGCAAGGCGATCGTCGTCGTGGGAGCGCAGGCCGTCTATCTGCAGACCGGCCTCAACGATGTCGCGTTAACAATTGCTCCGTACACCACGGATGGCGATCTCGCCCTCGACCCGACGCTGCTCGGAGACGAGCCAGAGCTGGAGGAGTCGATGCTCAGTGCTGGTTTTCGCCTACTCGAACGAGAAGAGAACCGAACGCAGCCCGGAATCTGGTGCGCAACCGAACACATCGAAGGCCAGGACGTCGTCATCCCGATCGACCTCATCGTCCCCGAGGCTGCCGCGTCGAACGAGGGTCGGAGAGGCGCACGTCTCGGCGTTCATGGCAACCGTGCGGCACGCCGTGCTGTCGGCCTCGAAGCCGCGCTCGTCGATCACGACACGATGACCGTGTCGGCGCTCGACCTCTCGGACGAACGCGCATTGACTGTCGAGGTCGCGGGAGTCGCGGCCCTCTTGGTTGCGAAGGCGCACAAGATCCACGACCGGGTCGCCAGCGGTCGAGTCGATCGCCTGAGCGACAAGGACGCGTCAGACGTCTACCGGATCATGCAGACGGCGCCACCCACCGACGTCGCAGCGACGCTCAGCGAGCTCGTGAAGCACCCGTTGGCGGGGGAAGTCACAGGGCAGGCGCTTGGGTACATGGAAGAGCTTTTCGGTCGAAGGGCAGGGGAGGGTGTCGCGATGGCGCAACGCGCACTGCGACTCGCCATTGGCGAGGCCGAAGTCGCAACCCTGTGCGTCTCGTTCACCGAACGCCTTCTCGTGACCCGCACATAACCCGAACGTCGATCGGCATCCCAGAAGCATCCTGGCGGCTTCAACTGGGGGTCTGCCATGACTTCAGTTAACACATTCGGGTGCGTGAATCACGCTGCCTTGGAAGCGCTGGAGGCGGCCTCATATTCGATCGGCGTGAGCTTCTCAATTTCTCGCTGGCGGGGCCGGCGGCTGGAGGTCGCCTCGATCCAGCGGACGGCGGCGGGGCTACCCGTCGCCGAAGCCGGCCGCAGGCGCGTGGAGCGCCGAATCGAGCAGAGAGCAGCTGACCCTGAGAGACGCGATGGCAAGCGATGGCTCCCACCGCACTCGCAACCATCTGACGGACCGACGGTCGTTCGATCTAGCCATGGAATCCCGCCTGGCCCAGCCCTCGGCCCGGCACCTCGATCGGTCCGCGTTCGACAGTTCCCAAGGGGAGCTGGCGCAACCGAATCGCCACGAGGAGTGACGGCATGCTCTCAGATGCCGCTTGCCAGACCAAGCACAACGAGACGGCGTCAGCGAGGATGTGCGTGTCCCGAGGCTCGAGGCTGCCCTGGGTGACCACATTGACGTCCAGGCCGAGGAGGTGCGGCAGCTCGAACTGGAGCCCGCCGAGGTCGGAACGGCTGACCTCTTCCTCCATGTCAACGAGGAAGTCGCCATCACTCCCATCGACATCCCCAGTTCGAGCGACACGGCCGAAGATCACGACCCCGACGGCCTTGCCCGAGCGTGCCAACTCCAGGATCTCGTGCCGGTTCTCGTCAACAAGGTTGCGCAGCGTGCCGATACCCCAAGGCTGCCGACCCAGCGAGACGCAAGAGCGAGCGATTTCGCCCGCCTCACCCGAAACCTTCTGACCAAGGGCCAGGCAACTGCTGGTGTTTCACAGCAGGTGCGGGAAAGAGGAGTTGGGGAACTCGGCGGTGTCCTTGTGAACGCTCATCTCATCCGACAGTTGACCGCCAGGCGCACCAAGCGGGATGACGCCAAGGAGCGCCGTACCACTGTTGCCCAGCGAACCACGTCGATACGTACCCTCCTGCTCCCCGGTCGCACTATCGCCACGTTCTCGTGATGACGATTCGCCTCTGCCAGGTCCTCGTTCATATGTTCCTTTGTCGCGAGAGCTAGATGGGTTGACAACTCTGCTCTTTTTCATTACAACGAACTTGGAGTCAAGACTTCCGACACAACCGTGCCCGGGGGGGTCATGGACGATAAAACTGTTGATCCACGAGAGAGCAATGTGACCGAGTTTTCCCGGCGCAAGTTCCTTGGAATGAGTATCGGTGTGACGAGCGCAATTGCGGCATCGGGGAGCCTGCTCGCGGGTTCCGGTAGTACACAAACTTCCCTGATTGGGCTCCTTGCTTTGTCGGCATCGCCGACAGTGTCCTACGTCCTCCGTCGACGCGAAGATCAACTCTGGCTCCGCTTCGACTTCTACAACGCCCAAGTCAACGGTCAGGGCCAACTGCAAGTTGTTGACCCTGTCAGTGAAGCGGTCATGGTCATTGGCTTTCCTCCGCAGACAATCAATGAACTGGCCACTCCCCAGAGCCAATTGGTCTACCGAAGCAATGGTTCGTGGCATGTCAGTTCTGCACCGGTGCCGAAGTCGGCACTCGCCGGTGTGGGTGCTCAACCAATCTGGACGCAAAGTGACGCACAAGGCGGCACCAACATCGAGCGCGACTGGAGCCGCCTTGCCTTCACGATTCCGCCGTCGATACTTCCATTGGCGTTCACTGACGATAACGTAATGGACTGGGCCACTCGAGCTCTTCAACTCGGTTTTCAGCCCCGCCTTTCCTCCGCCGCTACCGAAATGGGGCAGTACGCCCCCTCCCTCATACGGAGAGCCCTGTCCAGTGCTCGCCCCTCATCTTCTGCTAAGAAAACTGTCGTTCCAGTGGTCGCTCAGGGTCTGAGTACCACCCAGACGGCCATTGAACTTCCCTGGTGGCTCTTGATCTCTCCCAACCAGTGGGCGGGGTGGTACCCATCCCCGAGGCCAACCGGAGGAGACCACATCGAACTCTGGCACCTCCGACTGGGCGTCCTGCGACAGAACGCTGAGAACCTGGTCGACACTTCGAACCCTTCAGGTCGGACTGTGCGAGCTGTCATGGCCCGAGATTCCCAAGCCAATGTCGACCCCTTTGCCACCGCAAGCGGGGCCGACGCAGAATCCCTCACCAAAATCAACAGAGCCGGCATCGTCGGTAACACCGCCCGCCCGAGCAGCCTGGTCGTCAAGCCCACTCAGACGGCCCCAGTGACCGTCAACAACTTGATGCTCTCCCCGCTGGGGGGATGGCTTGACGTTGAGGCGGACTGGTCGAACTTCAAAAAGCCCTCCAACGGACTCATTGGTTGGCGCCACCGGGCCACCATGGGACGCGATCACTATGTCAAGGTCGTGAACGTCGGTTATCTGCTTCCCTTCGGCCACAAGGTCTCCCAGGTCACCATCAGTGAACGGATGACGTGGCCCACAGGAAACGCCAAAAAGCCGGAGGCCCTTGTGGTCCAGCGCACCTACCTCGACGTCACCCAACCGGTGTGTCAACTCGGTTCTTCGAACTCGAACGCCCCGAGTCGCATGCCGTTCACGTCGGTCGAACTCAAAACCAAGCAGACCCCTGATCTGCAGGCTCCCGTTGCGTTCGCCACCCCGAGCCCACAGCCAGCCCAGGGCGCGTCCCCGTACTTCCCAAGACTGCTCTCGGGAGACCTCTTCGAGTTCAAAGCCGTAGGAACTGATCTCGCCGGCGTCGATCATGAATTCTCCATGCCGATGGCGTTCGTCCCAAGTGTCACGACCGCAAACACGCTCGGGGCATTCATTCAACATTCCTACGGGTTTCGGACTTCCCCGACATCGAACGGCGCTGGTGGCGTTGCGACGACCGACACCAAGGGGAAACTGCAACCATTCGGCCTCCCCTTCCTCGGAGGTCACGACCCCTCGACGTGGGAAGACCATACGAAGGTTCGGGCGCTCACTTTGCGGGGTGGGAACGTCAAACTGATCAACCAACCTGCGGGTGCACCAACACCTCAGCCGGGGAGCGGCACCGTTACGCCGGACTATACGTCGGTAGCGGTCCGAATGATGGTGTTGGACTTCGACGCAACCGCAGCCCAAAAGGCGTTTGCCAAAATGGTGCCCGGGAATCCAGGCAAGGATCTCGTTACCAACTTCGTGTCGGCAGTAATTCCCGGGGTCAAACTCTTCACCGCCGAACTGGACTCCGTGGGGGCCCTTGCCGGCGCCGACTCGGTCATCGGAGCCTTTGAGTACGCAACCAACTACCTCGGCTTGGGTTCACTCGTCTCGAATACATTCTTCTCCGGCACCTTTGCCACAGCGGTGACCGATGCTCCGCACCTCCTTCTTTCTGTCCTCCAAGCCGGTGCTGGATCACTTCTTTCGGATCCGAGCGTGCAGACGTTGCTGGCGGGAGCAGAGGATTTTGCGGCATCGGTGGAGGCTTCGGTGCTCAAAGCCGCTGGTGACCGTCTCGGCGGATTTGCTTCTCCCAACTCGGCCATCATCGGGCTCTCCTCGGTGCTGGGTTCGTTGCAGGGTCCGATCTCTCCTCAGGCTTACCTGACCTCGGTGCGCGCACTGTATGACAATTGTGTGGCGTGGGAGAAGAACGTTTTGGGCCATCCTTTGGACTGGGCAACCCAAGGATTCCCCCTGCCAGATGTGCCGAACATGCTGAAAGGCCCCTTGAACACCGCAAAAACGGATCTCAAGCCCCTCCTCAAGAGTGCGGAAGGCATCTACGGGAGTTCGCTGAGCATCCTCTCCAACGACATCCAGAATCTCGGATTCGTGGCGGCCAAGACAGCATCTGATCTGAAGCAGAAAGCGGAGACGTTCCTCTCCGATGGACTCGACTCGGCATCTCGCTATGGCCAGGATCTGGTCGGAGGCGTGGACAGCTTGCTTTCGGGATCGATTCTCGGGGGACCGTCGATCAAGGATCTGATCGACGACACGAGCCACGTCGTTCAGAACGTCGACAATGCCATTCAGTCGCTGACGCCGAAGGGTATGACGATTGAGAGAGTGAAGGACAACTCACTCGACAAGTTGGCCAGCGCACTGAAAACCCAGAGCATCAAAGCCAATAGTGATGCCCAGACGGCACTGAAAGCGATTCAGGCGGGGGGTACGCCCGACAAGGCAACCATCGACAAGGTCCAGGCCTATGTGAAGCAAGCACAGGGGATTCCGGCACAGGTCGTCGACGACATCGGGGCATTCTCGCTCAAGGATGCGTTGAAGTTGCACTATCGCTTGACCTGGGTTCCAGCCATACCGTACGTCAACGACGATAAGTCCAATGGGGCCAAGCTGGGTGCGGTCAATTCGCACCTGCCGTTCGTTACCTATCTTGACACCACCCCAGCCGCCGACACGACTCAGCGCAACGATCAAGACAAGTCCACGTGGACATCGTTCAATCTCAAGGCTGAGTCAATCCTCTCGCTGACCGATCCATCGAGTTCGACGTACAGCACCCGGGCCGAGATCAAGAATCTGACCCTTCGGATACCGACCGCCGATACCGAGTTGGTCAGAGTGCCGGTCAAGAGTTTCGTCTTCACAGCCGGCAAGGGTCAGCAAGCACACTTCGACCCATCATTTGGCGCCATCGAGTTGAAGGGTGCGCTGAAATTCGTTCAGGAACTTGCCAGCTTGGCTAAGACGAACGGCTTTTCCATCAAGGTCGGCACCAATGGCGTGGTGGCTGCCTTCGCCACTGATATTCCCTCGCTGTCAGTCGGAGTGTTCGCTTTGTCGAACATGAGTTTCGGGGCAAAAGCCACCATTCCCTTCGACGGAAGTCCGGCCCGAATGGACCTCAACTTCTGCACGAAGGAGAAGCCCTTCTCGCTGGTCATCTACACCTTCGCTGGGGGTGGGTACTTCTCCTTGACCGCCTCGTTCCGAGGGATCGAACACTTCGATGCATCTTTCGAGTTCGGTGCCCAGGTGGGCTTCGACATCGCCGGAATCGTCAAGGGAAGCATCTTCATCAAAGGCGGCATCCACTACTCCTATGACATCAAGAACAAGAGCGTTTTCCATGCCTTCGTTCATATGGGTGGTACCGCCAAGATCATGGCTATCGCCTCGGCCAGCATTGATCTGGCCCTGGACCTGGGCTACGAGACCGTCTCCAACAAGTGGACGGGATCCGCCACGCTCTCCATCGCCGTGTCTGTGCTGTTCTTCAGCTTCTCGGACAGTTTCGAGGTCCACCGCTCTCTCGGGGGCAACGATCCCGGCTTTGCTGACGAATACGTCAGCCCGAGTCTGTACAGCCAGTACTGCGGGGCCTTCGCATGACCGTGACGATGCCAAGGGTTCGCCAGCAAGGAGAGCTCCGATGACCACCTACCGCGAGCAGATCATCCTCACACCGAGTCCCGCTTCTGCGGATTCGACCGCGCTCCGGCTTTCCGTGCACGTCGGAATTCGCCTCCAGAGTGACAGTTCGACGAGGACGACGCTGAATAACTTCCCTGATCTGTTGAACTTTCGGAAGTTCCTGTACGGGAACAGCGCGTGGGAGTTTCGGGTCGTCTTCGCGAGTGGTGAGATCTATCAAACAACAGGGTTCCCTAGTCAGCCGCAGAAACTCTCCGGGACGGTGAGTGTTCAGCCTGGCAGCCCGACGACTCCGCTGTTTGTCGATCCGAACACCGCAACTCCGGTGACGACCGCCCAGGTGATCGCCACCGACTTCTGGGGCGCACTGTTCAACTCGCAGACTCCGGTGGATCCGGTGACGATCGTCGCCGGTCCTTCGGGCTGGATCCCAACCGGCCTGCCGCTCTCGGCCACCAAACTCCGTTCCTACCCAATGGACGATGTGGCTGACTTTGCCATTCAACAGTGGCTGGCTGTTGCCACCAGCTCGCCTGATGATCACCCCAACGTCTCGACACTGCTCGCCTCGTCCCCTGGACTAGCCCAACTGGCCGGTACGGTTGGACGGACCGATCGGCGCCAGCGCGGCCGCACCGACGGCGACCCAACGGGCCAAGGCATGAGCCCGAGGGAGCTCCAATCAGAGCAAAAGCTTAATCAAAAGCGCTACTACGACCGCAATGACCCTTCATGGGGAGCCTCGGATCCCATGGTGCGCCTTCGAGAAGCGTTTGCCCAGTTCTCGAATATCCATCGCAACAAGGCGTCCGAGGGTCCGGGTCTCCTGCCCGGAAGAGTCGGGCCTGACTTCCACAAGGTGATCGCTGGCCTCAGCGGACATCCCGCCATGCTCCGAGCACTCGGGCTGGTCTTCGACCTTGTGATAACCCCAAAATCGACCGGATGGCCATCTTCGTCTCTGCCCTTCGGCCAACAGATGGTTCAAGTGATCGCGGCGCCAACCGGAGCGTCGGCAATGCTGAACATCCACTCGGCAGCCGCTCACGTCAATGTCGGGACGGCGGGAAGTGGTCAGTTCACTGCGTTCTATCTCCAAGATGGACGGGAAGAAATCGCCAACCGCGGCATGCTCAAGTTGGCGAATACCAACTCCTTTCGAGTCTTCACCCATGACATCGATGGCGCCGGCACGAAGGTGCTCCACCTCGCCAACGAACTTGCCGTCAAGAGCGCCAACGCCCTGAAGGATGTTTCCAAGTTCGGCTCCCCAACTCCCTTGACACCCCCGCCAGCCGGCGAAGTCGCGATCAGTTCAGCGACAGCTGATGTGAGGACACCTACGACGACGACCCTCCCGACCTTGCGCAACTCGGGCTTTGTGGTCACGCAAACGCAACGTTCGGTTCAGGTAGCCAACAGGTTGACGAAGCAGTTCGCAACGGGCTCGACAGGCTTCGAAGGCATCGTCGCCGCCAACCCGAACAACAATGCGGGTCTTTCGATAGCCAATGGGGCCGCTCCGGGCACGTACCTCGAGATCTACGGAGAAGACGTGGTTGCGGGGTACCGCTTCGATGTCTTCGATTCCGTCCGTAATCGATGGTTCTCGCTGATGAAGCGCGATCAGATGGTCCACTTCAGTCGGTCTGGTTATGCGCTCGACCTGAAGGTGGTCGAGGAGGAGGCTTCGATCGGGCTGGCGATGACTCGGCCGGTCGGAACGTCCGAAAACTTTGGCTACCGCGAACTGCGGGAGTCCTTGGTGCGTTGGAGCGGGTGGAGTCTGGCCGGTACGCGGCCAGGCGCTGCCCTCCCTCAGGCCAACACTCGCGATCAAGAGGTCTTGCTCACCGGTCAGTTCCCTCGCACCATCACTCTTAGCCAAGTGGTACCCCAGGTCATCAACAACGTGACGACGTATCCGGTGGCGGTCTACCCCGTCCAGATCAAGACCGAGATTGACGGTTCGAAGTCCAAGTTGCTCGGTGCGGCCATCACGGCCTCTCCCCCAGGTGCCATGAGCCCATTCTGGACCCAGACCACCGCCAATGGAATCACTTCAATCGTGTTCGACAAGACCTTTCCGCAGCATCCCGGACTCGCCGGATTGGCAAGCGTGATCCTTCGATTTGAGAGCAGTGACGTCTCGGATCCCTCTGCTTCGTACCAATACTCCTTGGATGAAGCGGTGCCGACCCCCGGCACACTCCCGGTGCTTCGCTACGGGCGTCAATACAAACTTCGCGCCCGTCCCATGGACATCGCTGGCAACGGAGTTCCCTTTGCGACAGGCGATGTGGGACTTCCGCTGATTTCGTCCTCACCGGCGGTCCGGTATCAGCGCCTAGAACCGATAGCTCCGCCGAAAGTCTTCCTTCCCGCAGGTTCGCCTGGCGAGACCCTGATGGTCCAGGGGGAGAATCTGGACACCTTGGTTTATCGCTCGATCGTGTCGTCACCAGAGACCGTGCTTGCTCCCGCCAATCTCTACCCGGCTATTCATGCCGACGGGTCGACCCAGTACCCAGACGCGAAGCGTGTGCTCGTGGCGCCGCTCACCTCTGAGGAGGAAGCGGAGTTGGCTGGTTGGGCTGACACCTCGGCGGGCCGACCGGACGCTTCCCTCTACAACTTGCTCAGTGCGCTGACGCCATCGAAGCCGAAAGCCGGGAAGGAGAGCGTGTTCGACCCAGCCTCAACCATGACGTTCTTGCCTGACCCCGCAGCCACCGGGGTCGCCATCTACGGAATTCCTGGGGTCACCGGTTCAAGTGTCGTCGAGACTGGCGGATCGGGAACGCCGACGGTACAGGTCGTCAACGGGATCGTGCTGATTGACTACCGACGGAAAGGGATTGCCTTCGCTGACGATCCAACTTCTTCGAGGTTGCAGGCCGATCCGATCGTCCTATCTCTGGCCCCACCATCTTCAGGCAATTTCAGTTGGGACGTCATCAATCCGTCGTATCAACCCTTCCATTGGGATCGATCTTCTGGTGTGCTCACCATCAATCTTCCACCCGGGCGGATGGCTGATCTCCAGATCTCCTCCTATGTTTCGGGATCGAACTCCGCAGGAGTGTCCTTTCCGTCGATGTTCGCCCTCCCGTCGTGGGTAGATGCCCCGCCAACCATTGGCTCCACGCCTTCATGGGTTGCCCAGGCACCAGCCATGACGGGCGCTTCACTACGGGGGCGTATGAACGTCGGCCGTTTTTGGATGGTCACTCCCTGGAGAACCGTTCGTCTGGTGCACGCAACGTCGAGTCCGATGGTGAAGCCGGCCTTCGACGGCTCTGTGCCCATGTCCTTCAAGCGACGTGCCGCATCAACCACCTCCACCGTCCTCGGTGGCATCAAACTCCACCACCCGAGCACCGGAAAAATCGAACTTTTTGCCGAATGGACTGACTTCTCTGACTTGGGACCCGGAATGCCCCTCAGCTACAACCGGGGCCCGGGAACGCCGTTCGGACAGTTCACCCCTTCGAGCGGTCAGACCCCGCCCAGCACGTCTGATCCGAGCGGCCCACCGCAATGGGGCGCAGCATTGAGCGCGTCCAGCCACGTCGGAGAGATCAAGATCGAAGACCCATTGAATGCCGGTATCCAGACGTTCTCGATCCCCGACGGGGCCCTGACCCAACGCTTTGGCGATACCAAGCACCGTAAGGTCGCCTTTTCGGCTGCCGCAATTACCAACTTTGCTGTCAACTTCACTGAGTCGATCTCCCTGACTCCCCAGGCCAATCAGCGGTATCAGATGGCTCACGATGGAGCTTCCGTCGTCGGTGTGGTGGCCTCATCAGTTTCGGTGATTGATGCCAAAGGCCTTCCAATCGAAGCCACGATTATGAGCGACGCCGGAGCCAAGGTCCCAAACTGGACCCTGCTTGATGGAACGGCACCAGGGGCAGCGCCGGTCGGCTCGGCCCCAGAGGCGGTCGCGCGGGCGATTCAGTTCAGCACCTCGCTGACCACTCAGCTCGGCGTCGGCCTGACTGCTCCGCTCACCGTCCGTTTTCTTCCCGCACCAGGGGTCGTTGTCACTGATCCAGCCAGCAAGGCGACGGCCCATGCGACGAACACCCGTCGACCATCGCCTCCCAAAATTGCGTACGGGATTCCCACCTTCAACTGGACACGATCAACCAGTCGATTCTTGACGTCCACCACCGTGACGTCAGCACGGGCGACCAACGGATTCCGCATATTCCTCCACCGTCCTTGGTTCACCTCAGGGGCGGACGAACTGCTGGGTGTCGTGGTGGACCCGAAGTTCTATCCACCTCCCAAGGACGATCCGCTGGCCCCAACTCTCCCACCAGAGCAAAACTTCATCACAACCTGGGGGTTGGATCCGATCGCCGCGACGAATGGCTCGCTTTCAGGAACGCTTCCGAAAGCGACTGACTTCACCAACGTCGCCACCCTCGACAACTCCCTTCCCGCATCGACCCGTACTTCTCTCGCTGAGCTTCCTGACGCAGGATCGTTCCTCTTCAGTGGAGGGAAGCCTCTCTTCGTTCCCGCCAGCGTCGGCGTGGTGGGTTTTCGACCGAACTACGACCCGGATCGCGACCTGTGGTACGCAGACATCGACATGGTGGCTCCCGCTGCCTACCAACCCATGGTTCGCCTGGCGCTCGTTCGTTATCAGCCGTACGCGGACCCCAGCCTTTCGGTCGACATTTCACGAGTTGTCCGAGCCGATTTCCTCCAGCTTCCTGCAAACCGCACACTCATGGTGAGTTACGACTGGGGCAGCCTGGTCATCGGCCACCCATCTGGCACGCAGTCATATGGCATCCAACTGTCGGGTCCGGGAACGCCAAACACGACGCAAGGCTTGCTCGGCCTCACCCAGACGAGTGTTCCAGACGCAGTGGCCTTCATCGAATGGCAGCCGAAATCGATGGCCGGACAGATGGCCGGATGGACACCAGCTACGTCGTCGAAGGTCCAACTCCACCCAACGACGGGTCCCCTAGCCGATGACAGCGTGGTCTGGACGGGAAGTATCGATGCACCGACCTTGAATCCTGCCTACAACTACCGCATCGTTGTGGAGCAGTTTGAGCTGTACAACACAGGTCGTACCTCGCAGATTCAGACATCTCAAGGGAACCTGTTGAACTACGAGACAGCCAAACGACTGATCTACACAGACATATTCCCCTTGGCGTGATTTCCGGCCGAACATCAGAGGCCACGGAGTGATCGAGTCTCCGGGACACCGGCGGTCATCAGCAGAGTGGACGAATGAAAAGGGAAAGGGGTGATGGTGATGCTGGGAAACATTATGGGTCCCGATTTGATCATTGTGGTGTTGATTGCCGCCTTGGTGATCTTTGGCGGGGCGGCTATCCCCAAGTGGGCCAAGAACCTAGGTTCAGCCAAGCGAGAGTTTGAGAAGGGACTCAAGCAAGGGGTCGATCCGGATTCCGATGGTTCCGGCTAAGCCCGAGAGGACATCCCTAACACCTCGCACCGTGAACCAAGAGTGCCGCTCAGACTGTCCTTCGGATCTCAGCAGGTTCGCCACTCGGCCTTCTGACCAAGGGTCAGAAGGTTGCTTGGGTCAAAGGGGTCTACTCGCGTCGAGTGGCAGGACACACTTGGAGTTCTGGACGAAGACGAGGTAGCGGAGCTTTCAAAGCATCTGAGCCTTCTTCTCGATTTCAGCTTCGAGATCCTTGAGTGTTCCCTTTCGAGCTGCTCCCGCGATCAGGAGCGCAAGCCCAGGGATCAGCCATGCATTCAAGCGGATCGCCAAAGGATCTCCTTTCGACTCCCGGCCAACGAAGAAAAACCAGCCAGCGCTATCAATACGAACGTAGAGCAGATCATCGAGTCGAAGGGTGTTCACCCTCTCTCCATTTTCAAGGCACACCACAACTTCCCTCGGCGAGACCTCGGCAGTGACTGCCTTCGAGTGGGCGGGCCTTGAGCTCGGCTTACCTGCAGCCACCGTAAGCCTTGGCAGGTCCGTCAGCCCCAATCTGCGGGGCTGGTCGAATCGCAACAGGCCTGCTTTTCTCGAAGGGAGGGCCATGGAGCGACTCAGCGCGGCACCTTGGTCGTTAGGGAGATATCCATCGATGGGGCCGAATGGGGTGAAGTCCAGACCGAGATCACCATCTGCCTGACGATCAAGCTCTTGACCAATTTCAACCAAGGCAAATCGGAGCAGAGCGCCGTTTGGGTTGACTGATCGACCTGCATTTATGTAGCGAATCGGCTCCATCGATCCATTCAAGTGGAGCGCAGTGACATTCATCGGACCCACTCGCAGTGAAGGCATCGAGGCTGAATGGAGCATCGCCAGCTCACCGTGCTCGTCGCACCTCGATGGCATGCTCACTTCCATGGACCCATACGGACCACCGGATGAATTTGAAGCCCAGTTACTTCGAAGAGAGCTGGCACACGATCTGGGTATTCCGGAGTCAGCGCTGGTCAACATCCTGGTTGCACGTCCAACCAGGTTCATCGCAGAGCGCAGCGAAGCTGTCTATTCGGAAGAGCCCATCCCTCCAAGTAACACTCAGTACATGGTCGGCAAGTACCTCGAGGTCGTGATCACCGTCGATAGTGACCAATTTGAGATCGCCGAATACGAGGACCTCGGAGGCGGGATGGTTCCGATCACTCTGGTTCGACGTCAGGACGGTGCGCTCACCTTCACGAAGACCGGCGCGGCAAGATCTATGCGCTCCCCTGCAGAACTCGGAGAGGTCGTCGAGGCGACGATTCGACGCCTCTCGAACAGCCGACGGCATCGCTACCAGCGGTGTCGGTTTTGTCGAGAGATGACGCCCCCAGAGCTCATCTGCCAGCCCGGAGTTTGCGAACCCTGCGCGGTGACTGAGCTTGGCATCGTGTTCTGAAGAAGCAGTCTTCCGAACGAAATGAAGCACCATGGTGCTCAAACCATCGCCTTCTTAGGGAAGATCGTCGGGTGGTCCAGGGGGCACACCACGGTCGCTTCCCTGATCTTCGAAATGATCTGGCCAGGGATGGACTCAAACGAGAATCCCCCCGTGACCGGCGCGTCGTTGTGATGACCACCTCGTTGCCAGAAGAACAATTCGGTCCGCAGGCTGTCAAGGTCGTCGGGCAATGATTCCTCTAACTCAAGCTGCTCGCTTACGCGTTGCTCGATCGCAGCGACCTTCGAGAAGTCTCCTTGGTGCTGATAGCCCTAGAAGGTCAGCGCGAACATCA
>Ga0194049_1000380_pt1 | contig 15569 bp, 12 predicted proteins | sample JunL2225m_MetaG_FD_148665 | JGI IMG/M metagenome (GOLD analysis project Ga0194049, IMG submission 148665) | Anoxic zone freshwater microbial communities from boreal shield lake in IISD Experimental Lakes Area, Ontario, Canada - Jun2016-L224-25m | ecosystem: Environmental > Aquatic > Freshwater >... | reverse complement strand
GTTCGGGCTCGGGCTCGGCTGACAAGGAACGCAAACGGTATGCTTCGTACATTGGATATTGGCGCAACCCCGCATGGAGGCGCCGCCTTGAGCAACCCGGTCACGACACTGCAACAATTGCAAGCTTGGCTGACATGCCCACTCTGAAAGACAGCCGGATGGATTTGATCCTGTGGCGCCACGCCGAAGCCGAGGAAGGTTCGGACGACATGAAACGCGCCCTTACCAAACGCGGTGAAAAGCAGGCGCGGCTGATGGCGGCCTGGCTGGACGCACGCCTGCCGGCACGCTGTGAAGTGCTGGTCAGCCCGGCGGTGCGCACACAGCAGACCGCTGCCGCCCTCGACAAGCCGTTCAAGACGGTGCGCAAGATCGCCCCCGACGCCACCCTCCCCGACCTTATCGCCGCCACCGGCTGGCCGGACAAGCGTGGTGCCGTGCTGGTAGTCGGCCACCAACCCGTACTCGGACAGATGGCCGCCCTGCTGCTCTCGGGCAGCGAGGGTGACTGGAGCATGAAAAAAGGCGCGGTATGGTGGTTCTCAAACCGCGTGCGTGAAGGCGAGACCCAGACGGTGCTGCGCGCCTCGATGGCGCCCGACCTGCTCTAGCGGCTTTTAAGCCGTCTCCGCCCGGGAAATCTTTCCCGGCCTGCGGCCCGTGCGGTCACCCGGCCGCGCGCAGCTTTTCTTCCGACCACTCCTTGATTTCCAGGCGCAAGCCGACACCGCGCCACTCGTCCATTTCCGCTTCCAGGGCAGCGGCGGTAAGCGGATGCTCGTCCAGCCAGCCCTGCGGCAGCGACAGCTGGTAACCCGCGCCGGTGGCCTTGCAGGCCATGGCCGGCAGTGCGCGGTTGGTGCGGCTGCGGTAAAACAGCACCGCGGTTCGCAGGCAGAAAATCAGATCCCAATCGGGCGATCCTGGCTCCAGGCCCTCGAGCTTGGACAGCTTGCCGCGGTGCGCGAGCACCACGCGCGACAGGCGCAACTGCTCCATTTGCGAAAAACCCGGCATGTCGGCATTGGACAGGACATAGGCCGAATGCTTGTGATAGCCGGTGTGGGCGATTGAAATCCCCATTTCATGCAGCGCCGCCCCCCAGGTGAGCAATGCGGTGTCCTCCTCGGGCGCCGGCTGCGGCACGACGCCCGGGTACAACTGCAAGGCCAGTTTGCCGACGCGTTCGGCCTGCACCGCATCGACGTGGTAACGGCGCATGAATTCGCGCACCGTCACTTCGCGCATGTCCTGGCTGTGGAAGCGCCCGATCATGTCGTAGAGCACCCCCTGGCGCAACGCCCCGTCGGAAATGGCCATCTGTTGGATACCCAGTTCGGCAAACACCGACCACATGATGGCGCAGCCGCCGGGCAGCAAGTCGCCACGGTCGCCGCGCATGCCCGGAATGTCGATGTTGCCGATGTCGGCGCACTTGATCAACGCCGCACGCAGCTTTTCCAGGCCTTCAAAACTGATGCCCTGCTCCGCCCAGCCGTTGGCCTGCAGGATAGAGGCCAGCGACTTGGCCGTGCCCGATGAGCCGATCACCTCGCTCCAGCCCAGTTCGCGATAGGGTTCGACCAGGATCTGCACCTCGCTGCGCGCGGCCAGTTCGGCCTGCTTGAATCCCTGCTTGTCGATGCGTCCGTCGGGGAAAAACCTCAGGCTGGCGCTGACACAGCCAATGTGCAGGCTTTCCATCAACAGGGGATTGAGGCCGCTGCCGATGATGCACTCGGTGGAACCACCGCCGATATCCACCACCAGCCGCCTTTCGTCCTCTTCGCGCGGAAGGGCCAGGGTGCGCGACACCCCGGCGTAAATCAGCCGCGCTTCTTCCCGGCCGAAAATCACCTCAATCGGGAATCCCAGCACCACCTCGGCTTCGGCGAGAAATTGCGGCGCGTTCTTGGCCACCCTCAGCGTATTGGTGCCGACCACGCGCACCGCCCCTTTTGGAAAGCCGCGCAGGCGCTCGCCAAAGCGCGCCAGCGCCTCGAGCGCGCGCAACTGCGTGGCGCGGTCAATGCGCTTGTCCTTTGTCAGTCCGGCGCCCAGGCGCACCGGTTCGCGCAAGGAATCAAGCGGGTAGATCTGGTCGTCAACGACGCGCCCGATCTGCAGGTGAAAGCTGTTGGAGCCGAGGTCAACCGCGGCAATCGAATCGAATTTCATGGTTCAGCGAGGTGCCGGTAGAGCATGCGCCAACCTTAGCACTGCGGAAGGGTCGCTGCAAACCAAAAATGAAAACGGCGGCAAAAAACGCCGCCAGTGAACCTCATGCAAGCCCCGTGTGCAATGGCTCAGCTTCTGGCCACCTCTTCCATTCGCTCTATCGTCACGTGGCGCACATCGGTACCCTTGATAAGGTAAATGATGTACTCGGAAATGTTCTTGGCATGATCGCCGATGCGCTCGAGCGCCTTGGCGATAAAGATGACATCGAGCGATGAGGAGATGGTACGCGGATCTTCGATCATGTACGTGAGCAACTGGCGCAGCAAGGCATGAAACAACTCATCCACTTCATCATCGCGACGCACATTTTCCATGACCTCGCCGACATCTAGCCGCGCAAACGAGTCAAGCGCGTGGCGCAGCATGCGCGTAACCAGCAGAGAAAGATGCTTGAGTTCCGTATAACGCGACACCGCCAAGCGGCCGGAATCGCCGACGCGGCGCGAGTACAGTGCGATTTTTTTCGCCTCATCGCCGATGCGCTCGAGGTCGGTTATCATTTTTAGCGACACCAGCACAAAACGCAGGTCTATGGCTGCCGGCATGCGCCGCGCGATGACGGCGGTGCAACGCTCGTCGATTTCGCGCTCCAGGCCGTTGATGTGGTTGTCGTCCTCGATTACGCGATTAATGAGCCGCAGGTCGGTCCGCCGGAACGCCTCGATGGCTGTGGTAATCTGGTGCTCGACCAGACCACCCATGGCAAGAACCTGGCGCCGGATATGTTCCAAGTCCGCGTCAAATTGTTTGGAAGTGTGTTGGATCTGCTCCACGGGAAGTCTCGCTGATGGTGTAGTTCCGAGACTACCCCGCTAATGTGACACTATTATTTAAGCTGGCGCTCTTTTGTAATCTTTTTGCAACAATCCGCCTTAGTCACCGTATTCCATGTCAGGCAAACCCTCTCCCGCCAAACCCGCCGAAGCGCGTTTTCTCAGCCGCGAACTGAGCCTGCTCGCCTTCAACCGCCGCGTGCTGGCCCAGGCCGAGGATGGGCGCGTGCCGCTGCTCGAGCGCCTGCGCTTTTTGTGCATCGTTTCATCCAACCTCGATGAATTCTTCGAAATCCGCGTCGCCGGCCTGAAAGAACAGATCAAGCTGGGCAAGGAGGTGGCCAGCCCCGACCGGCGGCCGGCGAGCGAGGTATTCTCAGCGGTGAGCGAACAGGCGCGCGTGCTGGTGAGCCGCCAGTACGAACTGCTTAACAAACAGATCCTGCCCGCGCTTGCCGCCAAGGGCATCCGCTTCCTGCCCGAAAATGACTGGACGCGCGAGCAGCGCGCCTGGCTGAGCGACTATTTCACGCGCGAAATGATGCCGGTGCTGACGCCCATCGGGCTCGATCCCTCGCATCCCTTCCCGCGCGTGCTCAACAAGTCGCTCAACCTGGTGGTGCGGCTGGAGGGGCGCGATGCCTTCGGGCGCGGCTCCGGCATCGCCATCCTGCAGGCGCCGCGCCTGCTGCCGCGTGTCATCGAATTGCCCGAAAAGCTCGCCGGCGGCCGCTACGGCTTTGTCCTGTTAAGCGCGGTGCTGCAGGCCTTTTGCGCCGCGCTGTTCGAGGGCATGACCGTACTCGGCTCGTACGCGTTTCGCGTCACCCGCAACAGCGACCTGTTTTTCGAGGAAGAGGAAATCAAGGACTTGCGCGCCGCGCTGCAGGGCGAGTTGCCGCAGCGACATTTTGGCGACGCGGTACGTTTGGAGATCGCCGATGACTGCCCGGAAGACCTGGCCGGCTTCCTGCTGCACGAGTTCGAGCTCGACGCACGCGACCTGTATCGCGTCGGCGGGCCGGTGAACCTGGTGCGGCTAATGCCCGTTCCCGACCTGGTGGAACGGCCTGAACTCAAGTACCCGGGGTTTTACCCCGGCATTCCGCGCGCTGTGGAAAAACGCGCCGACCTGTTCAAGAGCATCAGGAAAAGCGACATCCTGCTGCACCACCCCTACCAGTCCTTCAACCCGGTCATCCAGTTTCTCGAACAGGCCGCCGACGATCCGGATGTGCTGGCGATCAAGCAGACGGTGTACCGCACCGGCACCGATTCGGTGTTGATGAAATACCTCATCGAGGCGGCACAGCGCGGCAAGGAAGTCACCGTGGTGGTCGAGCTGCTGGCCAGATTTGAGGAAGAAGCCAACCTCAACTGGGCGGCCAAGCTCGAGGAGGTGGGCGCGCACGTGGTCTACGGCGTGGTCGGTTACAAAACCCACGCCAAAATGCTGCTGCTGGTGCGCCGCGAAGAGGGAAAATTGCGCCGTTACGCCCACCTGTCGACCGGCAACTACCACCCGGGCACAGCGAAGCTTTACACCGATTTCGGCCTGTTTACCGCCGACGAAAAAATGTGTGCCGACGTCAACGAAGTGTTCAAGCAGCTCACCGGGCTAGGCAGGAGCGGCAAGCTCAACCACTTGTGGATATCGCCCTTCAGCCTGCAGTCCAACATCATGATGGCCATACAGAACGAAGCGCGCATAGCCAAGGCCGGCAAGCCGGCGCACATCATTGCCAAGATGAATTCACTGGTCGAACCACAGGTGATCGAGGCGCTTTACGCCGCCTCGCAGTCAGGTGTAAAAATAGACCTTATCGTGCGCGGCATGTGCGCGCTGCGGCCGGGACTGCCCGGCCTGTCGGACAATATCCGCGTGCGCTCCATTGTCGGGCGCTTTCTCGAGCACCACCGCGTTTTTTACTTCCACAATGGCGGCCTCGAAGACGTGTACCTGTCCAGCGCCGACTGGATGGAACGCAATTTCCTTCGCCGCATCGAAAGCGGCATCCCGGTGTTGGATAAAAAGCTAAAGGTGCGCGTCATCAAGGAAGGGCTGCGCACCTATCTGGCCGACAATGCGCAGTGCTGGGACATGGACGCCGCGGGCGGCTACACGCGCAAGAACACCCGCGGCAGCGTGCGCCGCTCGGCCCAGGAGCAGCTGCTCGAGTCCCTCGCCACCACCGTCAAGTCTGCAGGTTAGTCTGGGCGGCGACGCCGGCACCGGCGGCCAAAGTCATCCGCGCGACGACTTCATTTACTTCGATGAGGGACTCCTCGTCCCACGCGGCAATATCCGGTCCGGGTTCCGCACCGGCACCGCTCCAATGCACCAATTCCAGACGGCCGTCGCCATGTTCGACGATCGCCGTGCAACTGTCCACCCAGTCGCCGCAGTTAATGTAAGCCACCCCGTTTATATCCTTGATCACGGCACTGTGGATATGCCCGCAAACCACACCATCGAGCCCCATCTGGCGCACATGGTGGGCGACCGATTCCTCGTAGCCGTAGATGAAATCCAGCGCCCCCTTGACCTTGCGCTTGGCGTAGCCGGCAAGCGACCAGTAGCCGGAACGATGCAATTTGCGCCGTATCCATGAGAGCACCGCGTTGAGACGCAACAATAGCGAGTAAGACATGTCTCCGAGCACCGCCACCCAGCGATGATGACGCGTCACCTGGTCAAATTCGTCGCCATGCATCAGGAACAGGCGCCGGCCGTCAGCAGTAGTGTGGACTGCATCGCGCACCACCTCGATATCGCCAAAACGGGTCCCGATATACTCCCTCAATGCCTCGTCGTGGTTGCCCGGTACAAACACCACTTTGGCGCCCTGACGCGCACGCTTGAGCATTTTCTGGATGAAGGTATTGTGCTCGGAGGGCCAGTAGATGGTGCGGCCAAGCGACCAGAAGTCGATGATATCGCCCAGCAGGTACACGTATTCGGCGTCGTGTTCGCGCAGGAAAGACAACAGTTGATCCGCCTGGCAGGCATGCGTCCCCAGGTGGATGTCGGAAAGGAAAATGGAACGGACCCGGGGCATGCCTAGCTTCGCCGCTTGCGGCCGACAAACAGATAATAGGGAACGCGAAGTCCCGGCATGTAGGGCACGCTGCTGCTGCGTTCATGGCAACAGACAGGATCGGTCAGCCTGATCAGTTCGGGCAAATGCTCCGCACTGAGATGTACGCCGTCATGGGCGAACCAGCGCGGCCAGAACGCGCGCGCAACGGCCCCGTGCCTTGCCCGCCCCGGCGCAGGTGCGGCCGCGGAAATATAAAAATCAACCAAGCCGATAAGCCCGCCCGGGCGCAACATCGACAACGCATTGGTCAGCGTGGCGCGCCAGTCCGGCATCATGGTCAGCGCGTATGACATGATCACGCAGTCGGCCGGCCGCGCCGGCCGGTAAGTGGCGGCGTCAGCCTCCACTACGCAGGCAACGTCCGGCCAGCGCGCGCAGCGCCGGCGCGCCACTTCCAGCAAGGCAGGGCACAGGTCGACGATTTCCACGCGCCCCAATGAGCACATGCGCGGTCCGAAGAATTCCAGGTTGCGACCGGTACCGCCACCCAGTTCGACCACCGTACTGCCCGGCGGCGGTGAAAGCAGTTCGACCAGGTCCCGCCTGCCATGCAGCAGGCGTTCGCGGAATCCGTCGTAATGTCCGGCCTGAGGCTGGTAAAAGCGTTGCAGGCGCTCGGCGTGGGTGCCATTGCCGGCCTGCCCGCGAAGGAGTTCGCGCAGGATACGGACGTCCTGCATCAGCACGCTCGTGCGCGTACATCTGCGATGTGAAAACCGGCATACGTGTGCACCCGGTCGAGCGGTTGCAACGCCCGGGCGAGTCCGTCACGGAAGTCCAGGGTGTCGCGCAATTTCCTGCCGTTGTCCAGGCGCAGATTGTCGATATAGCCCGGGTTCAGATGGGCGCTGCGGAAAATAATGCGCGCGTCCTCGGTCGCCCGATCAAGGATCGCGTGCCACTCCTCGACCAACGCCTCGGGATGGTAGGAACTCATCCAATCCATGTGGTCAAGCAGCACGAACTTGGAAATGCGCTCGCCCGTGCCGTGCAGGAATTCGGTGACGGTGCGGGTGTGCACCTCGACCCGGTCGGCGAGACCGCCCTTGAGGGCTGCGAACCCCTCCTCCTTCAGGTACTCCGGGCAACAGTCCGCCGAGTAACGGCCGCGCAGGTACAGCGACCAGAAATAATTGTTCCACACCGGCAGGTTGCGGAACACATACTCGATGGCTTCCCGGATGAATCCGGCCACGCCGTTTTCATGCTGGCGCTGCACTTCCTTGCGCTGCGGATGGGGTACACCGAGAAAACTCATGGTGATCTGGCGCGACAGCGTCCAGTTCATGCCTGGTGTCCACATCAGAGGATGCACCCGCCGGTCATAAATTTCCTGCTGCTCCGGAAGGCTTTGCGCCTCGAGCAAGTTCAGCACCCCGTTGCGCAACTCCGGGCGCATATTCAGGTAGCCGCGGAAACCTCGCGCCACCATGCCCGCCAGGCCGTGGAAGTAAAAGCTGTCGCGCGGATCGGCCTCGCAAAACCAATGGCCGTGGCGGTCCCACCAGACCTGCGCGAAGGGCGACAATTCGTCGCGTAACACGTCGCGGTATATCCAATCGAACTGCGGGTGGCGGCCGGCGCCGAATATCAGGAAAAAATCCTCGAACTCCAGGCGGCGGATTGCCGCGAGTTTGAGTTCGAGCAATGCCGACTGGCGCGGGTTGGCATCCACCGCATGCACTTTCACCGGACCGGCAAGCGCATAGTCGAGGGCATTGCAGCCGGCGCTGGTAATCACCAACACCCTGTCGTCGGGCTTGAGTGCGAGCGCGCGCCGGTCTACTGCCGGGTCTTCCCAGCAGGTGTTATATACAAGTGAACGCGAGGTAAGGGCATCGAAGACTCTCTGGTCAATTTTGTCGGCCAGCGTTTGCGTTCGTTTCAACATTGTCACCCTGTCAGGTTGGTTCAGCGCAAGCATGTACCCCTTGTGTGACCCCAACGTGACACGATGATGGTATTTGCATGACAGTGCCTGCAGGTCACAAGGGCAGCGCAAGCAGCGGCTGTCCGGTGCGAACGACAGCGCCGGTGCGAATACCCTCGCACAGCGAAAAGCCCTTGGGCGCGAACACAATGATGGTCGAGCCGTGCTGAAACCAGCCCATCTCCTGCCCCTTGTGCAACTGCGCATTGCAGGGAATCAGGTTGGGACCGCGGTACCTGAGATGAAGCAGTACGTCGGCGAAATGCAGGCGGATACTGGCCACCAGCACCGCCGCCACTGGTACCAGGGTGATTTGCGCCCCGCCGGCCGCGAGGCGGCAGCGGATCACCGCGCGTTCATTCCTGCAAAAGAGCCTCTCCACGCGTTTGAGCGCGATGGGATTGACATTCCAGGTATCGCCGGAAATATAGTCCACCCGCTCCACCCGGCAATCGTGGGGCGCGTGGAAACGATGGTACATGCTGGAGGTAAGTCGCAGCGTGACGTACTGGCCGTCGCGGTAGGCAGACACCAGTTCCCGATCGACAAGAAGGTCATCGAGGGTGTAGGGAAAGCCCTTGGCCTGAAAGACGGTGACGCCGTCAATGCGGCCGCAGGCGCCGACGATGCCATCGCTGGGGCTGCAAAGTACTGCCGGATCCATGGCTATGCTGCGCGCGCCCGGCTTCAGTTCGCGAGTAAAGCAGTCATGCAGGCTGCGAAAGTGCGTTTTTTTCGCCTCCTCCAGATTAAGATCGGCAATGCGCTTCCATACCCCGATGGACAAATCGCGCACCAGCGGCTGCTCAATCTGGCTGAACCAGCCGAAAAAGCGCGTAAGCAACTGTCGCGGAATGCGGTTGGTAAGCAGGAAGTTGAGGTCCTCCCAGGCACCCAGCCGCGCAAAAATTTTACGCATCGTCATGGTTTTGTAACCTCGCTCGCGTACATGTTCATCCGGACATGACAATAAACAACACCTATCTCCTTTACGGCCTGGGCGCCGCGGCCGCCGCCTGGCTCTTGCCACGGATCAAACAAAGGCTTGAACTGTCGCGCGCCAAGCACCCATCGCTGCGCGGCCACTCGCGCATGGCGCGACGGGTTGCGGCACTGGTGCCATATTACGAATTCGACGAAACACATTTTTTTCGCGCGGATGGAGCCCCGGAGCATGTCGCGGCCCGCCGCCGCGCCGGCTTCATGCGCCTTGCCGAGACGTACAGTACGCGCTTCGCCGCGACCGCCAGGCTCACCGCCGAGGCGCAGGAGGGAATCTCCGACCTGCAGTTCACCGGCAGCTACCGCGTACCCTTTCCGTTCAGCCGGCAAGTGCGCACGCACCTCAAAGGCGGCGCCTTTGTTTCGCGCTCCAACGGCGTACTGCTCACCGACCTGGACGGCAACCGACTCTACGACCTCGCCGGCTCCTACGGCGTGAACCTGCTCGGTTACGATTTTTACAAGGAATGCATGGCGCGCGGGGCGGAACAAGTTCAGGAACTGGGACCTGTCCTGGGGGCCTATCACCCGGTTGTTGCCGACAATGTGCAGCGCCTGAAGGCCCTCTCCGGCATGGACGAGGTGTCGTTCCACATGTCGGGCACCGAGGCGGTGATGCAGGCGGTGCGCCTGGCGCGCTACCACAGCCGCCGCTCGCACCTGGTGCGCTTTTGCGGCGCCTATCACGGCTGGTGGGGTGACGTGCAACCGGGCATCGGCAATCCGCTGCCCGCGCACGAGACCTACACCCTCAAGGAAATGGATGAGCGCACCTTGCGCGTACTTGCGACGCGGCGCGACATCGCCTGCGTCCTGGTCAATCCGCTGCAGGCGCTGCATCCGAACGGCGCGGCACCCGGTGATTCGACGCTGGTGGACAGCTCGCGCAGCGCGCACTTTGACCGCGACGCCTACACCGCGTGGCTTGTGCGCCTGCGCGAGGTGTGCAGTGCGCGCGGCATCGTGCTCATATTCGACGAAGTATTTCTCGGTTTCCGCCTCGCCCCGGGCGGCGCGCAGGAGTACTTCGGCGTTCGCGCCGACATGGTTACCTACGGCAAGACCCTGGGCGGCGGCCTGCCGGTGGGGGTGGTCTGCGGTCGCGCCCACCTGATGCGCCGTTTTCGCGCCGACCGGCCGGCGGACATCAGCTTCGCCCGCGGCACCTTCAACGCCCACCCCTATGTGATGGCGGCGATGAACGAATTCCTGCAAAGCATGGAAACGCCGCGGGTGCGTGCGCTCTACGACGACCTGGATCATTGTTGGAATGCGCGCGCCGCGCGGCTCAATGCGCGCCTTGCCGGGGCCGGACTGCCGGTAGGGGTCGCCAACCTGTCCTCGGTGTTTACCGTCAACTACACCCGGCCGTCGCGCTACAACTGGATGCTGCAATACTACCTGCGCGCCGAGAGCCTGGCCCTGAGCTGGGTGGGCACCGGGCGCCTCATTTTCAGCCTCAACTACACCGAGCAGGACTTTGACGCCGTCGCCGACCGCTTCATCAAGGCCGCACTGGCGATGAACCAGGACGGCTGGTGGCTGGCGCCGGCGGACCTGACCAACAAGGCCATCCGGCGGCAGATACTGCGCGAAATGATAGACGCACACCTCGCGCCCTGGCGCTCCGGCCGCCGGGAACTGGAACCCGCAACCGGAGCGGCCGTCGCGGCCGAAACTCACGTACGCGGCTTCGAGCCCATCGGATCGATCAGTTCACCACGCAGCAGGTAAAGCGGTGCCGCGGCGTAGAGCTTCACATCGTGGAACGGGTCGGTCAGAATCTTGCACAACCAGACCAGTCCGGTTGAGACGTTCTTCAGGAAAAACAGGTGCACGGTGCGAAACAGCAATCCGCCGACGCCGATTGCCAGCCAGATCTGCGCCGTGTGCCGCACGAACTGCGCCGAATCGGCATGCGGCTCGAACAGCCCGAACAGGGTCGGATCGACAAGCAACACCAGCGGCGAGAGCGCCCAGATCGTCAGCAGCACGATCTTGCGCTGCAGGTTGTAGCCGACCTTGATTTCTTCCTTGTGCTCATGGGTGGCGTCGTTGACCGCGTCATAGCCCTTGGGTTCGAAGAAAAAATGGCCCACCTGGCGGCTCACCATCGCCAGCAGCCAGCCGACCAGGGCGGCCGCGGCCGGGTCTGAAAACAGCAGCACGTAGGCGAACAGGAAGCTGAGCGCACTCACCAGGTGCAGGGACTGGTTGATGCGGCTGTGGTGGTAGTAGCGGTGATCGTCCCAGCGCTGGGTCTTCAGGGCTTCCAGGAAGTTTTTCATCGTGTACGAGTCCCGTGTGAAGTTGAGGTGACCAAGTTGTACCGGGAAAATAAGAAACCGCCGTGACAAAAACTTGAAAGTCTCGTGACAGCCGCCCGCAGAAGCAGTGCTGTATTACCGCGGTCACATTCAAAGCTTACCTTCTGGCCTGCCGATGAAAATCCTGATGATCTCCGATGTCTATTTCCCGCGCGTGAACGGAGTTTCCACGTCCATCGGGACCTTTCGCCACGAACTTGCGCGACTTGGCCACCAGGTCGACCTCATCGCGCCCGATTACCCGGCCGGCTGCGCCCCCGAGGACGGCATTTATCGCGTGCGCTCCCGCGCGGTTCCGCGTGATCCGGAAGACCGCGCCATGTCACTTGCCGGTGTGCGCGCCCTGCATTCCCGCCTCGCCGGCGGCGGCTACGACCTGGTGCACGTGCAAACCCCGTTCATCGCGCATTACGCCGGCCTGGCGATCGCCAGGCAGCTCGGCGTGCCCTGCATCGAGACCTACCACACGTTTTTCGAGGAATACCTTTTCCACTATGTGCCATTCCTGCCCAGGAACTGGATGCGCGCCCTCGCCCGGCGTTTTTCCCGCGCACAAGGCGGCAGCGTCGACGCGCTGGTCGTACCCTCGCCGGCAATGCGTGACGCCTTGTCCGCCTACGGCGTTACCGCACCCATGCATGTCATACCCACCGGCATACGCGCGGCGGAATTCCGCGGCGGAGACGGTGCGCGCTTTCGCGTCTGGCTCGATATTCCCGCCGACGCACCGCTGATGCTTTTCGTCGGGCGCGTCGCGCACGAAAAGAACATCGGTTTTCTGCTGCGCGCGTTTTCCCGCGCCCTCGCTTACATGCCGAAAATGATGCTGGTGGTCGCCGGAGAGGGTCCGGCCGAGTCCTCCCTCCGGCGGCTTGCCGACCAACTACGCATTGCGAAAAGCATGCGTTTTGTCGGCTACCTGGACAGGAAAAATGCGCTGCTCGACTGCTACCGTGCCGCGGATGCCTTTGTCTTCGCCTCGCGCACCGAAACCCAGGGCCTGGTGCTGCTTGAAGCGATGGCCATGGGCCTGCCGGTGATATCAACGGCCGTAATGGGCACCGCCTCGATCGTCGGCCCGCGGCGCGGAGCCATGGTTCCCGAGGACAACGAGGTCAGTTTCGCCACGGCGATGCTGCGCCTGGCCGGCGATCCGGCGCTGCGCGCCCGCCTCGCGGGCGACGCGGTCAGCTATGCCGGGGAGTGGGGGGCCGACGTAATGGCGGGAAAACTGTCGCGCCTCTACGCCGAAGTTGCAGCAGGCGCCCAAGCCCATCGCCTGATCAACACCGAAGCGCAAGCCGCCGCACCGCAGGAGTAATACCGGACGCGCCCGGCGCACCAGGCACATCCCCGCCGGTGCACACCGGCGTATGGGCATGGCTGCGAACCAACCCCGGTTTGCGCCAGATCAAGTTCCCTTCCGGCTCCCGGTGCAGTATTCTTGAAAAAATGACACTTCGGGGTAGGGCATGTTCGAATCGGCGGAACTGGGTCACAAGCTCGACAAGAAGACCTACAAGAAGGAAGAAGCGCGGCTGCGCTCGGCCCTGCTCAACGTGCAATACGACCTGGGCGAACTCAAGCGCTTCCCGGTACTGATCATCATCGGCGGTGTGGACGGCGCCGGCAAGGGCGAAACGGTCAACCTGCTCAACGAGTGGATGGATCCGCGCCACATCCATACCCACGCCTTCGGACCGCCCACCGACGAGGAGGCGGCGCGCCCGCCGATGTGGCGCTTCTGGCGTGCCATGCCGCCCAAGGGAAAGATTGGCGTGTTCTTCGGCTCCTGGTACACCGTCCCCATCGTCAGCCGCGTGCTCGACCACAGCAGTGATGCCGAACTGCAACTGCATGTGGACGAGATCTTCCGCCATGAAAAAATGCTCACCGACGAGGGTGTGCTGCTGATCAAGTTCTGGTTTCACCTGTCCAAGGAACAGCAGAAAAAACGCCTCAAGGCGCTGGAAAAAGACCCGGATACGCGCTGGCGCGTGACCGACGAGGACTGGCGGCGCTTCAAGCACTACGACAAATTCCGCCTGGTGTCCGAGCGCGTGTTGCGCGAGACCAGCACCGGCACCGCGCCCTGGATGGTGGTCGAGGGCGCCGACGCCAATTTCCGCGCAGTCGCGGTGGGCAAGGTGCTGCTTGAGCTGCTAAGTGCACGCGTTGCAGGCGCGAAAGCGTCCCTTGCAACAGGCAAAAAGGCCACTGACAAGACGGCCAAAGCCAAACTGCCGCCGCCGATGCCACGCGTGGACAACCGCAACCTGCTCTCGAGCATGAATCTCAAACAGCGCATGGACAAAAACCGCTACGAGAAACAGATCGAGAAACTGCAGGGCGACCTCAACCTGCTTTCGCGCGACAAGAAGTTCGCCGGCCGCTCTACCGTGCTGCTGTTTGAGGGCATGGATGCCGCCGGCAAGGGTTCGGCGATCCGGCGCATCACCGCCGCGCTGGATGCGCGCAAATATCACATCGTCCCGGTGGCCGCACCCACCGAGGAAGAGCGCGCCCAGCCCTACCTGTGGCGCTTCTGGCGCCACCTGCCGCCCACAGGCATCGTCACCATTTTCGACCGTTCCTGGTACGGTCGCGTTCTGGTCGAGCGCGTCGAGGGCTTTTGCTCACCGGCCGACTGGATGCGCGGCTATTCGGAAATCAACGATTTCGAAGAGCAGATGACCCATGGCAACGCCATGCTGATCAAGTTCTGGCTGCAAATCAGCAAGGAAGAACAATTGCGCCGCTTCAAGATGCGCGAGGTCACCGAGTTCAAGCGCTTCAAGATCACCGAGGAGGACTGGCGCAACCGCAAAAAATGGGGCGACTACGAGGCCGCCGTCTGCGACATGGTCGACCGCACCTCCACCGAAATCGCGCCCTGGACCCTGGTCGAGGCCGAGGACAAGCTGTTTGCCCGGATAAAAATACTCAAGACCATCATCGCCAGGCTCGAATCGGGCCGATAAAGCGCCGACACCGCCCGGGAAACCGCGGCGTGCCCTAGCGCACAACCAGCACCGGCACCTTGCAGGCGCCAAGCACCTTGAGCGCGGTTGAGCCAATGGAAAGCCCGGGCAGGCTGCCATGACCGCGCGACCCCATGATGATGAGATCGAACTCTTCCTTTTCGGCCACGCTGGCGATCTTTTCCGCCGGGTCGCCGATTTCCACTTTTTCCGAATAAACGGCCTCGTACTTGGTAAAGCGCGCACGTGCCCAATCCATGGACTTGCCGGTTTCCTCGGCGTGATGACTTTCGATCACTTCCGGCCGCAGCGCTGCGGCGAATAACTTGGGCACACGTGCACCGACATGGAACAGGGTGACACTGCCGAACTTGCCGAAGGACTGCTTGTGGTCAAGGTAGTAGTTGATCGCCCTTTGCGTGTACTCGCTGCCATCGACCGGGATCATTATCTTCATTGCGCCGCCTCCGTTGCCCCACAACTCCCCCACGGCAGCATGATGGCATCGCGTTGCGCGATCTTTTTTGACCTGCATCAAATTCCCTGCGCCGGGGGTATCATGCGCGAAGCAAAACGCGTTGAAAGTGACTTGCGAATCCGATGACTTTCACCCCTTACACGTCCCTTGACCATGAGTGAACACGGACATTCGCATTCCCACTCCCACGGGCAGGCGAACTTTAACCGTGCTTTTGCCATCGGCATTACGCTCAATGTCAGCTATGTCGCCATCGAGGCGTTCTACGGCTGGCGGGTCGACTCGCTGGCCCTCCTCGCCGACGCCGGCCACAACCTCTCAGACGTGGCCGGTCTTGTGCTGGCCTGGGCAGGCGCCCTGGCGGGCCGCCTTGCGCCCGATCACCGCCACACCTATGGCTGGCGGCGCGCTTCCATCCTCGCAGCCCTCGCCAATGCCATCGTGCTGCTGGTGGCCATGGGCTCGCTTACCTGGGAGGCCCTGCAACGCCTGCAGGTACCGGCATCCACCGAGGGCGTCACCATCATCGCCGTAGCCGCCGTCGGCGTGCTTGTCAACGGCATCACCGCCGCCTTGTTCATGTCCGGGCGGTCGACCGACCTCAATATTCGCGGCGCCTTCCTGCACATGGCCGCCGACGCACTGGTGTCGCTCGGTGTGGTCGCCGCCGGCGCGCTTTACCTGTGGACCGGCTGGACCTGGCTCGACCCGGTTACCAGCCTCGCCATCGCCGGGG
>Ga0194049_1000379_pt1 | contig 15582 bp, 25 predicted proteins | sample JunL2225m_MetaG_FD_148665 | JGI IMG/M metagenome (GOLD analysis project Ga0194049, IMG submission 148665) | Anoxic zone freshwater microbial communities from boreal shield lake in IISD Experimental Lakes Area, Ontario, Canada - Jun2016-L224-25m | ecosystem: Environmental > Aquatic > Freshwater >... | reverse complement strand
CCCCTGTGATGAGTCTTTATTAAATCAATATGAACAAGATTTAATATGGTTATCGGAGTCTTATAAACCAGAAGTAGGTTATAATCTTACTCTTGGTGGTGATGGTGGAGAACGAGCTAATGAAGAAACAAGACGAAAAATGTCTTTAGCTTTACTTGGTAATCAAAGAACAAAAGGTATGAAAATGAAAAATACTCGTTCAGATGAGTTTAGGAAAAAAATGAGCTTACTCAAATTAGGCAAAAAGCGTGGGCCAAACAAGAAGAAAGAGGTAAGCTAATCATGACAGATTTTTTTAACATTGTACCATCTGTAGTAGCCGGGCAACAGATCGGGATGGCTGCTAATAAGGCTAGCTATGATGCTAATCTATCAAATGCCCAGACTCAGCATACTAATGCTTCTACTAAATTGACAGAGCAGCAGTCTCTTCTTGCCGCTGCTCAGACAGATTATGAAAAAGCTAGAGCACAAGAAGCACAGAGAACAGCAGATGCTAATGCTAAGGCTGCTGCAGATGCTTTATTAGTACGTAATGCTACATCTGGAGCTATTTCAGGGCCTCCTCAACAGCAACAGGCTCCTCAGCAACAGGCTCCTACACAGCAAGTACCTCAATTTACTGGGCAGCTACAAGGCACAACCTCTTTGGGTCAGTCTGTTCTAGGTAAACCTCAACCACAGGCAGGTCAATATGTCCCAGGAACCCTACAAAACCCTAATAGTCTTTCAGGTATGGCTTCTCAAGGTCAGCCCCAAGCTGTACAGCCTAACCCGCAACCTAATCAACAAGCTTATAATTTTCCTAATGTAGATCCTATGGGATTACGCACAAATCAGCCACCTGTAGGTGTAGCTGGTGATGCCCATCATCCACCCTCTTGGGATAAAGAAGCTTCACATTTCTTAACAGGTGCTGGTACAGAAGGTGATACTTCTCATGCTTCTGCTCCTACTGCAAGAAAAGGTGATTTTGACTTTGCTCCAACACAGACCTCTAATGGATATACTTTTGATAGAATGAAAGTAATAGGAAGATTAATGGATGCTGGTAGACCTGATTTAGCTTGGGATGCTATGCAGAAATTTAAAGCCGATGATGTTCAGCACGAAAAGGAAAAATTAGAGCGATCTGCTGGATTTAATAGTAAGGTTGCTGCTCATGCAAATGCTATTTTATCTTTACCAGAAGGAATGCAGGAAAGCGCATGGAACCAGACTGTTAAAGATATGACAGCTGCTGGTGTTCCTATTGAAAACCTTAATAATGGTAAATTTGATCCTAAATTTATTCAGGCCGAAGCTGCTAATGCGACTGATGCTGTACAAAAAGCAAAAATTGGATTAGAGAATGCACAGGCTGCTGGTGAAGCTCTTAAAGAAAAGACTAATGCTGCTGCTAAAGATGAGACTGCTAGGCATAATAAAGCAGATGAAGCTGTACAATGGTATAAGGCTAAGACTGAGAGACAGAAGGTAGAGAATGAGAGTAGTAATGGAGGTGCTGGTACTGTAGGTAATGCCTATCTTAATTCATTACCCCAGCACTATCAGAATTATCTACGAAACATTGCTACAGGTACGCTTAAGATTAATACCAGAAATAAACAAGGTGCTGCTGATTTAAAGGCTGCATCACAAGCCTTTCCAGATGTAAATATAGCAGCTGCACAGAAATTCTCTGAAGAATTGGGTAAATCAAATGCTGGTACCTCTGGTGGTGTTGTTGCTGGTGCTGATAAGACATTACACCACATTGAAACCATGGCAGATCAAGATCAATATGGCTCAACAGCTGGAAAAATCCCAGGCCTTAGCGGTTTAATAAATGCCGGTAAGAATGCTATGTCTATAAAGGCACAAGCTGCTCAAAGATCTTGGGATACAGCACATAGTAATACGCTAACAGAAATCGCTCGTACCTTTAAGGGCGGTCCTGCTGGTGAGAATGAGGTTGTTAGAGATATGAAGAATTTAAAATTCTCTGATCCTCCAAAGTATAAGGCTGCTGTATATAAGGCCTATGGCGATTTAATGTATGGACAGGTAAAATCTATTGAGGATACCAGAGATACCGCTTATGGTTCTGCCTCACCTAAAACAAGCTTATTAAATAAAGCAAGTCTAGAAAGATATAAGAAAATTAGAGGAGGTACATTACCAGCTGATGCTACTCCTGCCCATGATTCTGAAGAAGCACAAAATCAAAGAGCAATACAACAAGGTACTTATACAGAAGGTCAAACAGCTACTGGTCCTAATGGAAAAATTACATATACCAAAGGACAATGGCTTGATGCTAATGGGAAAGCAGTACAATAATGACTCTACCAGCTGGATATTCGCTAGACGCTCCTGCACAAGCTCCTGCTCAGGCTCCTGGTAGCTTGCCTACTGGTTATACTCTTGATAGTACTACACCAGCTACGCCAGCTACTCCTGCGTCTGAATGGCAGGATCGTGGACAGGGCTTTAAGACAAAACCTACTACTACTCATACTGGCATCCCATCTTTTCAAAGAGAAGGTGATAATGCTGTATGGTATGGTAAAGAGCAAGGATATGTTCCAGATAAGAGTAATTTCTGGAATAGAAATGCCGATATTAAACAGGGTGATTGGTTTGACGCACAGGGAAATAGGGCTGGTTCTATGCCCAAACAACCTAAACAAACAGCATTAAGACAGGCTGGTAACAAATCTCTCATTCCATTGGTAGGAGACTTACTACCATCCTCACAATTTAATCCTACTGTTGGTGGTGTTACTACTGGGTTATCAAATTTAGTATTAGGGCCCTTACAAATTGCTGAACACGGTATAGATAAATTGACAGGTGCTAAAGGTCCTATGATGACTGATGAACCTGTAAAGGCAATTCGTAATACATTTGATAAAAATACATCTGGTGAGGTATTAGGGGAAATAGCACCATTTGTAATGTCTGGTGGAACAACATCTGCTACAAAATTACCTGGATTAGCCTCTCGTATATTAGCCAATACCCCTAAATTAAAAGCAACATATAACATTGTAAAATCTGCTCTTACTGGTTCTGTAGCTGCTCCTGTATTAACACCAGAAGCTAATTATAAGTCAGAAGATGAGTACTGGAGTAATAAAGGCGATGAAGCTATTACAGGTGCTGTTGTTGGTGGTGCTTTAGGTACTGCTGTAGAAGCTTTACCACCCGTGTTTAATGCTACCCGTGCCGGTGCTCGTAGATTAGGACTTATGAAAGGTGAAGCCTTTGATATACCTAAACCTATTGGTGTTTTAGCAGAGACTGGTCATGTGTCTCCATCTGATATACTTAAGCTTACACAAGATGCCGCTACTGGTTCACCAGAAGCAAAAACAGCATTACAAAGACTTAATGTATCCTCATCTCTTGAGTATAAGATACCTTTAACAGAAGCGCAGATTACCCAAGACCCATTAGCATTAGCAAAAGAATTAAAAACAAAAAGCACAGAGCTTGGGTCTGGATTAAAGAAATTTGAAATTACCCAGAGAGAAAAAATGGCAGAAGCTATTGGTAAATCTATTACAGATTTTCCATCTCCTGCTCATGATGCTGCTTGGACTGCTGCTACAAAAAATGGATCACAGCCTATTAACCCACAGGTTTGGGCTAATAATATCTTAAGACAAAATGTAAGTGATGTACCACAAGAGATTCAATTACTCGCTCGTACGATTAAATTGGCAGATCCTACAGCTATACCAAAAGAAGGTATGGGTACTACAATTGTTAAACATATGGTACGTAAAGGTGTAAGTACTGCCTTTGGTGGTCCTGCTGGTCTTGCTGCCGATGTAGGTGGGGAAATAGGTTATCAAGCAATTAAAGGAAGAGCTGCTCGCAATCCAAATCTTAAATCATTAGCTGGAGAGGCTGGTCTTAAACCTCCACCATCTACCCCTATTGTACCTACTGTTCCTCCTTTACCTCCTGGAGAGCCATCTTATTCTCCTGAAATAGAAGGAAAGCTAAAGATTAGAAATGCTCCAGTAATTAAAAATAAAGCAGAATTAGATGCGCTACCAGAAGGTACTACATATAGAGACTCTTATGGGACTCTGGGAATTAAGGTAGGATAACATATGGCATGGAAAACGCCGATGGGTCACCAAAAAGCATTCAATTCAGCCGTAGATAAACACATGGCTGCTATTGATAGACCAGCTGCGACTGTTAATCCATCAAAAAATAGCATGTCTCAAGGTATGGCTGCTGAGGCTGGTAATAGCGTAGGTAATATCAATCCCCTGACTACAGCACAGGGCGCACCATTAGGATCAGCACCACAGATAAAGATGTCAGTCAAGCCAAGATTAAAATCAGGACTAATTAAGCATTCATTAGCCAAGGCTGTATTGAAATAGCATAATATAGATATACCATTGAGGTGATTTATTCCAATTTTTGACCGCCGCTGCCAAACCTGTAATCATAAAGAAGAAGACCGATATGAAAGCATACATTCTGGTCTTGTCATAGCCTGCCCAATTTGTCAATCTCTTACATTTGCAAAGCAATTCACAGCACCACATTTACCCCCATCTGGGCTCTACTCATTTAATCAACAACTTGACAATATGAGAACCAAGTCCGCTGAAGGTCATGGAAATGCCTCTTATCGTATGTAGGACATATGCTTGACTTTATTAAAAATCTAATAAATAAAGAGACTCCAGAAAGCACAAAAAATGCTATGGCTCTCTTTGCTTGTTTAGTACTATCTGTTGGTTTTATGGGTACGGTATTTAGAACAAATAAGGTGGCTGAATTGGCAACCTTATCTGCTGGCCTTGTAAGTATAGCAGTCTTTCACAAGGACAATTAAATGCAGTCAGAGCCACACCTACAACAGACATACTCACAAATACAACAACCACAAAACCAAGCACATATTGATATATCTACTGTAGAATATACATTCTTTGCTGCTGTATTGTTCATGTGTGCTGGTATCATTGGCTTCTTTATTAAGTCTGCTTTTAAATCGCTGACACAATCCAATGGTGAATTAAGGACAGGGCTGACTACCTCTAATGCCGAATTACGAGTAAGCATTGAGAAATTAGCTACAGCTGTTGCTGATATCCATACTGATCTAATTGAATATAAGGTAGAGGTAGCAGAGAATTACGCCTCAAAGGAAGACCTACAATCCTTAAAAAAAGATATAAGGGGTGCCTGTTCCCTACGACATAACAGACGAAGCACAGATAGAGATGATGAAGGACATGATTTAGGATAAATATAATCAACAAAAAGGCTCCCAAAATTAGGAGCCTTTCTTTTAATTGTAGTAATTGCATAACCTACAATACTAATAACATTCCGGTTGGGAGAAGCAACCAAGATATATATCGAAGCTGGGTTGCTCCTCCAGAACAATTCCTAGCTTTTCAGTCAACCTCTCAACCATCCAGCCAGTCCTGCTCTCGCCCGACCTTTTCCTTTCCTCACGCCCGTACCTTCCCGCACGTGTGGATTAAATACTAACCTTACGGCTCTTTTCAATGATGTCTCTTGCTATCTCTTCCTTGGTTCGTCTCTTAAATGGTTTCTTTGGCTTGATACCATACTTGTCAACACCAATACCATATTCACTGAACAGGATACCATTGACCTGTGCTGTCTCTATATGTATCTCTCTTGCTATCTGACCAACTAACAAACCATTATCATATAGCTGCTTGATTATCTGACCTATTTCTGACATATTTATTTCTCCTGTGTGTTTATTCGTGCTCTTCATTGCGCTGGGATGGGCCAAGGATTGATTGTAATGCCATTCGGGTATACTTTCTCATCCTTGGGTTCCATTTAATCATTATAGCATCTTAATAAGATACTAATGATACTAAACCTCGCTTTCATTTGTAGGTTGTGGATGAGCTTTGGCAGCCCTTTTAGCAGCAGAGGCTTTACCTCCTTTATATCCATTTATAGCAGCACCCTTAACAGCATCTACAATCTCTTCTACTTCTGTTCTACGATCTGGCCATCCTTTTAAGAACAGGGCCTCATTTACCTTCCAATTAAGGATATATAGATACTCATCCTTAACATCTTGTAAACAATTAACAGTCTTTTCTTTCATAACCATTAAAGATGCTAATGTCCAAGCATCTGTTGTAGTAGCACCCTCTGAAATAATGGCACCCAACTCATCTTGTCTTTCTTTATGCTGATAATAATAACAAGCCATTTTATTCTCCATTTAATTTTACTAATACTTACTTTTCAAGCCATTTCAAGCGGTTTTCAAGCAACCCTTCAACGGGTGTTCAACGGGTGTTCAAGGGTTGCTGAACCATATATAGTATAGTATAATATAGTATATCATAATACATCATAACATAAAACTAATATGGCTCCCAAGGGTCGCCATGCTCACTGGCAGAGGAAATATATTTACACATATCCCTCTGCCGGAGGCTATTACTCTGCTAATCATTTATTTTAGCCTCAATTTTAGCCTCTATCTTGGCCATTAATTGTTCTGCTATCTTACTATCATACTCCTTCAGGTATCCTTTAGGATGTGCCTTGGTAATATGACATGTTTTACATAAGGTAATTATATTGTCATTATTACATGCTAACTCTGGATATTTACTTCTTGGTAGGATATGATGTGGTTGTAAATTATCTGTACTACCACATAATTGGCATTCATTATTATCTCTGTTCTTTATAATGTCCCTATTTTTCTTTAAATGGTTCTGGTAGCTGTTTCTTGCCTGCCTATTTTCTTTGCTGGTATTCATATAATGTTTCTTGGCTCTATTACGCCATCCCAGCTTCTGTTTATCTGTGCTCATTTGTTCTCCTGTGAAATGCTATCTACTGTATTAACTATACTTATTAATAATTTCTGTTATTTTCTTGGTACTTTCGGCCCTTCTCGCCCTATATTCCCGCTTACGACATGCCATACAAACGTCTCTGCTTCTCTCAAATGATTTAATACTCCTAATAACAGAACAACAAGAACACAGCTTTTCTGTAATAGGTCTATTACCAACCTGCTTATGTGATTTATATGAACCTCTAATATCACCCATTACTCACACTCTCTCTTAATATCAGCCCTTAATTGTCTTTCCTCTTCCATCATTTCAATTGCCTTAACAACATAGTCCATCTCTTTAAATGCTGCTGCTCTTTCTTGATAAATATCTGTCTGTCCTTTATACTCTCTGTGTTCTGCGGTCATTTTATCTCCTGTGATATGTAAACCATTGCATTCATTTATGTTATTAATTTTGCTTTATTAATTTTGTACTAATTCGCCCGTAATTTCACGTCAATTAGCATATCATTCCATATTCTGTCCATATCATCATACATAAGCTTGATATTCTCTTTATATGACTTATACTCTTTACTTCTCTTACTCTTTACCAAAGCAAGCAGGTCATTAGCATATGCAATCTTCTCCTGTAAATCATTCATCTCTTCAAGGTAATTATGTGTCATGGTTATTTCTCCTGTATATTACTTAATTCTGGTAGACTTCACACGATTTTGGGGTCTACAACATTTATTTTCATTTATTTTTGCTCGTATCTCATTGAACCGCACTAAATACTTTCGGGTATTTCAGATATTATCACCGTAGGTGGATATTTCTGGTATATCTGGACCTATTTGACCCATTCAATCCATTCGACCCACACCCTCGGTCTACATAATATATCGAATTTGGTAGACAAATACGAAATTATTTGTCGCACATATTTTTAGCCCATTTTGAGGGTGTGTACTTTTTACCACAGGTGTAGTATTTATTACCACAGGTTGCAAAATGCAACATGTCATACATCAATAAACCATACGATAATATAGATAGATAGCATATGTCCACAAATATCACATCAATTTCAACAGAATTAATCTATATAAGGAAGATAAACACATATGACACCAGAGATGATTGATAGATTGACAAGCATTAGTAAGGCTATGTTCGACTGCGCTATTGATTTCCGTCAATCCGCAAAGAACAACAAACCTGGTATCGAAGGCCGTCTTGAGCGTCTTGAATTAAGCAAGGCATATTGTGATACCATCAAACAGATGCATCAATTTTTGGTAGATGATGAAAAGACATTCCTGGTAGAAGAATGTGATGAGTATGGTTTCATGCCAGAATGTCCACCAGATTATGATGATTAAGTATATAGCCTCAGGGCGGAATGTCATTTTTTTGATTGTTTTTGGAGCCTTTGTTGTCTAACAGCGAATTAACCATAACAGACAATAAACAGCCGCTTACAGCGAGGTCAATTTTTGATTATGATTGTATCGGCTCAGGGGAAAAACACACCATTTTTTCATCATGTAATCATCGTAAGTCGCTGCTAATCAATAATCGGTCTACCAAATATGACCAAAACACCGAGGTTAATGAAATTGAGTCAAAATGAGAGATAAATACATACATGACCAAGAGGTAATCAATGTTCGTGTTTCGTAAGTCCAATGAATTTGCCTAGGGGGTATGCCTCTATGAAAAAGATACGAGTTTTTTCTCCCCCATTTAGACCCATAACAGCATGACTATATAACCATAGAGGAATATGATGATGATTCTCCATTTCGATAGTCTACCAATTTCAGACAATCAGCTATATGGATCCATCCCTGGACAGTCAAGACGCTTTGTAAGTCCCAAGGGAAAGCAGTATAAACAGGCCGTAGAAGAGCACACAATGGCCCAAATTAAAGAGCAAGACAGATGTGGTCATAAGTATACAGACCAGATCCTTGATTTGACAGATAAGGAGCTTATAGTAGCAATCATTCTCTGTGGCTCCTGGTATACTAAATCAGCCTCAATAAGAAAGAAAGATTGTCAGAATTATAGTAAAGCTTTGCTTGATAGTATCTGGACATCATTCAAGCTTATTAATCCCTTATTAGATGATAGCCAGATATGGTCATTTAGCATCAATAAGATAGATATGGAAGAGAATGGCAATAACGAGTATACAGAGGTTATAATTAAAGCTTTGTCAGATGAAGATGATGAAGATGATGACCAAGATGATGAAAATTTAAAGGATATAGAAGACTAATAATGGATATATTTAGAGTAGCTACCATCTTAAAGCAATTACACATGATCAAAGGCAGTGATATGATATGTGATAAGCTCATTATAGAGAGCTTACTTGAAAATTTTAGGTTAATGAAACCAGACACAGAGACAAACAATCAATTCTATGGTCGCTTTGTTCAGGACTTTGTCAATGGTAAGTATACTGCTTACTTGTGTGGCAGAGAAGAAAGACGTAAATTTTATATGTCAAAGGAATGGAAGCAATTAAGAAAGCACATCCTTGATACTCATGAGAATAGATGTGTAGTCTGCGGTACGCATAAGGATCTATCAATTGATCATAAGCTATCAAGATACAAGCACCCTGAATTAGAATTAGATCCAAACAATTGTCAAATCATGTGTAGAGCATGCAACATCAGGAAGAGCTGGAGATAGCATGGCTGCACCACAAGGCAAGCAAGGTATCATGTCAGAGAAAAAGACAGGGGCACCTTTCCTATTAGGGCAGGTAATAGGCTTTGTTAAGAAAAATAAAAACCTGTGCTATAAGGACTTGGCACGATTTTTGCGGAATGACTTATTTTTAGCAGGCTATTTTTTGATTTCCGGCCCATTATTTTTAGCAGGCTATTTTTTGATTTCCGGCCCATTATTTTTAGCAGCCTCTTTTTGGTATTTAGTAAGTCTAATTAATACAAGGATTACCTAATGATTTATCAAAAACAGATAGACGCTCTCTCCCATATCAAGTCTATTCTTACCACCTTATCTTTGGACCTTGAATTACATCAGCATAAGTGCCACAATACTGATATGAAAGAGCACCTACAAATTAGAACAGATAAGCATATTAATGGTATAGTAGATACGATTGATGATTTACTAACCATTCTCTCTATTAAAGAAACCCATTATCATAGACGTAGAACAGATAGATCAGATACAACAGATACAACAGATACTAAGGATAAACAATAGTGCATTACGATGAAGAGATAGCCCAAGCGTTTCTACATAATGGCGAGATCGACAATGCCATAATCTATTGTCTTCCTATGGTACATGCCTATCTGAAGCACCACAGATGGAGTTTTGTCAATCCTAATAATTATTATGATGTAGCCCAGGAGCTATCTATTTCCTTATGTCATTCTATTAGATCCTATACCCCAGATAAGAATGCCAAGCTATTGACCTGGATCTATATCAATTTTCGCTTCACCTGTCTTTCTATTGGTAAGAAGATAAAGCCATGGCAGGATAATAATGTCCAGCTAGATGATAATGATGAATGCCTGTTCTATACGGAGGATCAGCATGACATTGATTGATAAACAGATAGAGGCTGAAATTATTCGTAGATTTCATGAAAATATGCCCATTCCTCTGATTGCTCGTAGCCTGTCTCTTCGTACACGACAGGTTTTACGCTTTCTCAGACGCCGTCTTAAGTATATAGCACCATAAGTAACCATAATATAGATAGACTTGTACCTATTTGTACATGCACAGGATGGATAATATGGCAGGAACAAACAATGCACCTCTATCACAAGGTTTGAAAGATAGAGCAGGAGCAGGAAGACCTCTAGGAGTACAGAATAAGATTGGAGCCGTATTAAAAGAAGCTATTGCAGCCTCTTTTGATAAGGTAGGTGGTACAGAATGGCTGGTTAAGCTAGCCAAGGAAAATCCTAAATCCTATGCTATGCTTCTCTGTAAGATGATACCTCAGCAGTCTGTAACCATTGACCATAATGGAGATGATGCACCCCTTCAGATCTCTATTATTTATAAAAAGACAGAAATACAAGAAGCAGAGCCTCTTAAGGTAATTGATGCTGAAGTAATACCACAACAACCTTCGATATATCCTATAGAAGAGGTATAATATGATTTGTGGAGTCAGACCTTGATGCAGTCCTATAATAATAGCATAAATTTTCATACCACAAAATTGCTAGCAGAATGTCTTATTGAGATATACAAAGCCGCAGGTATTGATCCACCTACACACCTTGTTCCTAAAGAGATAGCTAAGACAATCTATCTTTCTATCAGGGAACAGGCCCTAGCACATAAACCATCGCCCTATTCTGGTGGTAAAACAGGAGGTAATAATGCCCTATAAAAGTAAAGCACAAGAGAAGTATTTTAATGCTAATAAGAAAGAATTAGAAAAGCAGGGAGTCAATGTAGATGAATGGAATAAATCATCTGCTGGAAAGAAATTACCTGAAAAAGTAGCTAAATCTCCCAAGCCTAAAAAGTATTAATATGGACAATCATAAGATAAATATCTCCCTTGTTTTTTCTGTCTGTGCTCTTATTGCCTCTGTTGCCAGCCCAATCATCTTTGTTATGAATATGAAAGCAAAGATGGAGAGCGATATTCGTGTAGCTTCTGTCACGGATGTTGCTATAGTGAAGCAAATAGACGATTTAAAGGCTCAAATTGCCGAGCTCAGGGTGTCCCAGTACGCCGCTATCGTTAAATTAAACAGAAATAGCGCTGTTATAAGTAAATTGGACAAGGATGGTACCATCAGTAAGCAAGTAATGGCCTCTGATCACCACAAAGGCATTAAATAATGTCTGAAAAAGCCCTGGAAATCAATTGTGAGATACCAGAGAAGCTCTCTTTTCTGTTTGAGCCGCATAGATATAAAGTAGCCTATGGTGGTAGAGGTTCTGGGAAAAGCTGGTCGGTAGCCCGTGTCTTAATTGTCATGGCCCTCAGCAAGAAATTAAGAATTCTTTGTGCCCGTGAAATTCAGAAGAGCTTAAAAGACTCTGTTCATAGATTAATCAATGATCAGATACAGAAATTAGGGCTTGGGAAGTATTTTGAGGTGACAGAGCGGGAGATTAGATGTCCTAGTACAGGTTCTACCTTCCTATTCTCTGGTCTTGCTAGTAATACAGTTGAGAGTATAAAATCATTTGAGGCCATAGATATCTGTTGGTGCGAAGAAGCGCAGGTCATTTCTGAAAAGTCTTGGCAGATTTTGATACCTACAATTCGTCAAGAAGGTAGCGAGATTTGGTTAACCTTAAATCCAGAGCTAGCCTCCGATCCTACCTATGTCCGCTTCGTAAAGAATGCCTCCCAGCTACCAGATTGTGTAGCTAAATTGGTTAATTACCTTGATAATCCCTATTTCCCATCTGTTCTTCAGACGGAGATGGAGACAATGAAGAGGAATGATCCTGATGCCTATAATCATGTCTGGTTGGGACAATGTAAGTCTCATGGTGATGCTGTCGTATTCAAGGGTAAGTATGTTACCTATGAATTTGAGCCAGATGAGGAATTCTGGTCACCTTTCTATGGAGCTGACTTCGGATTTGCTAATGATCCTACCACCTTTATAAAGAGCTGGGTATATGAAAGAACCCTATACGTAGAACATGAGATGTTTGCCCATCAGCTCGAAATTGATATGACTACCGCCCTCTTTGATACAGTCCCAGGAGGACGCTCTCACATCTCAAGAGCTGACTGTTCCAGACCAGAAACCATCTCTTACCTTAAACGAGACGGATACAGAAGAATGATATCTTGTAAGAAATGGCCTGGATCAGTAGAAGACGGTGTAGATTATATCCGCTCTTTTGATCAGATTGTTATCCACCCTAGATGTACCAATATCTTAAACGAGTTTAAATTATACTCCTACAAAATAGACAAATTATCTGGTGATACTCTACCAGAAATACAAGATAAGTACAATCACGGTATAGATGCTATACGTTATAGTCTTGAGCCTCTGATCCTTGGCTATAAAAGAAGAATCGAACCAAGATCCGATCCAGTACAGTTTGACAGCCTAGGTAGACCAATATCAAGTAGAAATGATGCACCTATCAGTCGTATCCTCAACCCTGACATGTGGATCAGCTAATGATAACCTGCTCAAAATGTAACATAGAACAGCCAAAAGAAGAGTTTGGTAAGCATAAAAGGCAATGTAGAACCTGTCGTAGAGAGTACCAAAAAAAGTACTATATTTCAAATGAAGACTACAGATTAAAGCACGTTCTTAAAAATAAGACCCAAGAAAGTAAGCTAAAGGCTAAAGATACCGAATTAAAGCGTATTTATGGTATTACTTTAGAAGAGTACAATAAGGTACTAGAAGAACAAGAAGGAGTCTGTAAGATATGTAAATGTTCAGATCCTGTTAGAAGGTTAGCAGTTGACCATGATCATGCTACTGGTAAAGTACGTGGTCTGCTTTGTAATAATTGTAATAGAGGTCTTGGGCATTTAAAAGATGACCCAAAAATCCTTACAGAGGCAATCAAGTATTTAGAGTACTATAATATAGATAGGAATACAAAACATGGCTGATAATAAAACAGTAGTAGAGGAAGCTCGCAAGCGCTTTAATCTAGCTTATGAAGCCTGGGAAAAGCAGTATAAGCTGTCCCAGAAGGATTTAAAATTTTGTAGCACAGATAGCCAATGGCCTGAAGAGGTTAAACAAGCTAGAGCTGGGCGACCTACATATGCTTCTGATCGTATCAATAGTCAGGTAAAATCTATTGTTAATGCCCAGAGAGAGAATAGGCCTGCTGTTCGTGTCCATCCAGCCAATGATGGTGCAGACGAAGATACCGCTGAAGTCATTCAGGGCATTGTTCGCCATATTGAGAATGACTCTGACGCTGACTTAGCGTACGACCAGGCCTTTGAAGATACTGTTAGATGCGGTATAGGTTTCTGGCGTGTTATAACAGAGTATGAAGAGGAAGGGTTTGATCAAAATATCAAGATTGATAGCTTGATTAATCCATTCCAGGTATATCTTGACCCAGGATTTAAAAAGCTAGATGGCTCTGATATCAATTGGTGTTTTATTATAGATACCATGTCAGAGGAAGAATATAAGGATTTATATCCTAATTCTGAATTATCAAGCTATAATTCATCTGCTTGGATGGGTCTTAACCAGAGAATTCCTGATTGGTTCAGCAATAATGGTAAGGTAGCTACGGTTGCCGAGTACTTTGTTAAGGAAGATCAGGAAGAAGTAATAGTAAAATTAGCAGATGGTCGTATTCTGCCTAAGAAACAATTGCTACCAGAAGAGAAGGCAATGATTGTCCTAGAAAGGACTACAACAAAGCCTATTGTTAAATGGTATAAGATTAATGGCGTAGAAGTCTTGGAAGAGACTGTATGGCCTGGAAATCGTATTCCTTTAATTCCAGTCTTTGGTGATGCTCTTCTTGAAGATGGTCAGCGTATCTATTCTGGCCTAGTCCGTAAGGTAATGGAAGAGCAGATGATGCTCAATGTTGCCAAGACTACAGCAATTGAGCTAATTGCAGCTACACCTAAGGCTCCTTGGATTGGTCCTCTTGGTTTCGTAGGTAATAGAAAGGCTGATTGGCAGGATGTTAATCTTAAAAATCTAGCCTATTTAGAATATGATATTCTTGATGATATGGGTAATCCATTACCTGCCCCAATAAGAAATGTTCAGGAACCACCTATCCAGGGCATATTAGAGATTATGAACAGCATTGAGATGGATATTAAGTCCACCAACAATATGTTCGATCCTAGTATGGGTCAGAAGGTTAATAACCAGTCTGGAAAAGCTGTGCTCGCATTACAAAATGCTGGTAGCGTAGGCAATTACCATTTCTCTGACAACCTATCTAGAGCGATCCGTCTTTGTGGTCGTATCCTCCTAGATCTTATTCCAAAGATCTACAATGAAAAGAGAGTCATTCGCATCATCGGTAATGATGATAAACATAAATTAATGACTATTAATGGCGAAGGTAGCCCAGATGAGCCAGGTATTGAGGTTGATTTAGAAGGTGTTGCTCCTATCTATGACATTACTACCGGTAAATATGATATTACTATCTCCTCTGGCCCTTCTTATCAGACCAAGAGACAGGAAAATCTTAGCATGCTCTTTGACCTAGCTGGTAAGGATCCTCAGCTTATGGGTATTGCTGGCGATCTAATTGTCAGTCAGATTGATAGTCCTATGTCTGAACAACTTACTCGTAGACTTGAGAAGGCTCTGCCACCCGGTCTATTAGATGATGGTAATGAGAAGATACCTACTGCTATCTTACAAAGATTACAGCAAGACCAGCAAATGATCCAACAGCTAACAGAGGCTTTACAGAAAGAGACTGCTTTAGCTGATAAGGTACAACAGTCTGAGAATACAAAGCTACAGATTGCTCAAATGCAGATTAATCTTGAATTGATTAAGCAGAAATCACAATTAGAGCATGAGACTAATACTTTATCTTTTGCAGAAGAATTAAAAGCTTTAAATGCTAAAAATAGAATGACCCATGAGATGGTTCTTGCTATACAAAAGCATGCGCTAGATAAGGATAAGATGGAAACAGAGTCTGAATTAAAGAACCATGAACATGTCGTAAAAGGTGTGGTTGATGGTATTACGCAAGAAAATGCAACAAAAGCAAAAGAAGATTAATAATTAGTACCATAATATTAA
>Ga0194049_1000378_pt1 | contig 15583 bp, 8 predicted proteins | sample JunL2225m_MetaG_FD_148665 | JGI IMG/M metagenome (GOLD analysis project Ga0194049, IMG submission 148665) | Anoxic zone freshwater microbial communities from boreal shield lake in IISD Experimental Lakes Area, Ontario, Canada - Jun2016-L224-25m | ecosystem: Environmental > Aquatic > Freshwater >... | reverse complement strand
GCATCGGGGCGAGCAGAAGCGAGACGTTGAGGGTGGCCACCGGACCGAAGAGCCAGGTGACCGCGGCCAGCGGGACGCCGAAGCCCAGCTCAGAGGTGTTGGCCAGCAGGTTCGTGCCGTGGGGATAGGACATGGCCGTCGAGAACAGTGGAGAGAGGCCGTGGCTGATCGCATGAGCCGGCCACTCGAGGAACCACAGGAACAGGGCGGAGTCTCCGCACCCGCACGTCGTGACCGAGCTCGGGTGTGTCGACCACACGTTCCACCAGACCCCGAGCGAGCCGACGAGGTAGAGCATCGAAGAGATCAGAAACGGCCGCCACCGAAAGCGATCGGTGGACGCCGGCGACCCACGCTGCGCCGTCTCCTCGCCGGTCATCTCCTCGCCGGTCATCTCCTGGACCCGGGTCATCCTCGGCCTCCGCCGGCAGATCGGTGCACGAGACGATGGTACGGCAGCGTGGACCCCGGGCTCAGGAGGCCGTCAGCCTCGGCGCCAGGCACTGCAGCATCGAGGCGACAGGGATGTCCGGATGCGTCTGGCAGACCTGGTAGCGGGCGACGAGGCTCTCGGACACTGCGGGGAGTGGGTCCGTCACCGGCCAGACCCAGGCGCCGGGCTGCCGGTGCGGGGCGCGACCCATGATCGTGGTGAAGAAGCCGACCGCCCAGGCGGTGCTGCGCGCTCGTGCGCCGGGTCCGAGGGTCTCCTGGTCCGGCACGACCACCTTGGTCACCCCCCACCGGTGGATGGCGAGGCGCACGTCGCGGACCCGGCCGGGGATGAGCTGCGGCGACGGGACGAACAGGTAGGCGGCGTCGTTGAGCAACTGGTAGCCCCTGGCCACCGAACCGGCTCGGGCAAGGGTGCCCGCCGGCCCGCCCACGCCGGCTTGCGCCCAGCGCATGGCGTTCTTGGCCTGCCAGGCCTGTGAGGCCTGCAAGCCAGAGAACGGTGCAGGATAGGTAAGCAGCACTTGGCCGGGGGGCAGGTGTGCACCTAGGACGCGGAACCACGTGGGCAGCGTCGATGGCACGGTGGCCAGGGGGAGTACCGGGGCCACCGTGACCACGTTGGGCACTAGCAGGGCGGCGCACAGGCCGGCGCCGACTGCGGTGAGCCCCGCCGACGGCAACGTGGGCCGCAGCTCGGCCAGCCGATCGAGTCCCCCGTCGACCGCCCGGGCGGCAGCCACGATGACGCACAGCAGCGTCACCACCGTGAAGCGGTACTCGGCGATGTTGTTGAGGAACGCGATGTGACGCAGCGTGCTCCACGGGGTCCAGACCGTTCCGGGAGCCAATGACAACAGCAGCGCCGCCGCCCCCGCCGCGAGCGCGAACTGCAGCACTCGGTCTCGCCGGCAGAGCACGAGTCCGAGCAGGGCCGCCGCCACGAGCCCGGGACCCAGGTAGCTGTAGCTCGGCAGCTCGGGGCCGATCCCTCCGAAGAACTTCTGGATCGCACCTCCATAGGGCGAACCGGTGGGCCAGACCAGGCTCTGGAGCGTCGTGCCCCATCTCCAGATCTTGGCGTCAGGCCCCCAGATATTGCCGCTGAGGTGTGCGGGGCCATGGAAGTAGTACCAGGTCGGGTAGGCCAGGAGCACCACCGACACCCCAGCCGTCCAGGACGCCGCTGTCCCGACGCTGCGAGCAAGGGCTCCCTCTCCGGCACGGCCAGCGCGCACCGCCACCACCAGGGGCACGATCCCGGCCACCGAGACGATGGCGAAGATCAGCAGGATCTCCGGGCTGAGGAAGAACTGCCAGACCACCAGGAGCCCGAGGACCATGCCCGCCCGCCGCGGTGGCCAGCGATGCTGCCGGATCACGTCGTCGGCGAGGAGGATCATCAGCGGCGGCAGGGCGATGAAGGCGAGGTTCAGCTGGCCCGATGACGCCGGATCGAGGACGAAGGTGGCGAACCCATAGGCCGCCCCGAAGACCAGGGCGATGACGGGTCGGCGGACGAGGCTCCGGAGCAGCACGAACATGGCCAATGCCGAGCAGGCCGGAGCAAGGAGCAGGGCCACGTTCAGCGAGATGACCGGCCCCGCCAGCAGGGTGAGCGGGATCAACGGGATCCCCAACCCGAGCACGCTGGTGTCATTGAGCAGGTTGATGCCGGTCGGGTGGTTGAGCCACGCCGAGAAGAAGGGCGAGTGGCCGTGCGTCAGAGCAAAGGCGGGCCACTCGAGGAACCACAAGAAGCGCGAGGCATCGCCGCACCCGCACACCGAGGTCGACCCCGGCGAGGCCGACCAGATGCCCCACCACACCAGCACGGACACCAGCAGATAGAGGACGGTGGCGGCGAGCAACCAGCGCACCGATGGGGATCGGCGGGGAGGGAGGGCTCGAGCGGTGGCTGTCTCGGCGATGACCGTCACCTGGCTCCTCTCTTGTGCGTCGTCGAGTCGGAGAGCACGCAGCGTGCCCCCGCCATCGGGCCCCCGACCCTCGAGACCGTACAGCGCCCGAGTCGCCGCTGACGACCGACATCGACACCGACAGTGGGGTTGAGCGACCAGACCAATGCCTGCTGGCGCACCGCAGGCAGACGGCCGGTGGCCGCCGTGATCAGGGCCGCGGCGGCCACCGGCTGCATCGGTCGATCGTAGGCCGGCAGGTCCCGATCGATCGGCAGCACCACGGTGGTGACCCCCCAGTCGTGGAGGGCCTGGGCCACCTCCGGGACGCTTGCCTCATCGAGTGCGGTCGACGGGAATGCCCCTGAGACCGTCATCAGGGCCTCCTGGGCGTATCGATGGGTCCCGGCCATCGACGGATCGGAGCCCGGACCGTCGCCGCCGGCCATGGCGAAGCGGAAGCCTGGGACCACCTGCCAGGCCAGCGAGCTCTGCAGGGCCGAGAAGGCCACCGGGATCGCGAGTACCACCGGGCGGGGCCCGAGGCGGTGAACCGTGGTGAACCACTGCGGGACCACCACCGGCTCGGCGGTCAGCGGCAGCGCGGGAGCGAGCACGACGGCGAGAGGCGCCAACGCCAACAGGCCCACCCCAAGCCCGAGCCCGCGTCCTCGCCTCGGCCAGCGCGGTGCCACGGCGGCGACCAGGTGGTCGATGACGAGGCCCAGGCACACCGCCAGGCAGCCGATCGCCACGACCAGGAAGCGGACCGGCACCACGTCGCTGGCCAGTGGGAGGTCGGCGAGGAGCCCCCATGGCCGGAGACCACCACTGCCTAGGGAGAGGGCGAGGGCGACGATCCCGATGGCTCCGAACAGCCACAGTCGCCGATCGCGGCGGAAGGCCACGAGGCCGACCGCCACCACCAGCAGCACCCCGGGGCCGATGAACTCGGCCGACACCGTCGGTCCCTGGTACGCCCCAACCCGGTGGGCGAAGGCCTCAAGGACGGTCGAAGAGCTGCTCGGAACGACCAGCGAGTGAAGGCTGGCTCCAACCGACCTGAGCGAGGCCGAGGGGTAGTAGCTCCCGTGCACATGTGCTCTGCCTTCAAGCGCGAACCAGGTCGGCCAGGCCAGCACGACCACGCTCAGTCCAGCTGCGGTGCTCAGGCCGAGCAGCGCATGGCGACGGCGAGTGGGGCTTGGTCCGGCGAGCGACGAGCGGACCGCCACCACGAGCAGGCCGATGCCGCAGGCCAGGGCCATCATCGCCAGCACCTCGGTGGAGATGAAGAACTGCCAGGCGACGAGGCCAGCGAGACCCAGGCCGACCAGCAGCGGCGAACAGCGCTGGGTGACCACCAGCTCGTCGAGGCAGGCCACGATCAACGGAAGTGCCACCAGCATCCCGACGACGAGGTGGGCCTGGGCCAGGTTCATCATGACGAACGGTGAGAAGCCGAAGAGCAGGCCACCGACGAACGCCGCTGGTCGCCACGCCACCCACCGACTGATCAAGGCGTACATCGCCATCGCGCTCAATGCCGGGGCCAAGGTGAGGGCCACGTTGAGCGAGACGACGGAACCGGCGAGAGCGGTGAGCGGGCTGAGCGGGATCCCGAGGCCGAGCTGCGTCGCACCGTCGAGGACGTTGACCCCTTCGGGATGCCACATCAACGGCGTCCACAGGGGCGTCAGACCGTGGCCGACGGCGTGGGCGGCGAAGCCCATGAACCACAACGAGTAGGCCGGATCCCCGCAGCCGCACATCGAGGTGGTGCTCGGGTCGCTCGTCCAGACCGACCAGAAGACCCCGACACCGGCGGCGACATAGAGCCCGGCGGCGAGGATCGTCGAGCGCCAGGAGGACACCCGGGTGCTCACCGCCTCGGAGCGCAGAGCTGCTGGCGCGCCCGGATCGGGTCGGACGAGAAGCGCAGGAAGGTGTTCGCCACCGAGGCGACCACGTTGCCCAGCGCCCGGCCTGGCGTGAGCGGGGCGGTGATGTCGTCGAGGTAGGAGTGCAGGCCTCCGCAGGCCAGCGCACCACGCGCACCGTCGATCTGGAGTCGGGTGGCCGCGCCGGGGATCGCCGTCGTCCCGATCAGGCCGAAGCGACCGAGCATCCAGGCCGGACCGATGTACTTCTCATGGCCGGGCCGAGCATGGCGGAGCACGGTGACGTGGCTGCCGATCGGATTGGCCAGCGAGAAGGCGTCGAAGATGTAGACCTCGGGACCCGCAAGGTCGCCGACCACGCCGATGCCGGGGATGTTGGCCGCCAGGCGGAAGGGGAGCGGCGACCGGGCGGGCCGATGAGTCGCCGAGCCGAGTGGAGCGAAGGGGTTGGTGATGACGTCCATGCGCTGGGTGCCCGCGGGCTGGCGTGCGGCCGAGACGGCCAGCGCCCTCCCGGCTCGGCCTGACAGGGCCCGCCGGTAGTCAGCCAGAGTGATCGGGTGGGCCTCGGCGGTGGCGGCGATCCAGCTGGCTCGCTCGTCGGAGATGAAGATCGTCTGGAGGCCAAGGTGCGTCGGGACCGTGGGCACGTAGCGCAGGCCCACCACGCTCATCCCCGCCCAGACCACCATCGCGGCCGCCGCCACCAGCAGTGGGGTGCGGCGTGGCTCAAGCGAGAGACCCATCGGGAGGCACAGGGCGAAGAGAGCGGGGAGCAGGAGCCGTCCGTGCATGTAGTCGCCGCCGAGGTGGATGACATAGAGGGCGTCGAGGACGCCCACGAGCATCGGGGTCACCACCAGCAGCACGCCACGCCGATCCCCGGCGGCCCACCAGGACCGGGCGGGGACCGCCACCAACACCAGACCGAGGACGAGCGGGAGCCACAGCAGGTAGGGATCGATCAGGTCGAGTGCGTAGGTGGCTCCCTGTGACCACCAGGAGCCGGCCGCGTCCTTGGCCAGGCCCGTGGTGGGGATGAGTAGGGCGTAGTACGCCATCCGGAACAGCTCGTAGGCCGCCGGAACGACCGCAGCCAGCGCCACCAGGACTCCCGCCGATCGGAGCCGACGGGCATGGACCTCGACCGAGACCAGGCTGGCCACGAAGACCGCCGAGGCGATGGCCAGCTCGGGGCGAACCAGCATCCCGAGACCCATCACCACCGCAGAGGTGCGCAGCAGCCGGGACTCATCGGTGGCCACGACCAGCAGCCAGAACGATCCGGCCAGCCACGCGAAGGCCATCGAGGTCTCGAGGCCAGAGGTCGAGAACTCCCAGACCACGGGCACGGCCGCCACCACGAGCAGGCCCAGCGGAGCCACCTGGACCGCGCCACGCCGAACCCGGAGGCGCTGGAGCGCTCGACCGCCGACGAGGAAGGCCACCAGCGTGCAGACGAGCCCGAGGAGCACTGAGAGCCACTCGAGCGAGGCGAACGGAGCAAGCAGATGGGCGATCCCGAGCGTGAGAACCCACAATGGGTCGGAGTCGGCCTCGACCCGCTCGCCGATGTTGTAGACGGGGCCGTGGCCGGCGAGGACATTGTGGAGGATCCGGAAGTTGATGAACGCGTCCTCGTCGACCCAGCGATAGACCCAGGCCCCGACCAGAGCCAGCGTGGTCGGGATCGCTGCGAGGATCCAGCCCATGGCGACACCTCGACGGCTCGCCGCTCTCCCCCTCGACCCGGCCATCTCTCCATTGTGACCTCGGTCAGGCGAGAGGTGGTGCGGTACCATCAGCCCGATGCCGAGGCCGTGCCGACGTCCGGGAGCGATGCGGTCGAAATGACGGACGCCACCGACGCCCCAGTGAGCCCCCTCAGCAGCGAGGCTCCAACCCCGGTGCCTCGGTCGCGGGCCTTTCGTCTCGGAAACCGACCTCCCCTCACCGGGATCAGAGCCCTCGCTCTGGCCACCGTCTTGATCTACCACTCGAACTTCAAGACCCTGCCGGGCACGTGGGTGGCGCTGCAGATCTTCTTTGTCCTGTCCGGCTTCCTGATCACTGCCATGCTGGCCTCGGAGGGCAAGCGCAAGGGCCGAATCAGCCTCTCGGGGTTCTACGCCCGGCGCGGGGTGAGGCTCGTGCCTCCGCTGCTCCTGGTCATCGCGCTGCTCGGCATCTACGCCAGCTTCATCCACGTGGCCGATGCTGCCCACCGGGTCTGGGGTGATTCGCTGGCGGCGCTCTTCTACTTCGCCGACTACCGCCAGGCCTTCAACCACGCCCCGTTCTTCGGGTATCTCGCCCAGACCTGGTCGCTCTCGGTCGAGGAGCAGTTCTATGTCCTCTGGTCGCTGCTGATGGTCGTGGCCGTCGTCACCAAGCATCACAAGCTGGCCTATGGCTTCGCCGTCATTGGCCTGGTGGCGAGCACGGTGGATCGGACGTGGATCGTGCTCCACGCCCACCCGTTCACCACAGGGACATTCCTGCGCACCTACTACGCGTTCGACCCTCGAGCCGATGCCCTCTTCTTCGGCTGCCTGCTGGGCCTGCTGGCCGCCGATGGGTGGCTCCTGCAGTGGGCAAGGTGGGCCAAGGGCTCAATCACCGTCCTCGCCGGCATCTCCACGCTGTTCTTCTGCTGGATCCTCCAGTACACCCATCTGTTCGACCGATCAGTCGTGTTGTGGTGGATCCCGGCCACCACGCTCGCCTCGGGGATCTTGATCGTGTACTTCGTCGTCTGCCCGACAAGCCTCGGATCGCGATTCGCCGGGATCGGCGTGCTGGTGTTCATCGGCGACCTGTCCTACACGGTGTACCTGCTCCACTTCCCGGTCTACCTCGCCACCATGCCCAGCGAACTCCACTGGTCCTTCTGGCCCGCCCAGGCCCTGCGGCTGGTGATCATCTTCGGGGTTGCCACCCTCAGCTGGTTCCTCATGGAGCGACCCCTGATGCGCTGGCGCGCCAAGTCCGCCGCTCGCTGAGCGGCCGGTACTTTCCGAGGCACCAGCGATACGATTGGGCGGTGCGACCCAGCCCGCCCGCGGTGATCGAGCCACCGGTCGGCCAGCGCCATCGAGAGCCACCGGTCTCCACCATCCCGGCGCTCGACGGGGTTCGAGCTCTCGGCATCATGCTCGTCCTGCTCTTCCACGGTGGCCTGTCGTCGATGGGCGGTGGCTTCTTCGGCGTCGACGTGTTCTTCGTCCTGTCCGGCTTCTTGATCACCGGGCTCCTCCTCGCCGAGTACCGCCGAGAGCGGACCATCGAGCTGCTGCGGTTCTGGGGCCACCGGATCCGTCGCCTGGTCCCCGCCCTCTTGGCCCTGTTGGCCGCCCTCTGCTGCTACGCCGTCTTCCTTGCCCCCCCCGACACGGTCGGGCAGCTGCGCAGCGATGCCTTCGCCACCATGCTCTACGGCAACAACTGGCACCTGATCAGCCAAGGCCAGGGCTACTTCGCCGGCCTCGCCCTCCCGCGACCCCTCCTCCACACCTGGTCGCTCTCGATTGAGGAGCAGTTCTATGTGCTCTGGCCGCTGCTGGTCCTCGGGATCCTGCGGCTGACTCGATCACGCGGCGTACTGCTCGCGGTGGCGCTCGCCGGGGCCACCGCCAGCGCCGTGGAGATGTCCTGGCTCTTCGATGGAGGCAAGGGTCTCGACCGGGTGTACTACGGGACCGACACCCGGGCCCAGGCCGTCCTGATCGGCGCCGCCCTGGCCATCGTCCTCGCCCGGCCTTTACGGTCGAAGCGGACCTCGGGAGCCGACTCGTCCACCCACCTGCTTCGCACGCTCGAGCTCGGACCGGCCAGCCGAGCAGGACTCGGGCTCACCGGCGCCGCGGCCCTCGCCGGAATCCTCGTTCTCGTCATCTCCACCGACGCCGCGACGACCTGGGTGTTCCACGGCGGCTTCGCCGTCATCTCGGTCCTGACCGCCCTGCTCATCGCCTCGGTCGGCCTCGTCCCCCAAAGCCCGGTCGCCCGGCTCCTCTCGTTGCGGCCAGTCCGCTACGTCGGCGCCATCTCCTATGGCCTCTACCTCTGGCACTGGCCCCTCTTCGTGGTCCTCGACCACGACCGCACCGGCCTGAGTGGTTTCTGGCTCCTCATCCTGCGCCTGGCCGTCACCGGAGCCGTCGCTGCCCTCTCCTTCCACCTTCTCGAGATGCCCATCCGGCGAGGCGCCCTTCGAGGGTGGCGCGGATGGGTCGCCGCCCCCCTCGGAATCAGTGCGGTTGCCATCGCCATCGCCCTCGTGACGGCGGGAGCCGCCCCGGGCATCTCCTCCTATGCCGCCATCAAGCCCTCGATGGCAAAGGGGCCCATCAGGTACGTCGGCCAAGGGACTGGGCCCAATGTCCCGATCGTCGCCGCCGGGACAGACGGGCCCGTGCGGATGCTGCTGCTTGGCAGCTCGGAGGCCACCTTCTTGGCCTTCGGCCTCGGGCCAATCTCGGCGGCTCACGGCGTGTCCTTCTCCGGTGACGGCGTCATGGGCTGCGGATTCATCCATGCACCCACCGTGCTGCACGGCTCCCTTGAGCACGGGCTGGCCGGCAGCCGCGGGGCACTGGCCAACCTGGTGCCCTGCTCCACCCAAGAGCAGCGCTGGACCGCCGACCTCGCCGCCTTCAATCCTGATGTCGTGGTCGTCGACAACGGGGCCTACGAGGTCCGCGACCACCGGATCGACGGCCGATGGACCCACGTCGGCGACCCGACCTTCGACACCCTGCTCACCCGGACCATCTCGAACGATGTCCACCTGCTGTCGTCCCGGGGCGCCAAGGTGATCCTGCTCACCGCTCCCTACTACCGCCAGGTCGAGGCACCCGACGGTTCAGGCTGGCCCGAAGACGAGACGGTTCGGGTCGATCGGTACAACCAGATCCTCCGGCACGTCGCCGCTCAGCACCCGGGCCGGGCCATGATCCTCGACCTCCATCGGCGGCTCGATCCCCACGGCCGGTTCACCCCAGTCATCGGTGGGATCCACGCTCGGATGTCCGACGGGATCCACCTCACTCCCGCTGGAGCGAAGCTTGTGGCCCCGTGGATCCTCGATGTCGCACGCCACGCCGGATTGACTGCTCGCCAGCAGGGCTGAGACCGCACCTGCAGCGACAGACCGCTGCGAAGCGTCACTGCTACATTTCACCCATGGCAGAGACCTCGGCCGAGCCAGTCGACGCCCTCGACGACGTCTCCCACGATGAGCTCGGAGCCTCCGGACGACTTCTGTTCCGCCAGTGGGCGGTCGTCGGGACACTCTGCGTCGTGCCGGTCTACGCCTATGTCCTGTTCGCCCTCTTCAGCGGTGCGGCCTATATCAACCGGGCCGTCGGACCGAGCGGGGTCTACACGTACCAGGCCAGCTCGATGCTCCACGGCCACCTGTGGATGCGGCCCAGCAACCTCGGAATCGAGGGTTTCGTCCATGATGGCCGCAGCTACACCTACTTCGGGATCTTCCCCTCGCTGCTGCGCCTGCCCTTCGTCGCCATCTTCGGCACCCACGGCAACGCCAACTACACCGCTGGTTCGATGTTCTTGGCCTGGACGGCCACGGCGATCTTCACCGCCCTGCTGATCTGGCGTCTCCGGCTCATGACCCGAGGCCACGCCGCACTGCACCGACTCGAGGCCGCCAGTTATGGCGTCCTGCTGGCCAGCATCCTCGGTGGCTCGGTGATCGTCTTCTTGGCCTCGAGCCCTTGGGTCTACAACGAAGACTTCGCCTGGTCCATCGCCCTGAGCATCGGGGTGTTCTGGAGCTTGCTTGGGGTGATCGACAGCCCGACGTGGGGCCGCATCGCCGGCAGCGGAGCACTCATCTTGGCCGCGAGCCTCAACCGACTCACTGCCGGCTGGGCCTGTGTGATCGCCGCCCTCGCCATCGGGGCCTGGTTCTGGTTCTCGAAGCGCCACACCGGAAACCGACAGTGGGTGCTGCCGATCGTGGCCATCGGCATGATCCCGCTGCTCGTCAGCTGTGCCATCAACTACGCCAAGTTCGGCCTCCCCTTCGGACTCCCCATGGCTGACCAGGTCTGGGCGCAGGTCAACGCCCACCGCCGGGACTTCCTCGCCGCCAACGGCGGGAAGGCCTTCAGCTTCTCCTTCCTGCCGTCCACCCTCAATGCCTATCTGAACCCGCTGAACCTCAGCGTGAGCGGGGTCTGGCCCTATGTGCAGCTTCCCTCCACGCTGCCGAGGATCATCGGGTCGGCCACCTTCGACCAGACCTATCCGACCGCCAGCATCCCCGCCACCATGCCGCTGCTCACCGGCCTCGGGATCTGGGGGCTCGTGTGCACCCTGCGGCCACGGCCTCACGGTCGGATCGCCGAGGTCCGTTTCGTGCTCATCCCCGCCGTGATCGGCTGCGCCGGGGTGCTGCTGTGGGGCTATATCGCCAATCGCTACATGGCCGACTTCATGCCCCTGATCATCGTGGCGGCCAGCGTTGGTCTGATCGACATCGCCCGGCGGTTCGAGGGCCGTAGCCGTGCCGTTCGCCGCCGATCCTTCGCCGTGCTGGTCGTGCTCGGCGTCCTCGGCGTGGGGGTCAACGCAGCCGTGTCCGCGACGCCCTCCTCCTCGTGGTCGAAGGGCCAGCTCGTCAACCTGCTGTCGTATCAGCGCATCTTTTCGCCGGGAGCGCTGCACAGCACGCTGACCATCACCAACCACCTCCCCACCTGGGCTCCAGCCGGGCGCCTCTTCGCCACCCCCACCTGCTCGGGTCTCTACCGATCGAACGGCGAGAACTTCGCCGACGTCCCCGGCCAGCAGGCAGAACACCTCACCATGAGCCCGGTGATCCAAGGTCCTCAGTACGTCCATGATCTGTGGATCTCCATCTCGGTGCCCATCTCACAGCTCCACGGCGACACCACCATCTTCCGCATGGGGCCCACCCGGGTCGTCATGCGCCCATTCGATCGCTGGGCCGTCGGCTTCTTCGTCGTCAACCCCGGTCGGCCCGACATCACGTGGCCCGGCGCCGGAGGGGGATGGTTCGCTCTGGTGCCCGAGCGTCGCTACGCCATGGAGATCGTCGCCGACCCGAACCTCGGCTCGATCAAAGTCTTGTGGCACAACAAGCGATTCAAGGACCTCGGCATCCCGATGATCGACCATCTGATCACCACCAAGGCGCCTCAGCACGTCGTGGCGACCCCCCCGGCCGATCGAGCGACCGCCAAGGTGGTGGTCACTCCCACCGCACGGGTGCTGCCCCCCTACCCGCTCTGCCGAAAACTGACCGGTCCCTGAGGACGATTCCTCAGTCCGCAGTGGCGTCGAGCAGAGCCATGTCCCCAACTCGGCCCACATATCCGGGAGTCGAGGGCGAGCTCGGCGTCCAGGTCTCGAGGACGAACGAGGCGTCCTCGTGGCCCGAGGCCTGGTAGCCCGGACCGAATTGAGCTCGCCAGACCTTGTTGACCTTGGGCGAGAAGCCCTGCCGATCGAGCTCGTTCACCAACCCGATGAAGCGCTCGACGTCGAGCAGCTTGGTCGATGCCGAGCCCGCACCGGCATCTCCGACGGCGACCACCTCTCCGGGTCGAAGGTGCGCCGCCACGAGGGCAGCGAGTCGTCCCACCTGCGGGTCCGAGACCGACGCGGTGGCCGGAATCGACAGGACCGCCGCCACGAAGGCCATCGAGCCGGCCACCGTGAGCGCGGCCAGACCACACCGCAGCGGCCCGAGCCACCGAGGCGACCGCCACGATGCCGGAACTCCGAGGAGCAGGACTGCCACCACCGCCGCCAGCGGCACCACCACGGCCCACACCACGAGGTAGCCGAAGATGAATCCCACGATCCGGCTGAAGGACTCGAGCAGGCCGAGGAGGCTGAGCAGCGAGACGAGGCCGAGGCCCGCCGCGAACCTGCGGTGCTGCCGCAGGCCGACGACCACCGCCATGGTGGCAGCACCCACCGCCACGATCAAGACGGCGATCCCCAGCTCCGCATGGGGAGGGTGGTTGCCCAGCAGGCGGGCCATCACTTGGGATGGGCCCACCAGCGCCGAGGCGGCCACGTCGACGAGCGCCCACGAGGCCGCGGAGAGCGGCTGCCCGCCGGCGTGGCTCGAAAAGTAGCGGATCAACTGGGTCATGTTCCCTGGATGACCGGTGAGCTGCTCGATCACCGGCGGGATCCACATCAGCACCAACAGCACCATGCCCGCGCCCGCAAGCGACCGGGTCCGCCAGGTCGTCGGCCTCCGAGTGCCTCGCCCCATCACAAGCGAGACGATGCCTCCGATGCCGGCCACACCGACCAAACCGACGGCCAGCGGCCCTGACGAGATGTTGGCCTGCAGGATCACCGACCCCACCAGCGCCGCTCCAAGGACGCTGAGCCTCGATCCGTCGAGCGATGCCGCGCTCAGCAGGAGCAGGAGAAACAACGGCAGGATCACCACCATTGGGTTCCACGGGCTGACCAGGGCGCCGAGCGGACCCTCCGAATAGGTCATGGCGCCCGGACCATGGGCGCACAGCATGATGCCGAGCCAGCACAGCACGATGGACACGAGAATCGTGCGGGTCGGCGTGGTCCGGCGGCGCACCACCCACAGGGCAGCGAGAGCCGACAAGCCGCTCAGCAGCACAGCCCCGGCAAACAATGAGGCGGGTCGGTCACCAAGGATCCGGTAGACGAGGGACTGGGCGTAGAAGTAGGCCGGGCCCGGATGGTTCCATCCATCGTGGTCAAAGACACCGAGCTGCTGGCGCAGGGTCATCGCCCGACGGACGTGGAGGTCGATCAAGGCCAGATCATCAGGCAGCGTGATGGTCGCTCCGGCCGTGACCATCGTCCGGACCAGTGCCACGAGGTATGGGACGGCGACGGCGAGGAAGGCGACCGGGGTGAGCCACCGGCCGACCTTCGCGCCGGACCGACGACGGTGCTGCGCCCTGGCCTGCTGGTCCACGGGCTCATGGTAGGTCGCGCCGGGCGGCAAAGGGCCGTGGGTGAGCCCCAGTTGCGGAGGTGAGGGCTAGATTCCGTTCGATGACCCGGGCCGAGCAGTCGAGCAGCATGACGGAGGTCGGGCGCTCGAGCATCGCTCCAGATCAGGGTCGGTTCACCCTCGCCCTGCTCGTCGGAGCCGCCGCAGCAGCGGTGGCGTTCATCTGGGTCCTGTTCGACCTCTGGTCGGCGAGCCTCTCGCTGAGCCGGATGGCCACCGGCGCCGCGGTCGTCGCCGTGACCTGGCATGGCGCCCACCCCGGCGACTCCCCGATGGCGATCGTCGATCACCTCCACCTGGGCTCGGGCCCGGCGGTCGGGCGCCCCTCCGGTGGCCCCGTCGCCATCCGAGCAACCGGTAGCGGATCGGACATGGCCCGTTGTCAGTTGCGAGTCCATGGCTGAGGCGCCCGTCGCCGCGAGCCGTGCCGACCACCGACGTGCCGCCCCCACGGCGCGGCGCGCCACATGGGTGGCCACCGCGGTGGGGACCGCATTGGCCGCGCCCTTCTACCTGTGGGCGCTGCTCGACCTCTTCAGCGGCTCGGTGTCGCTGACTCGCTCGGAGTCGCCGTCGAGCACCTACACCCTCCAGGCCCAGGCCATGATCCACGGCCACCTCTGGGTTCGGCCTGGGAGCCTCGGCATCGAGGGCTTCGTGGTCCACGGTCACACCTATAGCTACTTCGGCATCCTCCCGTCCCTGCTGCGGATCCCCATCCTGCTCGTCGCCCCGGACATCACGCTCACCGCCTTGACGGCCCCGATGATGATCGCCGCCTGGCTGTTGCTCGCCGCCTCCCTCGCTCCGCTGGTCCTCGGCGTGCGCTCCCTGCTCCGCCGCGGGACCACCATGGGTCGTACCGAGCAGCTCGGCATCGTCGCCCTGAGCCTGGCCATCCTCTCGGGCTCGGTGCTCGTCAACCTCGCCTCCAACCCCGCCGTCTACTCCGAGGACCTCGCCTGGTCCGTGGCCCTGTCCTCGTGGTCCATGGTCGCCCTCCTGGCAGTGTCCACCCGACCGAGCCTCCTTCGGGCCGGCGGCGTGCTGATCGCCGTCGGTGCCCTGGTGCTGACCCGGCCGACCACCGGATGGGCGGCGGTCATCGCCGCGGTCCTCGTGGGGATCCGACTCCTCGTCACCCATCGCGACCAGACCGGCCGCCGGGTGGGTGCGGCGGTGATCGGTGCCGGCCTGGCATCGCTCCTGGCCAGCGTGGTGATCATGGAGCTCAAGTTCGGCACGGTGTTCTCCCTGCCCATGACCCGGCAGGTCTGGGTGGCCGCCAACCCCGCCCACCGGGCGTTCCTCGTCGCCCACGGGGGCAGCGAGATGGGGCTGTCCTTCCTGCCGACGACCCTCGCCGCCTACCTCAACCCCCTCGGCCTCAGCGTCAGCGGCATCTTCCCCTTCGTCACCCTGCCCACCTCGCCGCCCGCCGCGCTGGCCGGGGCGCACCTCGACCAGACCCTGCTGACCGCCGGCCTACCGCCGTCGATGCCCCTGCTGTTCCTCCTCAGCCTCGTCGGAATCGCCACGGCCGTCGCCCGGCGGACCCGGCGGTCGCTGGCCCCTGCGTGGCCCCTGCTGGTCGCCGGTGCCGCCGCCACGGTGGGCGTCTTGCTGCGGGGATTCCTCTGCACTCGCTACCTCGCCGACTTTCTCCCGCTGCTGATCGTGAGCGGCACCATCGGCGCACTGGTCGTTCTGCGTCGCCTCGACCGATCGAGCACCCGGGCTCGTCGGGTTGGGGTGGTGGCCATGGTCGTCCTGGCCGCGGCCAGCGTGGCGATCAACTGCGGCATCGCCGCCGCCCCCACCGAGCACTGGACCCAGGCTCAGGTGGTGAAGCTGGTCACCCTCCAGCGGGACCGCTCCCTCGGCTCGCTGTCAGCGGCCGTCCATCGAGCCACGAGCCTCCCAACCTGGGCCCCGCTGGGCAGCCTCTACGACGTCGACCACTGCTCCGGCCTCTACGTGTCGAACGGCAACGACTTCTCCTCCATCCCCGCCGAGCAGCTCCAGCACGCCACCTTCCTGCCGGTCGAACAGGGCCCGGGGGTCGTCTCGGAGATCACCGTGACGCTCCACGGTGCTCCCCACAGCGTCCTGGCCACCGACGTGCCCCTCTTCGCCTTCGGTCGGGCCCGCCTGGTCCTGCGGCACGTGGCCGGACAGATCGCCACCCTCGCCCTGCTCGACGCCGGGCACCCGGACCTCATCTGGCCCTCGACCACAGGTGGCTATGCCCCGCTGATGGCGGGGCACCGCTACGCAATCCGCGTGATGGCCGATCC
>Ga0194049_1000370_pt1 | contig 15712 bp, 12 predicted proteins | sample JunL2225m_MetaG_FD_148665 | JGI IMG/M metagenome (GOLD analysis project Ga0194049, IMG submission 148665) | Anoxic zone freshwater microbial communities from boreal shield lake in IISD Experimental Lakes Area, Ontario, Canada - Jun2016-L224-25m | ecosystem: Environmental > Aquatic > Freshwater >... | reverse complement strand
CCCCGAGCCGAAGTTAATTAATCGACTGAAAGAACAAGATGAGCGTGCGGATCATCCGACCGATACAAAAAATTTCGTCCAACGCTTCAGTGATTTTTCTTTTCTAGAAAAAAGCCGAAAAGAGAAACTCGATGTTTATATTCCTAGTGGTGAGTGGAAAAATAATCGTCCTGCAGTATTATTTATTCACGGCGGTGGTTTTAAAATAGGGGACAAGGCTGAATTTCGTAGCGCTAGTGTTTGTGCGGATTTAGCACGCGCGGGGTACGTAGCAGTGAGTTGTAATTATATTTTATCGACCAAAGATAAGCCAGGAGTTTGGCCACAGAATATCGCCGACTGTCGAGAGGCCGTAAGGTGGATGCGAAAAAATGCCAGAGACTTAGGGATTGATTCACAACGTATCGCCGTAGCCGGCGGCTCCGCAGGTGGTTACTTGGCATTGATGGTGGGATTGACGGATGAAAAATCTGAACTCGGTGGCGACCCTAAGGCCGTCATCTCTTCCAAAGTTTCTGCGGTCATTGATATGTATGGTGTAACCAGCTGTGGCTCTCATGGAAAAGAAACCATCATTGATCCTTCTGCTGATACGGATAAAATTTTTAGTCCAATAAGTTATGTTAGTAGTAAAAGCGTTCCCATTATGATTCTACACGGAACCGCTGATAAGACAGTAGATATTAAGGAGTCTAAAAACCTCGAGGAAGTGCTTATAAAAAATAAGGTAGATTATAACTTCGTTGAAGTTCAAGAAGCTGAGCACACTTTTGATCTTCATCCACCTAAGGCTAAAGGGTGGAAGCTCTCAGGAACTTTTAAAGGTCAGGCTGAATCTCGCACGAGCAATGACCCTGATGTTAAGGCTGTGGTGGTGGAGTTTTTAGAGCGTACCATCGGTAAATAATTTTAAAAATTCTTTACAATTTTGAAACCTAAGCGAAGGTTTGGGGTTCAACTACTGTATGAATTCACTGGTTTGTTTAATTCTAATTAATTTTTTATGGGTCGCACCCTTGTTTGGGTACACTAAACAAGCAAATCCCGGTCCGTGGGGAGAGCTCCTTGTATCTAATATTTACTTAGAAGCGCCCGACTCAGTGATCGAAATTGCTGGCAAGCCTGACCCAGTGCCACGTTGGACTTTTCCAGGTTTATCGGCGAGCATGGTTAAGGATTTATTAATACAATCGGGCGTCGAACTTACTTTAGTTGAGCGTCTGACATCTTCCAGTCAGTTAAAGAGCAGCGGCGCCGAGATTGTTATTTATCCAAAGTTGGAAGATTTATTGCTGATCAAGGGAACTATCCGAGATAAGCTTTACACCGAAATTTCTAAATATCCGCAGAATGATTATTATACTGACCCAGTATTTATTTTATCGGGTGATGTCGAAGAATGGTTGGCTGAGGCTACTCTTAATGCCAATCAGAAGAACGCAGTTAGACAGTTAGTTTGGCACCGCGGAAATGCGTTAGTATTCAGTAACGTCGGGGTTTTGCTCAACTATGCTCAGAATACGGAAGAAATTAAAAATACACTCCGAGCGATTACTCGATGCATGTCCTTGGTCGTTAATAAAAAATTCCCTCTTAAGCCGGAACAGCGCGATGCATTCTTGCGTTATTGGATCGGAAATCAACCGGAGTCTCCACGGATGACTTTTATTAAGGCTGTCGCAAAAGAGAATGATCTTAACGATACGGTTGATATCATGCATTTCTTGCCAGTCATCATGCGGGAGAAACTTTATACGTTTCCCACGCTGAGAGACGGCGTTAAAGGTCGTTTACCTGATTGTCATTGGACATCACTCAACTTTTTCAATCTTAGTCCGCGTGATTATTATCGAAATACTTCGATGGCGGCCATTCAGCTAACCCAAGCTTACAATCAAGTATCTGCTCCGTATCAGTTTGGCGATGTCTTGTGCTACACTGATAACGGCGAAGGATTACATACCTGCGTTTATATTGCCGATAACATCGTCCTCACTAAAAACGGTGAAAATATTTTAGCCCCCTGGGTTCTGCTCACCATAGAGGATGTTTCTAAGATTTATAAGCGCAGTGCGACTACCCAAATTCAGGGTTATCGCTTAAAGTAAATCCGCTGTCCCCGACAGGAATCGAACCTGTATCCTCGGTTTAGGAAACCAATGTTCTATCCGTTGAACTACGGGAACGCGGATTAGGTTTTTAGGGCTTTTGTGTCCCTCGGGCAAGCCCTCATCATTTGACATTTATCGGGAATTTTCTAATGCTCTTTCTATGTCCGCCTATTTATCTGCAGTAAATACCCCTCTATTGATTCCTGGTTGGGCCTGGGTGGGCTTCATCCTCTTCCCCTGTACCATGCTGGCTCTAGATTTAGGTGTATTCAGCCGTAAAGAAGAAGCCCCAACATTCAAGAAGGCGATTGCTTGGTGTACCGTGTGGGTCTCTTTGGCTATTGCTTTTTCTTTTCTACTTTCATTCTGGCACGGATCCGAGACCGCTGAATTGTTTGTCGGTGGCTATATATTAGAATTAGCCCTTTCGGTGGATAACTTATTTATTTTTGTTTTGGTTTTTGCCCACTTTAAGATTCCCACTCAATACCAACACCGAGTCTTGTTCTGGGGAATTCTGGGGGCGATTGTAATGCGCGCACTTTTTATCATCATCGGAGTCGCGGCGGTCGATCGCTTTGTCATACTCTTGCCACTATTTGGTTTATTCCTGGTCTTTACGGGCCTCAAGCTGGTTTTCGCCAAAGATGAAGAAGAGGGCAAAGGAGTTTCCGAAGGTTTTATTGTTCGGATGATTAGGAGAGTCCTCCCCTTAACCCCTGAACTGCATGGTAAGTCTTTTTACGTGAAACAAAGTGGCCGTAGATACTTCACTCCTTTATTTGTGGTACTAATTATTATCGAATGCACTGATTTGATTTTTGCGATAGATTCAATTCCAGCTGTGCTTGGCATCCTGCCCCCCGAGATGTCGGTCGAGGAGCGTCGCTTCATCGCCTTCACTTCTAATATTTTTGCGATTATGGGCCTGCGATCGATGTACTTTGCTATCTCTGGGTTCATGGAGTATTTCCGTTTCCTTAAAATCGCCCTCGCGTTTATTTTGGTGTTTATAGGCATTAAAATGATACTTCCTTGGGCTGCCACTTTGAGTATGGCGGAGGGAATGGTTACGAGCTGGATGCCTGCCGCCTTTATTACTGAAGGTAAGATACACATCCCCACCCAGATTTCGTTGATGGTTATTAGTGCTGCCCTCATTACTGGAGTGGTCGCCTCAATCCTATTCCCGAAACGTAAATAAGTGAGTTTGGTATTTCCTCCGGCGGGCCTCTGGCTCAGTCTCATAGGGTGTTTAGTGCCCGCTACAAAACCTATATTCCACATCTAAGGGGAAGTCGCACCCTATTAGTTTTAGCTTTATTACTTGGCGCTGTTTACGCCTCAACGAATGCTATCGGATTACCGTTTCTGGTCGGTAAGGTTTTACCAACTGTTTTTGGCGATGAAGTCCAACGAGCGGCTCCGCTCGTGGTGCTGCCTGCATGGCTCGGTGGTACATCATATTATTTGCCTAAAGATTATGCCGTTCCCTTCGCCGTCGCCTTTCTCCCGGCAATTTTTATTATTCGTGGTGTTGCGGAATTTTGTTCAAGTTTCTTCCTGAATTTAGCCGGACTTCGTGTAGTCGAATCGGTTCGTCGTACGGTTTTTGAGAAATTACAAAAAATGCATCTCGGGTTTTTCGGAAAAATTCCCGTCGGTGATTTGCTTCAAAGAGTGATCAATGACGCTAACTCGGTGCGGTTAGTTTTGGTCGATGTTTCTAATGATCTCTTAATTCAACCACTCACGATGCTGTTTGCGGTGGGCTATGTCGTCTGGCTTTGTTTATCGAAACCCAATGGAGAATTATTTCTTGCCTGCTTAATTGTGGTTCCCTTTGCAGTCTTTTCTGTTCGTGCAATCGGTTTGGCGATTCAGAAACGCGCCCGGAGTGGATTAACTTCCGCCTCGGACCTTAATTCAATCGCCGTAGAAAATCTTCAAGCCGCCCGCGACGTTCGAGCTTACGGATTACAAGAACGTGAGGCTGCCCGTTTTGCGAAGGCGAGTCATGAAGGTTTGCGCATCCAAGCCAAATTAGTGCGCTACGAAAAAGTACTTTCACCGCTCCTCGAAATTTCTGCTGCCTGTGGCATCGCCATCGCGATTGGTGTGGGCGCATCGGTTGGTTTTAAATTCGAAGAACTGCTTTCACTCATCACAGCATTTTACATGGCCTATGGTCCGATCAAAAAAATCGGATTTGTGAGCAATCGTCTGCACATGGCCGAACCAGGTTTAGTTCGCTTAGAGGAAATTATTAATGCACCCATCGAAGTGGCTGATTTGCCTCAAGCAAAATCCCTGGGACGTGTGAAAGGCGAAATTATTATGAAGGATTTATCCTTTGCCTACGGCAAGGATGCCGTTTTGAGTAATGTATCTATCACGATTCCAGCTGGCCAGTCGGTGGCTCTTGTGGGCCCGAGCGGAGCGGGAAAGAGTACCTTCGTGAATCTCGTCCCACGCTTTTTTGATCCGCAAGAGGGTAGCTTATTAGTAGACGGCGTCGATGTTCGCCAAGTAAAACAAGTCGATTTACGAGCAAATATTGCTCTCGTTTCACAAGAGCCCATTTTGTTTAACGAGACCATTGCGGAAAATATTCGTATTGGAAAAGCGGGTGCCACCGATGCAGAGATTCGCGAAGCAGCTCACCTCGCGGGAGCACTCGATTTCATCAATGCCCAGCCCCAAGGCTTTAATACGATGGTGGGCGAGCGCGGTGGTAAGTTGTCAGGCGGGCAGCGCCAGCGTATTGCGATTGCTCGTGCTTTCTTAAAAGATGCCCCGATTTTAATTTTAGATGAAGCCACTTCGGCCCTCGATACAGAAACGGAACGTAGTATCCAGAATTCACTTTCTCGATTAATGACTGGTCGTACTACTCTGATTGTCGCCCATCGCTTTAGCACCATTCGTGATGTAGATAGAATTTTAGTCTTTGACGGTGGACGTGTCGTTGCAGATGGCACGCGCGATGAAATTTATAAAACGAGTGAACTGTTCCGTCGTCTCTGGGATAATCAGTCGCAAGGTTTAACTTAATTATGCGGATATTAATTTGTAAGTTCGCTGGCTTACGTGGCGCTCTCGCCGTTAGTGCTTCTCTGCGTGCGATTAAAGAAGTTCATCCCGGTGCTAACGTCACTTATATCACATTGCCTGGTGCTGAAATGGCTACGCAGGGTTGCCCGGTTATTACTGAAACCGTCACCTATAATTTAAATAATACAGTTTCGCAGTTTGCCGCTCTCGTCTCGCATCTTCGTCGTCAAGATTTTGATTACGCTATCGCGTTATCTTCTCATCGTACGGCTCATACTTTAGTGGCATTGAGTGGAGCGACGCGTAGAATTTGTGCCGGTAAGGCTCCGTTTTATTTAGCACCCTTTTTCCATCAACAAGTCCGAGGGTTATTAGTGGATCCTCATGAAGCCGCCCGCGATCACGCTGTCTTTTCAGAGATTTTTAATATTTCCGCTGAGGTGCCACCGATGTGGTTTGCTTCCTCGCGTATGGATTCACACGGCTTACTCGTTGAGCCGCAGAAATATTTAGTGATTCATCCTGGCGCTTCACAACCCTCGCAAATTTTAGAAATCGATAAATGGGCTCAAGCGACGCGCGAATTATTATCCGCAGGTTTAATTGAACGCGTGGTCGTATCCGCTGGGCCCGCCTCGGAAGAGCGTATCATGGCCGACGCACTCTGTGGGTTGATTGGACCCGCTGCCTTTTCTACCCGAGGCCAATTAACCTTACCGCAACTCGCGCTTTTAATTAAAGAGGCTCGATTGTTCATGGGCACGGATTCGGCTATTTTGCAATTAGCCTCGGCCGTGAAAGTGCCTGTTTTAGGAGTTTACGGACCTTCAAATTATAACCGCTCCCGGCCCTGGGGTACATTAAGTCGCGCGGTGCGAATTGATACTACGATGTTTGAAGGTGAAGACATCAATGATTATAATGCTCGGATGAATCGTGCGATGGGACGTATTACCGCTCAGCAAATTTTTCGGGCAGCCGATGATTTATTAAGAATTAGTAAGGTTTGAGCGAAGGTGTCGCTTGACCCTTGGCTGGGCTTTTCAAATGTAAATGAGTGGATTCCGCCCCCGTTCATTACGACGCCGTTATTATTGGAGCAGGAATGTCAGGTCTCGCCGCTGCCGTACGCTTAAGCATGTTCGGCCAAAAGGTTTTATTATTAGAAAAGCACAATGCCGCAGGCGGACTGAACTCCTTTTACGCGCGTGGTAATCGCAAGTATGATGTAGGCTTGCATGCCCTCACTAATTGGGTGCCCGAAGGTGCGAAGGGTACGCCACTCACGAAGTTAATGCGGCAACTCAGAATTAAACGCGAAGAACTGGATCTTTGTCCACAGCTCGGATCGCTCATCAAAATGGGCGGCAAGCACTTGCGGGTGAATAACCATTTTTCGGATTTAATGGATGATGTGGCTCAGGCTTTTCCTCGAGCTATCGACCAATTTCGCGAATTGGATAATTTTATTTCTAATATCGATGAAGCTGCTTTAGAGGCCAACGGCGGTTCCACCCGTGCGTTGTTGAACGAAAAGATTTCAGATCCGCTGCTGTGCGATATGCTCCTTTTGCCCACTTGTTTTTACGGGAGTGCTTTGGAAAACGACATTGAAGTTTCCCAGTTCGCTATCATGTGGCGTTCGCTATTTAAAGAAGGCTTTGCTCGACCCTTTATTGGGGTAAGACAAGTGATTCGCCTGCTCCTGGATCGCTGTCGGGAGCATCAAGTGGATCGTCGTATGAAGTGTGGAGTGAAGCAAATTATTGTCCGTAATTCACGCGCCGTTGGATTGATTTTAGATGATGGCACCGAAGTCACCACGGACAAAATTTATTCTTCAGCTGGAGCAGTCGAGACGCAGCGCTTAAGATCCGATTGTTCCCCGCAAGTTGCGCAAGGTGAGATTGGTCGACTGGGTTATCTCGAAACTATTTCAACTTATAAGCCAGCAGAGTTTTCGCAATTTAAGTGGAATGAAACCATTATATTTTTCTGTGACGAAGAGCGTTTTAATTACCAATCCCCGAAAGGCTTAGTGGATCCAAAGTCGGGCGTTATTTGTATTCCCAATAATTATAATTACGGCAGTGAGAGGAGTTTGGATGAGGGGTGGTTGCGCGTGACTGCACTCGCTAATCATGATGAATGGTGTCGCTTGCCCGAGGAGGAATATTTGGCTCAAAAAACTGAATGGTTTAAGCAACTCAATCGCGTTGCCCGTAATCATCTTACTCCGGTAAGTGATGCGGTGCATGATGCAGCGCTGACTTCGAGCGATGTTTTCACGCCACGTACGGTGCGTAAGTTTACCAGTCACCTGAATGGAGCTATTTATGGATCGCCCATTAAGCGACGCGATGGACGTACGGATTTAGAAAATCTTTTTATTATTGGAACAGACCAAGGATTCCTCGGAGTCACGGGAGCGATGCTCTCGGGTATTTCGATGGCTAACTTACACGGTCTCAAAGAATAATTTATGGAAGCACCAACCTCCGCATCGCAACGTACTCTTTGGCAGGATTTATTTCAGCCCGTCGTCATTGTCGGTGCGCTAGGTTACTTCGTAGATATTTATGACCTCACGCTTTGTATGGCGGTGAAGAATGCTAGCTTAGATACTTTCCATATTAAAGGTGATATTGTTTGGTATGCCGATCCGATGAATTGGCAGATGTTGGGTATGCTTATCGGCGGATTATTTTTCGGTATTCTCGCTGATCGTATGGGTCGGCTGGCGACGCTGTTCGGTTCAATCTTACTTTATTCACTCGCTAATATTGCCAATGGATTCGCCACGAATATTGAAATTTATTCCGCGTGTCGTTTCTTTGCCGGAATTGGATTAGCGGGCGAGTTGGGTGGCTGTATTGCTCTGGTCTCTGAAGTTCTTTCTAAAGAACGTCGTGGTTACGGTACGGCACTCATTGCCGCCGTCGGTGTTTCGGGTGCAGTGGTCGCAGGAACGGTCGCCGAATTAGTCACCTGGCAGACCAATTATTTCATTGGTGGAGGATTAGGACTTTGTCTTTTATTTACGCGACTGTCGGTCACGGAGTCGGGCATGTTTCATCGATCGAAGAATTCGGATGGTCCCGGTGTAGTTGCACGCGGAAATTTTTTTGCGCTATTTACCAGTCGAGTACGATTCATGCGTTACATTCGCTGTATCGCGATTGGTTTGCCTACTTGGTACATGATTGGGATATTGGTTCAGAAATCAGAAAGGGTATTCGCTCCACAATTTGAAATAAAAGAGGTTCTGACTAATCGTGCGGTTGCCTTGTTTTATTTGGGTTTAACGTTTGGTGATTTAGCGAGTGGATTGGCCAGTCAGTGGCTCAACTCGCGTAAGAAAATCGTTACGAGCTTTTTAATATTCAGTGCCGGCTGCGTGGTTACCTTCCTTTACTTTTCACACGGCTGGACGGCTACACAGTTTTACACCCTAGTATTTATTATGGGCTTAAGCATGGGCTACTGGGCCATTTTTATCACCATTGCGGCAGAGCAGTTTGGCACCAATTTACGGGCGACGGTGGCAACCACAGTTCCCAATTTCGTTCGCGGTTCGCTTGTCTTAATGTCGTTCACTTTTGGTACACTCATATCGTACCAAGTTTCCAGTCAGTTGGCGGCTACGCTCTTGGGTGTATTTTGCTTTGGCGTCGCCTTCTTAGCAGTGAATGGAATGGAAGAGACCTATGGGAAAGATTTAGATTATCAGGAACGAGACTAAAATTATTTAGCAGTTTCTAGTTTATCTTTCACGCATCTAAAACCGGCGTGATTGGTTGAGCTAATAGAATCAACGCCTGAGCGTGCTGAGGGCCGAAAGCGAAAGCAGTAGCCTTCGTCACAGAGCCAAGATCCGCCGCGCATCACGTGTTCGGTGTATCCTGTACGCTTTGGGTCATAGGTTCCAGCGGCTGGTCCTAACGGATTATCTTTGGGCGAAATGTCATAAAACCGCAGACTGTACCAGTCTTCGCACATTTCCCAGACGTTGCCCGCCATATCATATAACCCGTATCCATTAGGCGGGAATGATTTTACGGGTGCTATGGAGGTGAAGCCATCTTCGCCGTCATCTTCGCGCGGAAAACCTCCCTGCCAGTAATTAGCCATAAACTTTCCGTCGGGTTTTTCTTCGTCGCCCCACACAAATCTTTTATTTTGTAATCCACCGCGGGCGGCGAATTCCCATTCGGCCTCAGTCGGTAATCTTTTCCCTGCCCAAGCTGCGTAAGCCTGTGCGTCTTTCCAAGTGACGCAGATTACTGGATAATTCATTTTATTTTTGATATCAGACTCTGGGCCTTGGGGGTGGCGCCACGTAGCTCCCGCCGTAAATTTCCACCAGGGGGTGGAACCTTCGGGTCCACACTGAAAAGGATTTACGCCTGGAGTTAACTGAAAAATAAGTGAGCCGCCTTTTAGGTCTTCGGGTTTTGCTGTCGGAAAATCTCGGGGACTGAAATCTTTTTCTGCATCAGTCACATAGCCTGTGGCTTCGGCGAATTGAGAAAACTGTGCGTTGGTGACCTCGGTCGTATCCATCCAGAAACCTTTGACGACTACAGCGTGGGCGGGCCCTTCTTCCTGATGATCTTTATCCGGGCTTAATTCACCCATGGCAAATTCACCGCCAGGTATCCAAACCATGTCGCCGAGGGGGGCTTGCTTTGTCTTATTCGACCAAAGCCACAGACCTGCGAGTGAAGCTAGAAATAAAGTCATCATTATCAGGATGAGATTTTGGCTTTGTTTAATGGACTCAGGTTTTTCCATGATTTATTATTAAGTTAATCACCGAAAAGGGGCGAGAGTTTCTTTTTTAATATGAATTTTCCGGTATCGTCTCGCCCCGTCAGGTTTATTGGTACTAATTAAACAACATGAGTTCAACCCAGGAGGAAGTCTTACAAATTTTTAGAGATTCACGGGCGCTGCTTAACGGCCACTTCATACTGCGTTCGGGATTACACAGCGGACATTTTTTTCAGTGTGCGCAGGTTTGTCAGTACATGGATAAAGTAACGCGTCTGATTGAACTTTTACGTCCCAAATTAAAAGATTATCCCTGCGATGTGGTCTTAGCTCCCGCGATGGGCGGTCTGGTTGTCGGACAAGAACTCGCTCGCCAATTGGGGGTGCGCTTTATTTTTGTCGAAAAAGAAAACGACAAGTTAGTTTTGCGTCGCAATTTTTCCTTCAAAAAAGGGGAGAGGGTATTAATCGCTGAGGATGTGGTCACGCGGGGTGGTCGGGTTCAAGAATGTTTGGAAATCATCAAGCACCACGAAGCCGTACCCGTAGCTGTCACCTGCTTGGTGGACCGATCGGGTGGACAGACTCAATTTGTGGCTCCATTTATTTCTTTAGGGGAATTAACTTTCCCGACTTATCCGGCCGACCAATTGCCGCCCGAATTGGCTAAGATTCCTGCGACAAAGCCTGGTTCGTAGAAATCTCCCCGGAAAGGGGTTAAATGGAGGAAAATTTAGGTTTCTCTGCCTTGTGCCTTGCACCCGTGGGCTCCGTTCCCTAGCCAAAGGGGTATATTTCTATGGACCGCAAAAACTTATTTCTAGGTGTCGGATGTATTGCTGCAGCGATGTTTATTTTCGCTGTTTCAAAACCCAACGCCCCCGCTCCGACTTCAACCCCTGCGAAACCTGTTAAAGCTGCCGCCACGGCTTCTGTTGTCTCCGCTCCTGCAGTAAGCAATCTTAGTTCTTCGGCTCAATCCATCGCTGATGCGCAGAAGACGGTAATCGATAACGGATATTTGAAGGTCACCTTTACCTCACGAGGTGGCGCGATTGAAAAAGCAGAACTTCTAAAGCAGTCCGCCGATCTTTCTAAGAAAGAAAATATTTTATTTAATGCCAGCAACGAAGACTCGGCGATGGCGCTGGGCGTAACGAATCGTGCGACTAATAAGGTTGAGCCTGTTTACTCCGAATTTAAGTTAGTATCGAGCAGTGCTACTTCCTTGGTCTATCAAGGAAAGTTGGAAGATGGTACTAAGGTTACCCGCACTTATACTTTACCGGTAGCCGATAAAGAGGGAGCGGAGCCTTATTCGATTCGTTTTCAAACTAAGGTGGAAGCTTCTGGTGCGGTACCGACGCGCGTTTGGCATTCGACGGGAACTTGGCACTACACACAAGGTGACGTTGCTCACCAATTTGTGTCGGTGTTAGCTGATAATGGTGAAGACTTAACTCACGTCGGAATCAGCGTTTTCAGTGACTCCAGTGGATTTTTTGGTCTCGGTGCACATCGTGCAGAATCCGAACACCTTGCAGTTGCGGCGGGTAAACCCTTTAATTGGGTTTCTTCGGGCAATCAGTTTTTCGCTTCAATCATTCGGGTTGAACCTAATCAACGCGGTGCGCGCTCCGAGTTGGTTGCTCGTCCCGTAAAATTCGATAACCAAGAATTAGGTATTCAGGCTTTCGCGTATTGGGAAGGTGTTCCTGCTGCTGACTTAAGTGTGACTACGGAAGGCGACTTCTTTGTGGGTCCCAAAGAATATGCACGCTTAGCAGCCCTATCTGATGATCAGGTTTCCGTCTTACAATTTTCCAAGATTCTCGGATTCATTTCATTCGGTGCAATTTGCAAACTCCTTCTCGCTTGCTTGGGTGGCATCCACTCTTTGCTCACTTGGACTGGTGGCTGGTCTTGGGGTTGGGCGATTGTTCTGCTCACCGTGATTATTAAACTGATTACCTGGCCACTCACTTCCGCTCAACAGCGCACCGCACAGAAGATGCAGCAGTTCAAGGGGCCGATGGAAGAGATTCGTGAGAAATATAAGAATGACTCCGAAAAGTTGAATAAAGAAATGATGAAGCTCTACACCGAGCACAAAATTAATCCTTTCGCTGGGTGCTTACCGATCTTCATTCAGATTCCTGTTTTCTTCGGACTCTATACCGCATTCCAAACCACGGTGGAATTACGCTTAGAATCTTTCCTCTGGATTCATGATCTTTCTACTCCCGATACACTTTTCCACATCGGCAGTTTCGGGGTTAATTTACTGCCTATTCTGATGGGTATCACCATGTGGTTGTCGATGCGTATGACGCCGACACCTTCGGCGGATGATACTCAAAAAACTATTATGTACACGATGGCCCTTTTATTCCCCGTCATCTGTTATTCACTGCCTGCAGCTCTATCGCTTTACATGACCTTGCAAAATTTATTGACGATGCTACAAGTGGGAATGAGTAAAAATAATCCGACGGCCCCTGTGGAAATCATCCTTCCCAAGAAAAAGAAATCTAAAAATTAATTTTTTATGTCTGGTCATAGCAAGTGGCATACAACGAAACGGCACAAAGCCGTGATTGATGCGAAACGCGGAAAAGTTTTTTCCGTGTTGGCGAAAGAAATTACTTTAGCAGCCCGCTCGGGCGGAGGTAATGCGGAAACCAATGTGCGTCTGCGTACTTTAATGGATAAGGCGCGGGCATCGAATATGCCGACCGATAACATCAAGCGTGCGATACAAAAGGGCACTGGGGAAATCCCCGGTGTCATTTATGATGAAATCACTTACGAAGGTTATGCCCCTGGCGGTGTGGGTCTGATTGTGGAAGTGACGACCGATAATAAAAATCGAGCTGCTGCGGAGGTCCGTCAGGCCTTCAATGATAATAATGGAAATATGGCGCAAACGGGTGCGGTTTCACATAGTTTCCAGCGCAAGGGGCAATTTTTAATTGGTGTGAATCAAACCACCGAAGATAAATTAATGGAAATCGCCTTAGAGGCTGGGGCGGATGATATTATCAACCACGGCGATCACTTCGAAATTCTTTGTCCGATCTCCGCCTATGATAGCGTGGCGAAGACTTTGCAGGAAAAGGCGCTCAAGCCTGAATCGAGTGAAATCGCTTATATTACTAATATTCCAGTGCCCGTAAGTGATGCAGAAATCGCTAAGCAAGTTTTGGAGCTCATTGAGGCTTTAGAAGCGTTAGATGACGTGAAAGCGGTGCATGGGAATCACGAAATCGACCCCAAGTTTTTAGGTTAAAAAGTTTTGGGCTTTTCTCCGATGGCGAATTACCTAAGGTGATTCCGTGGCTTCTTCTTCGCATCGAGATTCATCCGGGGTACGAACAGCCGCTCGAGCGATCATTGTGCGTAATGATGAGCTATTAGTCGTTCGGATAAAAAGCGACGAAGGTGAATTTTTAGTTTTACCAGGGGGCGGACAAAATCATGGAGAAACTTTGCGGTCTACGGTCGTGCGCGAAGTGAATGAAGAACTTGGATTGAACGTGATCGTCGAAGAACTTGCCTATGTGAGAGAGTACGTTGGCAAAAATCATTCCATGCACCGCATCCACGGGCACTTCCACCAAGTGGAGGCAGTGTTTTATTGTAAGTGCGAAGACTTTGCTTCGATTGGCGCGGGTAAAGAACAGGACCGTCGGCAGGTCGGTTTTCTTTGGATACCTTTGAGTAAAATAGACCAGCACCCCATTTCTCCCCCCGGTTTGAGTAAAATTATCACACAGAAAACAGCGGGTGGGTCGGCACGATATTTGGGGGATGTTCATTGAAGGCTTGCCAGCGAGCGATTGCCTATCTTTGTTACCTTTTCTAAGTTTTGGGGGTATAGCTCAGTTGGTTAGAGCGCCTGATTGACATTCAGGAGGTCGGCGGTTCAAGTCCGCCTACTCCCACCACTTGGAAATTAAGGGGACATGTGGGCAAGGTGACACGGGGACAAGGGGAGATGCATGGACGCGACGGCAGTCGCGCCCCACCTATTGAAATTGAGGTGACACGGAGACAAGGGGTTTTTGGTTGAAAAAAATCACCTTTTTTCTCGCCCAGCCGAGTGGTTTATCTCACCCCTATGGGCATACTTCTATTATCATGAACAGCACCTCCATCACCCATGTTAAAGCCCGTGAGATTTTAGACTCTCGGGGTAATCCTACCATCGAAGTCGATGTGCACCTCGCATGTGGTGCAGTCGGTCGCGCCGCGGTACCTTCGGGTGCATCGACCGGTACTTACGAAGCCCACGAGCTCCGTGATGCAGATGTAAGTGCTAAACAATTTGCAAAAGGCGTTGATCCTAAAAAGCGCTACAATGGTAAAGGCGTTTTAAAGGCCGTTGCTAATGTGAACGAAGAAATTGCGCCGATGATTGTCGGACAAGATTCCCAAGACCAAGTCGGTATCGATCGTGCGATGATTGATCTCGATGGGACAAAGAACAAAAAGAAATTAGGTGCGAATGCTATCCTGGGTGTATCGATGGCTATTGCTCACGCTTCCGCAAAGGCCCTCGGTCAGCCTCTCTACCGTTACATCGGCGGACCTAACGCTAAAGTTTTACCTATCCCACTCATGAATATCATGAATGGTGGTGCTCACTCTGACGCTCCCGTCGATATCCAAGAATTCATGATTGTTCCTAAGGGTGCTAAATCATTCAGCGAAGCACTCCGCATGGGTACTGAAATCTTCCACGCTCTAAAGAAAGTTTTAAAGGCTCAAGGCCTCTCCACTTCTGTCGGTGATGAAGGTGGTTTCGCCCCAAAGGTAGCTTCCAATGAAGCTGCGCTCGAAGCGATTGCTGCAGCGGTAAAAGCTGCTGGTTACAAATTAGGTTCTGAAGTATTCCTCGCGCTCGACGTGGCTGCGTCTGAATTCTTCGACGAAAAAACTGGTAAGTACACCTTCCATAAATCAGACAAATCTCAGCGTAACTCGGAGCAGATGATTAAGTTCTATCAAGATCTCCAAAAGCGTTATCCAATCGTTTCGATTGAAGACGGCTTCTCGGAAGCGGATTGGACCGGTTGGAAGAAAGCGACCGATGCGATGGGTGCGAACACACAATTAGTCGGTGATGACTTATTCGTAACCAATACCGAATTCCTTTCTCGTGGTATCAAGACCAAGACTGCTAACTCGATTCTCGTGAAGGTGAACCAAATCGGTTCACTCACTGAGACCTTCGATGCGGTGGCGATGGCCCAACGCGCAGGTTACTCGGCGATTATCTCACACCGTTCGGGCGAAACCGAAGACGCGACCATTGCAGACATCGCTGTGGGCTTGAACGCTGGTCAGATTAAGACGGGTTCACTCTGTCGTTCGGATCGTGTTGCTAAGTATAACCAACTCCTCCGCATCGAAGAAGAACTTGGTCAGCACGCACAATACGCAGGTACCACTTGTTCTTGGTAATTATTTACTGAACTAAAATGAGACGGCTGTTTTCGAAAGGAAGCAGCCGTTTTTTATTCTACTGTTCCCAGCCAACCTTCAGCGGATCGACGCGAGGGATGGGTCTCACCATTCACCACGGCGAAGCCGGTTTTCCAAGGCGTGCAGCCTGTAGCGATGACTGCCGTCGGCAGTTCGCCTGCTTGTGTCCACGTATCTAATAATTTATTATAGATATGAATTTCTTTGGAGAATCCTGGATGTTTAGCGGGCTCAATTTTTCCTGAAAGTTTTCCATCATCTCCACCGAGTAAATAAATTTCATCACC
>Ga0194049_1000369_pt1 | contig 15744 bp, 23 predicted proteins | sample JunL2225m_MetaG_FD_148665 | JGI IMG/M metagenome (GOLD analysis project Ga0194049, IMG submission 148665) | Anoxic zone freshwater microbial communities from boreal shield lake in IISD Experimental Lakes Area, Ontario, Canada - Jun2016-L224-25m | ecosystem: Environmental > Aquatic > Freshwater >... | reverse complement strand
CCCCAGCAGCTAATCGTGTAAACCAATATGGCCCAAATGGGAGTATGGTGTATTCTTCAGCAGGAAATGATACTACAGGAAATCCTACTTACAATTTAACCACTACATTATCCCATGAACAACAACAAATTCAAAACCAACAAAATTCACTTAATTCAGGCTTATTAAATACGGCTCAAGGTGGATTAGGTTATGCTAATGACGTATTAAGTCATCCTGGTGTTGACCAAAGCCAACTTACTCAACCTGGTCAAATGGGTAATGCTTATACTCCTAATTTAACCGACTTAAATTCAAACTTACCGACTACTGGATACAATCCTGGTCAATCATACCAAGATGCTATGATGTCCAGATTACAGCCTCAAATTCAGCGTGAAAATGAGCAATCTGACACTAAGTTAGCAAATCAAGGAATCATGCAAGGTTCGGAAGCGTATAAGAACGCGCAGACAGCTTTAAGTCAACAGCATAATGACTTACTTAACAATGCAACCGTTCAAGGCTTACAGGCAGGTTTACAAGCGAATCAGCAACAATTTGGTCAAAACCAAGCGCAGAACCAACAAGATTTGTCTACGCAGAACCAATTGTTCAACCAAACTAACGCTAATTATGCTCAAGGCTTGGGTGCTAACCAACAACAGTTCCAACAAGCGGCTTATAACCAAATGCAACCTATTAACGTCATTAATGCGTTAAGAAGTGGTACTCAAGTATCATCCCCAACATTGAATAATGTTCCTGCACAAGCTAACGTGGCAGGGCCAGACCTTTTAGGTGCGGCACAAGGTAATTATAATGCAGCTATGGGGCAATATAATGCGGCACAACAATCCAATAACTCAATGATGGGTGGATTAATGGGATTAGGTGGTTCATTAGGGTCTGCTGGAATCATTGCTTACTAATGAAAGCATTAGCTTTTAGTGGTGGTAAAGATTCTTGGGCTTGTTTATGGATTAATAAAGATAATTTAAAAGATATAATTGTTATATGGGTAAATACAGGTAAGAATTATCCTGAAATATTAAAAACAATTAAATTAGCTAAATCTATATGTCCTAATTTTGGTGAAATTACAGTAGATAGAGTAGGGCAAAATGAGCATAACGGAATACCGTCAGATATAGTTCCAATAAATTGGACTGTATATGGACAGATTCAAACAAGTAAAAAAGAAATAGCTATTCAATCTTATATGCAATGTTGTTATGAAAATATAGGTCAACAATTGCAAAAATATTGTAAAGATAGAGGAATAACAGAGTTAATAAGAGGACAAAGGCTTGATGAAAGCCATAAATCCACAGCAAGAAATGGCGATATAGTAGATGGCATTAAGTATATACAACCTATAGAAAACTGGACTGAACAAGAAGTATTAGAATTTAATAAAATGCACATGGAATTACCTGAACATTTTAAATTTAAACATACTTCAATGGATTGTTATGATTGCACTGCGTATAGAGAGCATTCTAAAGATAGAATAGAATATACTAAAGATAATCACCCAGAATTATATAAAGAATATTTGGATAGAAAAATGAAATTAAATTCAGTATTAATAGAGGCATTAAATCATGGCTGATTTCTTTGATTACAGAAACTACATTCCTGGCATGACAGCTAAAGGTGGCGTACCTACGGCTAATGTAGGTGCAGAAGACCAAATTCGTATTCTTCAACAAATGAAGATGGCTGAAATGTTACGTCAACAAGGCGCAACACCATTACCACAAGGTTCTGGGATGGTTAGAAATGGTGGTGGCGGTCAATGGGCTGCTCCTGACCAAGCCTATTCTACTTTTGGTGAATCACTTGGTAAGATGGGAAGCTCTTTAGCAGGTGGGTGGATGGAGAAAAATGCTAATGATAATGCTAAAGCCTATGCTGAAAAGTTAAGAAAACAACAAGCAGATGATACTGCAAGAATAATGAGCGTAGTTAATGGAAGTCAAGGTACTCAAGGCACTGAAGGAATAGGGTTGCCAGTGGCTCAAGCAGACGCTACACAGCAAGATACCATTCAAAACGCACAGCAAGCCCCTCAACAGCCTTTAACTGCTCCGATTGATGGCACAACACCAATGCCTAACTTTGCGCCTCCACAACCACAACCTACTCAAGATGGACAGGCTTTAGGTGGGATGTTAAAACAAGGAATTAATGGGATAGACCCTAATGGTCAAGCTATGCCTACTGCGCCTAGTCCTGATATTAGTGGTGGTGTCACTCCACAAGATTATGCAAGCGCATTAAAACCTGACGCTAGGCCATTACCACAGCAAGAATATACGCCACCAGTTCAAGGTACACCTGCTGTAGCGGCAGGAAATGCAAGACAGATTGCAGCCGCTTTAATGGCTAGTACAGACCCTACAAGACAAACTGAAGGCTTTAAGATGTTGATGGAAGACACTAAGCCTAAAGATTTAAAATCATTTGACCCAACACATGATATTTATAAAGGCGACACATTAGTATCAAAAGGTGTGCCTAAAGTAGATAAAGTTGTTAAGAGTGAGTTAGAAAAAACTATGGATTTAGCAGGGATTACAGACCCTAAAGAAAGAAATGCCTATGCAAAAGCAGCATTAGATTTACCTCAAAATAAATTTGATGAAATGCTTAAACAAAATGGCATAAATGACACTTTTAGAGCGGCAATGGTAAACATTGCTAGAAGTAAAGAAAAGGATAGAATTGAAGATAGAGCAGCAACATTATTAAATGATGACGATTCTAGACGTATTGCAGAGCAATATTTAGCAGGAGATACTAATGTAGTACAAGGTTTAGCAAAAGGCGATAAACGTAACTTGCCAAAAGTAATGGGAATGATTACTACTTTAGGTAAAGAACAAGGATTAAATGGTTCTGATATTGCCGCAAGAAAAGCCGCCTTTGCAGGAACTATGGCTGAAAATAGAACAATTGGTACTAGAGAAGCTAATATTGAGCTTGCTGGAACTGAAGCAGGTGGAGCAATAACATTAGCTCAAGAAGCATCATCTAAAGTGCCTAGAAGTGGGTTCTTGCCATTCGGTAAGGTTCAGGTGATGTTTGATACAAATGTTAATGACCCTGATTTCAAAGCGTTTGCTACTGCAAATAACGCTGTGATTAATACTTATGCTAGAGCAATTAGCCCTACGGGAGTATCAAGACTTGATGATATTAACCATGCTAGAGAGTTGTTATCAACAGCTGCGGATGAAAGAGCTTATAAAGCAACATTAAATCAAATGTTGAAAGAAATAGCTATTGCAAAAGCCGCTCCTAAAATAGCTAGAGATGCAGCAAATGCAGCAATACCAGGTGCTAGCGTTCAACCTTCACCTAAACCTTTAGCAAACAAACCAACAGTGAGTAATTGGTAATGGCTAAGAATATTACAGTAACTTTTGAAGATGGAACTTCTCACGTCTATCAGGGTGCGCCTGATACTGTAACTCCTGAAGATATTACAGCAAGAGCGCAAAAGGAATTTAATAAAAATGTTACAGCATTAGATGGTGGGAATAAAACTCCTACTGTAAATGCCCCTGCAAAAACTCAACAAACTGGTGGATTAAGTGAAGCTATTGTTGAGCCATTACTTCGGATGGGAACTGGATTTGTAGCTAAACCATTAGGTGAAGTTACAGCATTGGCAAGAATGGGCATAAACTCATTGCCTGGTGCAGATTATGTTGACCCACAAAGCATATCAGATACCATGAGAAATGCGCTTACTTATGAGCCTAGAACGACTGTAGGGCAAAGTGATTATAATCCAATAAATGCAGTTAGTAATTTAATTGGGCGTGGTGTTGGTGGAGTTCAAAATTATCTTACAGGAGATATGAAAGATTCTCCTACAAAAGCAGGTATAAATGAAGCTATTGCTCAAGTAGCTAATATAGGATTAACTAAATATGCTCCTAAAATTGTTAGTGGTGTATCTTCTATAGTTAAAGCCCCTGCGCCTTATGTTAAGAATTTAGCAAATGCTCTTACAGAAAATGGAAGAATGAGAATTGCTGAAAATATTGTTAATAAAGCGGCTGAAGGCACTGATAAAACATCAATGATTAGAATGTTGCGTAATGCTCCTGAAAATACGACAGCAGGGCAAGCAGCAGTTGGCGCAAATAATAGAACATTCTCTGCGGCAGATACCTTTGGAAGACAAATTGACCCAAATGCAGTTGGAGCTATGACAGATGCTCAATCTCAAGCAAGCATGGCTAATTTATTAAAAAGTGGGGCTGCTCCTACAGTTGAAAGCCAACTTGAACTTAATCGATTAATGAAAGAAGCTGAAACAAGACCTGTTATTGAGAACGATTTAAACCCAGCATTAAATGCAGGTAATCAAGCAAATGCTACATTATCTGCACTAGAACCAAAATTAGCTCAAGCACAATATGCTGCTGAAACTGGAGTTCAAGGCGTAAGGGATATGCAAGGCGCAAAAGTAAAAGCTAATGAATTATCTGCACAAAATCCATCAATGATTGAAGCGGATGGAACAAGAACTATTGCGCCATATAATCCTAACTTTAAACCTAATATGGAAAACTTATTATCTAAAGCTGAACAATTAGGACAAAAAGGTGCTGACATATCCTTGCAACAAGGCGAACAAGCTAGGTTTATACAAAATCAAATAGATAGTCTTGATGCACATGGATTAAAACCATTAAATACTAATTCTATTAGGAATAAAGTAAATGAGTTTGCTAAGTCAGATGAAGCCTCTGCTGACCCTAAATTTAAATCAGTAATGCAAAATATTGATAACCAACTTTCTCAATTAAATACTCATGCAAATGGTGGAGTTACCGCAGAATCTCTTTATCATTTAAAGAAAACAGGTATTCAATCTGCTATTGAGATGGCATTAAAAGATGACCCAAATCTTACGCAAGCTACTATTGGGAGATATGCTTCTAAAATATCCCCAATGATAGATAATGCTTTGGATAGCGCATCTGGTGGGGCATGGAGTACATATCTTAAAAAATATGGCTCTGCTATGGATAGAGTTAATTCTGTAAAACTTTCAGGTGAAATGAGAAATCTTTATGAAAATAACCCAAAAGAGTTTGAACGAGTAGCTAATGGTGAAAACCCAGATTTAGTTAAAAAGATTACAGGGTTTGAAAAGTTAGATGAAGCAGACCCTTCAGGAGCTAACACATATAGATTAGAAGCTAAAAAACTTGCAGAAGCTAGACGACTTAAAGAATTATCTGGTGAAGGCGGTTCAGCATTTTCTAACATTGTTGGTGGTAATGAAGTATTACCTACAGGGCCACATATACTTTCTCATAAAGTAGCTCTTTATAATGCACTTATAAATGCAATAAAAGGTAAGGCTACCCCTGCGGTAGCGAGTAATATATCTAAAATAATGCAAGACCCATTATTGGCTGCTAAAGTATTAAGAAAAGGTCAAATGGTTGATTATAGAAACAGTATCAGAACTAATCAACAACCTGTACAATTACCAATAAATAGTTCAACTATGTCTAATGAAGAGCAAAGAAAAGCATTAGCGCAACAATTAAGGAGTAATCAATAATGGCACGTAACGGAAGTGGGGTATACAACATATACACGCCTGGTAATCCAGTTGTCACTGGCACTACCATTAGTAGTACGGCATTTAACAATACAATTAATGATATTGCAACGGCATTAACAGGGTCAATCTCTGCGGATGGTCAAACACCTATTACTGCAAATATCCCTATGAATAGTCATAAATTGACAGGATTAGCCGCCCCTACAGTGGCAGGTGATGCGTTATCTTATGGTGGTGTGGTGGCAGGTTCTATTGGTGCGTTTACTTCTAGTGCTTTAGGTACACAAGTAATCGCTACCAATGGTGGAACGACTACTTTAACTGTTAGTAGCCCTTATTACACAGTGTTTACAGGTACTTTTGTACAGACAGTAGTATTACCTGACGCTACCACTTTAACATTAGGTCAACGATATGGTATAGATAATGATGGTTCATTAGCCATTACAGTGAAAACCAATGGTGGTGCAACATTATGGACTATTGCTTCGGGCTGTGATTTATATTTGACATTAACTGCACAAGCGACTGCGGTAGGTGTATGGGAAACTGATTATCAAGGCGCACAAGTCGCTACAGGTAAGACTTTAGTAGTCAATAATTCAGTGACAGTCAATGGTACTGACGCTACTACTATAACATTACCTACTACTTCAGCTACATTAGCTAGAACAGATGCTTCTAATACTTTTACAGGAGCGCAAACATTTAATTCTACTATTGTAACAAATGGGGCTACTAGCGGAAGTGTCACATTACAAGCTACAGCAATAGCAGGTAGTACGGTATTAACCTTACCAGCAACAACAGGTACAGTTTTAACAACAGGTACAACAGTAACCGAAGCGCAGGGCGGTACTGGCACGACTACAGGCTATTATGGCTTCAAAAATCGCATCATCAATGGTGCTATGGTGATAGACCAAAGGAATGCAGGGGCTAGTGTTACTCAATCCACTACTACTATTTATACTGTTGATAGATGGAGTATTTATGGAAGTGCGATAAGTAAATTTACGTTACAACAACAAACTAGCATTGTTCCTGTTGGATTTACAAATGCAATAAAAGCAACTTCTTCTTCTGCATATTCTGTTACTTCAACTGATGAGTTTGATATATCTCAATACATAGAAGGTTATAACATAGCTGATTTTGGGTGGGGAACTGCTAACGCACAAACTGTAACATTATCGTTTAAAGTTTATAGCTCTTTAACTGGCACTTTTGGCGGACAAATAGCAAACTATAATTCTTCACGAAGCTATCCGTTTAGTTATTCAATTCCTGTAGCTAATACATGGACTACTATTTCGGTAACGATTGCTGGCGATACAACAGGCACTTGGCAAGTTAATAATACCGCTGGAATGTTAGTTCTATTTAGTATGGGTGCAGGTTCAACAAAATCAGGAACTGCTAATACATGGCAGGCAGGTAATTTTACACAGCCAACTGGTTCAGTTTCAGTAGTAGGCACATCAGGAGCAACATTCTACATCACAGGTGTCCAACTTGAGAAAGGCTCTACTGCTACTAGCTTTGACTATAGACCTTATGGGACTGAGTTGAGTTTGTGTCAAAGGTATTTTATAGGCGGACAATTTTATAATGGAACAAAGACTGCTTCTGGATATACTAGAATTAATGTGCCATTATCAGCTACTATGAGGACTACACCAGCTTTAGTTTATGCTGATTCAGTAGGTAATGTTTCTAAAATATCAACTAATGCTAGCAATGATACTAAAACTAATAATAGAACTCCAGTAGTTGTAACAGGTTCAAGTCCGTCAATGGTTCAAATTTTTCCAAATAATACAGATGCTGATACTGGATATGAAGTTTATATTTCATGTTCATCGGAGCTATAAAAATGATTACATATAAATTACAAGGGCTTCCAAATCAAGAACCCATAGCTATTTTAAGTTCTGATGGTGTGTCTATCCCATTCGACCCAGCCAACACAGACTACCAAGCCTTTACTCAATGGTTAAATGATGGTAACATTCCAATTCCTGCAGATGCTATTGGAGTTGATAATGGGCAAGCCACTTAATAATTTAGAAGGTAATGTTTTTGGAAGTTTAAAAGTATTAATGATAGGTCGCTCTAAAGGTAATGGTGCTTGGTGGATTTGCCAATGTAAGTGTGGTAAACAAAAAGAATTAAGAGGCTCTGATTTAGTTCAAGGTAAAATTAATTCTTGTGGGTGTGAGCATAAAGAAAGAATTGCTAGAGCATCTACAACACATGGCATGAAATACAATCGTACTTATAGATTATGGGGGGCGATGAAAAATCGTTGCAATAGACTTAATCAAGACTATTCAGCTCGTGGTATTACCTATGAAAAGCGTTGGGATTTTTTTGAAAATTTCCTTGCCGATATGGGTGAAGTTCCAGATGAAATGTCTTTAGATAGAATTAACGTAGATGGCAATTATGAAAAATCAAATTGCCAATGGGCTACAAGAGAACAGCAAGCAAACAATACAAGAGCAAATGTATTTGTAGAATGGAATGGAAAGCGACAAACACTTGCCCAATGGGCGAAAGAACTAAATATGAACTATGACAAATTAAGAAGTCGTATTGTTAGGTACAAATGGTCTTTAGACCGTGCGCTATCCGAAGGCAATCAACCTGAACCAGCGGATGTACCTGTATGAAATACTTAAGATGGCTTCTTTGCTATCCATTCTCTGTAGCCTTAACCTTTGTTACTTGGTTTTTGTCACCTATCCTAGCCTTACCTATTTTTGTAACAGTAATAGATAATAGAGAATGGTTGATTAAACCTTTGAGATGGTTTCAGACCTTTGATGCACCATTAGATGAAGGTCATTTCGGTGGTTACTTCACTACGACTAGCCCTTACCTTTACAGAATGTATTGGTTAGTGCGTAACCCTGCTTATGGCTTTGGTCAATATTTATTTGGCATAGACCCTGCACAGAAAGAAGTGGTGATTGGCTCTATCACTAAGTGGGATACTGGTGTTGATAACTGGGAGTATACAGATTGGGGCAATGCCTTTAACTTTAGGGCGCAATGGTTCTTCACTGCCAAATGGTTTATCCGTATTAACTGTGGGTGGAAAGGTCATTACGGCTTTGGAAGATTAATGCTGACTACACACATAACACCTAGAAAGTGGCTTTGAATACAAAATAACTAATAATAATATTAAGGTAGTAACATGATAAACATTGACCCTGTAGAATATGGTAAGCTAATCGCAACTGTGGCTGCCTTAGAGAAAAAGATAGATAGGATGGAAACGTCTCTTGAGGAACTATTGGCTTTAGCTAATAAAGGTCGTGGTGGGTTTTGGGCAGGGATGATGATTGCCTCTCTTATAGGGGCTGTTATATCTTATATTTCTGGATTTATATTAGGACATTAATATGCTTACTTTATTTACAACCTTAATCTCATTCTTAACTGGTGGATTACCTAAATTCTTAGACTTCTTTCAGGATAAGTCCGATAAGAGCCATGAATTAGCTATGGCACAGTTACAGTTTACCCAACAACTTGAACTACAGAAAGCTGGCTTTTCACTTCAAAAAGACCTTGAGGAAATTAAGTATGACGAAATACAAACGCAGACTGCTGGCGCAGAAAGACAGGCGTTATACCAACATGATATTGAAATCGGGAAAGGGGCAAGTACATGGGTGGTTAATGCGCGCGCTATGGTACGCCCTCTTATTACCTATGGCTTGTTTGGCTTACTTGTGTGTGTTGAGTTATTTGGATTCTACTTCGCAATTCACACAGGAACAACATATCAAGTAGCAATGAGTAACTTATGGTCTACCGATATGCAAACAATATGGGCTTCAATTGTAGCGTTTCACTTCGGAACACGCGCGTTTGCTAAATGAAAACATCCCCAGTAGGCATAAACCTAATCAAGCATTATGAAGGCTTCTACAGCAAACCGTATCGCTGCCCTGCTGGTCTTTGGACTATCGGTTATGGCCATGTCATTAATGATGGTAGGAATCTACCAATTGATTGCAACAGAGTTTTTCTAAAGGATGAGATAGATGCACTACTTATTGCAGACCTTAAACGATTTGAACGGGGAGTTACTTTGTATTGTCCTGTGCAACTTACACAAAATCAGTTTGACGCTCTTATCAGCTTTAGCTTTAATCTTGGTTTGGGTACACTTCAAAGAAGTACAGTGCGCCAAAAGATAAACAGAGGCGACTTCAAAGGGGCGGTAAAAGTTATACTTCAATATAATAAAAGTAGCGGTAAAGTGCTTAAAGGCTTAATCTTACGTAGGCAAGATGAAGCCAAGCTATTAAGCTAACATATCGCTGTTAATCGTTAATCGTGATACTTCCCCATAGTCTTTAGAGTAGGTAATCACTTTGGCATCTCTACCGCTTAAATAACCACCTCTAGCACCATAAGCATCATTGGCAGCTAGTGTTCTATGTTGCTCAACAATCATTAAGTTGTTCTCTTTAACATCTACATGGTGTAAATGCCCCATGTGAGCATAAGCGTACTTAGTTCTACCAAACATCTCTCTAAACTGACTAGCAAACACATGAGATACATTAGCTACATTACGTTTATGCCCATGATGGAAGAACAGCGCAGTCTTACCAAACTCATAAGCATTGTAAGGATTAGGGCTAGTATCTACGCTAACTCTAGGTTCATTCTCATACATTACGCTAAACCATTCACGTAACCATATTTGACTAACTGGGTCATGGTTTGCATCTGCCATAATAATGTGTAGCTTTTGGTGTTTCTGTAACAACATTGTTATTACATTACGCAATATTCTAATAGAAGCACGAACTAACTTAGAGAACCGACTGTCTACATCTAATAGGTGTTTAGATGATGGGGTTACTGCATCCATTCCGTCAAAGTGTAAGAAGTCAGATAGCTGTGCAAATATCGCTGTATCAGCATCAGGGGATTGGTGAATAGCTTGTGCAAACCATTTAATAATCAATTCTTCGGCAATCTTTAAATCCCAGTTCTCACCACATTCCTCATCCCATGCCAACATACCCATGTGGTAATCGGTTATAACATAACAGTTAAGCAACTTGTCATTCCCCATTGGTGGTGGTAGTGTTGCGTCTAGTCGGGGTATATCGTCTTTTAACGCTTCTATGGCCTCAAGCATGAACTGTTCACGCTTATCAGCATCTACTTGAGATTTAACCCATTGACCGCTAGGCTTACCTTCAGCATTGTAATAAGTAGATATACCTTTAACCACAAATGGGCTAGGTACAATCCTGGTCATGTCATGTTCAGGTGAATAGCCAGCTAGTGCTGCTTTCTTCTTTAAAGACGTCATAGCATTGTCAATACTGGTTGCGCCAATGCCTAACTTCTTTGCTGCTTTACGCTGTGAACCACATTCTTCAATTGCATCTAAATATTCTAATTGCCTAACCGTTGCATAACTTCTTAATTCAACATCAATAGGATTTTTCAAAATATTCCTTTATCGTAAATTAGATTGCATCACCTTGCACTAACGTCTTCCCTATCTTTAACGTGCATTGTTGCACTTCCTTTATAGCATAATTAGGCACTACAAAGGTAACATATAGCCAACCGCATAGTAATCCTGCTACGAAAGTGTTAATCATCTTTATATACCCTCACCATCACATCTATAATTAAAATAAATACAAAGCCAGCCCACCAAAAATTAGGGGCTTGGTTAGCCCAAAGTAAAAATGCTGTCATGAAGTAAAGCATCATCTGTTCCTCTCGTACTGTTCTTTGTCATGTTTCATTGCGTCCATACCACGCCTAAGTAATAATTCAAAGCCCAACTGCATAAGATATGCCCTGCCTTCATCATCACATTCTAAAACCACATCACCACTTCCATCGGGATTATCCCTAACCTCCCCCACGACATCTATTTTCATTTGTCTTCCTTTTCTTTAATTACTCTTACTAGGTAAAAGTTCTCTTTCATTAGCTGCTCAATGCGCTCATAAGCAGCTTTTAATTCATCCTTTAGTGCTTGCATTTATCTTCCTTTTCGGTCATATATATTACATTTTTGGGTTTAATCTGGTCTTTATTTTAAAATAATTACCGCTCGGTATGTATATACAATGTATATACATTTACCTGTTAAGTTAGTTAAGTCGCACATTACTGGCTAAATTTGAACTAGATGTGTGAACTAGCTAACATTTTTAAACTCCGACTTTATTAACGTATATGTTATAAAAGTTGCGACTATTCGATACTATTAACGCTTTCGTTATCATTCATTCATTCTTTACTATCTGCACTTTTGAATGACAATCTGTAAGATATATAAATGTATCTATAAACTAGCTTTAAAGCCCTTAAAGCACCTTTTATGAACATTAAAGTGATGGGGCTACATTTACATTTGGAACTGACGGATTTTGCAAGAAAGCGTTAGCAGGTATAACTGTCTTATCGCCACCTTTCCATTGAATCTCAATCAAGTTCTCATCTTGTTTCTTGTAACAACCACCAAGTTTCTGTCCATCAGCACGAAAAGCCACCACTGCAAAAGCATATTCGTCTTTGATTTGAGGGAATGGGCAAGCTACGTTAGAAATAACAATTCGCACCTGGTCATTGTATTTGTAGGTCAGATATTTAGGTTCTGCGACTGCGTTTAAAGATACCAAAGACAGTAAGCTAATAATCAGTTTCATTCAAATTATCCCCCCGTAGTAATCAATTAATACGTGTAAGGCTTCCCCCACTTTCTTATCTTGTGCCACATCATCTGGGTGGGTAGATACAAACTTATTCTCCACTAAGTCTAAACTGTGTTTAAGATACCCTAGCACCACAGAATCAAGCACGTCATATAGTGGGCTATTATCATCAAATTCTAATGCAATTTTCATTGGGTATCCTTTCTAGGTAACTTTAACAGCTTACGGAGTTCTTCCATCTCTTCTTCAGTCAGCGTCATCATCCCACTCCAAATCTTTAACCTCTTCTTCAGGGATTATAGTTAATTTCTTTAGTATATCTAAAGAGGGTCTAAATATCGCATCAAAGTGTTCTGAATACATATCACTTGGCTTTGATTTGATTAAATCACCAGTTACATCATTTTTGCTACTCATTTGCCCATCCCCTTTCAATATTCATCATAGACTCACTAGCAAACCCTGTATCTATCTGCTCTTGAGTAAACATACTGGTTACATTGTTAATTCTACGCATAGCAAGCATTTCGTTAAGCGAATAGCGAATATCTGCAACCACTTGAGGCATTAGTATGTCTTTCAAATCTAAAACGCCTGTAGGCTCTTCTATGGAGTCAATTTCAATGTCCTCTAACTCATAATGCCAATAAACATCAAACTGTTGGCCACGAACCGCATCTATGCGACTAATTACTGTAATAGTATCAAGTTCCACAATCATCTCCTTCATCTAAAAGATTAAGAGATTCTTTGTGGCTTTGAATTTCATTAAAATCTTTAAGCGCACACTCAAATACCCATAAAGAGTATTCTTCGTCATCAATCATTTGTCTATCGTCATCTTCTACTATATAAAAATCATTTGCCATTTCATACCCCTTTCTGTTTAATTAAGTACATGGTACATGAGCGTGTATTGTTGTCAAGCAATTAATGTATTATTTCATCACCATTTTACAAACTTTACATTTATGGATAGTTTCAATATCCGTATGCTCACATTCATCTGTTGCTACTAACCCTTTATAGTTGCGGATTTCATCATTGAAAGCCCCTGCTGATAGCACTCTAGCTGCTTCCACCCATCCTGTTTTGTATTCTTCAGGGATTTGAAGCGGTAAGATACGCACTAATCTATCATGTGGCACATTCTCTAAGTCATAGCTACCAAACTCACGATTAACACGCATAGCGTTCCAAGCCCATGACCGAGAGAACTTAAACTCACGTAAGAACTTTTCCATGCTAGTAGTGTGTGTAGCATAGTCTTTAAACAGCTTTTCATCAGCGACTAAACATAATGCAGCCCCAATGGTATTAAAGTTCCTATCCGCATCACCTACTGCCGATTCAATCAAATTTACTACACTTCTAACATCACTCATGGTCTAACTCCAATTCTAAAAAATACTTCATATAAAATTTATTATCTGGCTTCATGTTTCTAAGAATAAGTAGCCATTTACTTTGGCATCTTTCCCTAACTGATTTAGGGTTTATGTCCAACATCTCACAGCACCAAATAAATGAGAATGGCTCTAAGCTACTATCATTAAGTAACCAATATTTAGCAGAGATACCATCCTTATCCTTTACCCTATTCTTCCTACTAAATGGGTCACTTTTACGCTTTACTACTTTAGCTCTATATTCAACATAATCCTGAATATGGATGAATATCTTAGCTGCACATAATTTTAAATATGGCACTGATTCATCATCAAAAGTACGCATGGCCGTACTATCACGTTCAACTGGGCTGTTATTATTCGGGTTCATTTTCCATAACCTCACGTACAATTTTGAAAGGGCATATAGCACGAACCGCACAGTATTCTTCACAGCGTTTATGCTCTCCAGTGCGTTCTACGATAGAATGTTTAGCATCTAATGGCGCACTATAAGATAACGCTTCTACATGGCTAGGAAGTACCCTCACAGCACTTTTACGCCCCTCTTTCATCACTGCCCATGTAGTAGGACTAGCCCATCTTTCATCATCTGAACATTGGTAAGATTTATCTAGGAATAAAGCAATGCGGTCTGATATAAATTGCTCAATCTTTTCTGCTGACCAGGGCGTAAATTTATACATCTGCCAGTTCTTACGTGGGTAGTTGTCAGAGCGCATCATCTCACTGCGTTTCCAATCAGGATGAACTACCAATGCTTGGAGTGATTTAATTTCCTCACCTTGCTGTCTAGCCATCCAACAATAGACGTTAAGTTGTTCTTCAACTTTCTTAATCCATTTGTCTGACATAGTGACTGACCAAACACGAGTAGTTTTCCAATCGGTAATCACCCCATCCTCAATGTAATCGGCTGTACCTGTAATCCTAAAATCACCAAACAATCCATCTAATGCAACTTCAGAATGTTTAGGGTCTGCAAAGGTTTCAATGTAGTGATGAAAAGCCGTTCCCAATCCTGCTGCAATCAAATCGCTAGCATCTACTTCTAAGTCATCCCAATGCTCAAGTTTCATGTGGTGGATAGCAGGACTATCAATCAATTCTGTACAGCTAATAGAATCAACTTTAGGTTTACGTTGGCTTGATACCATCTTTACCAATATTTCTGGCAATCCTTCGGTGTTAGTCACTTTCATTTTGCATCTCCTTGTTAAGTTGGTTCATTGTCGTGCATGTTCATGAACTTGTCAACATATTTCTTCTTAATCACTTTTAAGTCATCAATCGTATATTTAGCCACCTCGTTATACGACTCCAGCCACTCCACTTCTTCTATCCCAATTTTCTTAATTAGGTTTATTCGGTAGTTGACGATATTTCCGCTAAGATGGTTATTGCATGGTGCGCATTGTTTGTGGACATTAAACTCGTTAAAACGGAGTCCACTAATAGCCCCAACACTCCTGTAATGTCCTGCGTGGTACTGCCCTGTATGTTCACGCTGACAGGAGATACATGGGAGTTCCCTATCACGCTCACGGATATATTTGTTGAACGCAGTCTGGGCTTCTCTTGCCCATTCTGCTCTTGTTTTAAGTCTAAGTTTTGCATCACGCGTTTCCTTTCTTTCAGTTTTAATTCGTTTTTGTACAGTCAGTTCAAAAGCACATTCCCATCCACAGACTACTTGAGTGCTTGAACGTGCATCAAAATAAATCAGGCACACTCTGCACTTTTTTCGCTTCAATTTCGGTTGCATAATAATTTTTCGCCTCTTTAGAAGTTCTAAAAGAACCTAAACAAATACTGCCAGTTAAGTCAGAGCCAACTTTCTCCCATAGCTGTATCTTATAATCCCCATTAGAATTGTAGGTATATTTGCTAATGATATGAGTAGCATTTTGCATAAACCAGTTATCCCCTATTTTCCATTCAGAATTAGCCATTGATAAATTCCCTTAATATTTGACTCATTTTAAAAGTTCCTTCCGATTGCCAAGCATCATTAAAATCTTCCCCTACTATTGGTGGTTTT
>Ga0194049_1000366_pt1 | contig 15768 bp, 18 predicted proteins | sample JunL2225m_MetaG_FD_148665 | JGI IMG/M metagenome (GOLD analysis project Ga0194049, IMG submission 148665) | Anoxic zone freshwater microbial communities from boreal shield lake in IISD Experimental Lakes Area, Ontario, Canada - Jun2016-L224-25m | ecosystem: Environmental > Aquatic > Freshwater >... | reverse complement strand
CAATTCGGCCTCGAGTTACCTGCTGCCTCTTGCGGCCGGTTACCGCCAGGCCGCGGAAATGCTGATGCTGGGTGAGCCCTTTGGCGTCGAGCAGGCGAGGGCGGCGGGCATCATCAATGCCGTGGTGCCCGAGGCCGAATTGTTTGCGCACGCCGCCGCGGCCGCGGCAAAGCTTGCTGCGAAGCCGCCCGGCTCGCTGCGTCTGACCAAGCAATTGATGAAAGCGGCGCACCTTGGTGCGATCGAAAAGGCCATGGCCACCGAGAGCGGGCATTTTGGCGCTCTGCTCGCTTCGCCGGAAGCGAAGGAAGCGTTTGCTGCGTTTTTCGAAAAACGTCCGCCGGATTTTTCCAGGTTCAGCTAATAATGCGATGAATGGCTGCCCCGCTTCGTCATCCCCGCGGAAGCGGGGATCCAGTGTCGTGGGGTTTAAATTCAAAAGTCGCTGGATTCCCTCCCCGTTTTCGCGGGGACTAAAGGCCGCGGGAATGACGGAGAATTGTTGTGTGTCCCCCGGTTTCTGGGTTAACGCATTCAGGGAGCAAGCATGAGCCTCAAAGGCAAGACACTGTTCATTACCGGCGGCTCGCGCGGCATCGGCCTGGCCATCGCCCTGCGCGCGGCGCGTGACGGCGCCAATGTCGCCATAGCGGCCAAGACCAGCGACCCCAATCCGAAACTGCCCGGCACCATTCATTCTGCCGCCGCTGAAATCGAGGCCGCCGGGGGCAAGGCCTTGCCGCTGCAGGTGGACATACGCGATGAGCTCGCAGTGCAGGCGGCGGTGCGCGCGACCGCCGAGCGCTTTGGCGGCATCGATATCCTCGTCAACAACGCCAGCGCCATCAACCTCACCGGCACGCTGGAAACGCCGATGAAACGATTCGACCTGATGTTCGGTGTCAATGTGCGCGGTACCTATTGCAGTTCGCAGGCCTGCCTGCCTTATTTGCTCAAGGCCGCAGTCGCCGGAAGGGATCCGCACATCCTCACGCTGTCGCCGCCGCTCAACATGAAGTCAAAGTGGTTCAAGAACCACGTCGCCTACACCATGGCCAAGTACGGCATGAGCATGTGCGTGCTGGGCATGGCCGGGGAGTTCCGCAAGCAGGGCGTGGCGGTCAACGCCTTGTGGCCGCGCACCCTTATCGCCACTGCCGCGCTGGCGATGATTCCCGGCGTCAAGCCCGAGATGGGACGCAAGCCCGAGATTGTCGCCGACGCCGCGCACGTGATCCTGACGCGCAACAGCCTTGAAGCCACGGGCAACTTCTACATCGATGATGAGGTGCTCGCCTCGGCAGGCATCACCGACCTTGCGTCGTATGCGGTGGTGCCTGGCAGTACGCCACTACCCGACATATTTTTGGATTAGGCGCGACCGATTCGGGGGATTCACAGGGGGCATCGCCCCCTTTGTTCCGCACAGACGCGGTGGTGCCGGGTAGCACACCCTTGCCGGACATATTCCTCGACTAGGCGATGGCTGGAAAGCCGCACTGGTAGCGGTTTTCCAGCCGCTTGTGCGGGACGGTGGTTAAAAAATCTCCGGAAACGGCGGCAACTCGCTGTGTGTGCGCAGCACCCGCACCATGCGCACCGCGGTCTCGGTGCCGCGGTAGTAGCCGGGCACCTGCGTGGTCTCGGCAAAACCGATGTCGGCGTAAAAGGCGCGCGCAAAGTGGTTGTTGGCGCGCAGCTCCAGGTGCACGCGGGCGATGCCGGCGATGCGCGCCGAGGCCTCAAGCCACTCGACCATGCGCCGGCCTATGCCCTGGCGCTGGCGGAGTTTCCGCACCGCCAGCAGCGAAAGATGGGCGCGGTCGGCGGCGAACTGCATGATGGCAAAGCCGATGATCTGCGGCCCGTCGCAGGCCACCAGGGTCAATGTGTCCGGGTCGCGTATGGCGCGCAACACGCGCGAGGGCGTCCAGCTCCACCCAAGGCCCGTCTCTATCAGCTCGCGCGACATGGTCGCGATAATGCGCGCATCCTCCTCGCCGGCGAGGCGCAGCGTCAGGTCAGCCTGCGAGCGCGGGTTCACGCTGTGCGGTACCGGGCGGGTTTGGCCCTGCTTCCAACCCGAAGGCCTTGGCGACAAGCTCGTAGGAGCGGCGGCGGCTGGCATAGTCGCCGGTGATGGTGAGTATGGACAGTTCATCGGCACCGTATTGCGCCGCCAGTTCAAGGAGGCGCGCCTTGACCGTGCCGGGCGAGCCGAGCACCAGGCGCGCGCGCTGCTGCTCGATGTAGGCGCGTTCCTGCGCCGAGTAATTGCGCGCCGTCGCTTCGGCGAGGGTCGGCACCGGCGCGTCCACCCCCAGGGCCATGTGCAGTCGCCTGAGGTCTATGCTTTTGGCCAGTTGCTCGGCTTCTTCGTCGCTGTCGGCGCAAATCACGAATGAACAGAGCAGCGCCGCCGGCCGGCGCTCGCGCGCCGAGGGCTGGAATTTGGCCTGGTAGTCGCGCATCACCGCATCGCCGCCTTCGGCGCTGATGAAATGGGCGAAGGCAAAACGCAGCCCGAGGTGCGCGGCGAGCGCGCCGCTGTAGCCTGACGAACCGAGCAGCCACACTTCGGGCGCGGTCGGGCCGGCCGGCATGGCCTTGACGCTTGCAAACGGGTGGCTGGCCGGAAGGCTGTCATCGAGAAATCCGACCAGGTCCCGCACCTGTTCTGGAAAATCCTCGGCGCCCGAATACTGGCCGCCGCTCATGGCGCGCGCCGTGGTCATGTCGCCGCCCGGTGCGCGGCCTATGCCAAGGTCGATGCGCCCCGGATGCAGAGCCTCGAGCATGCGAAACACCTCGGCCGTCTTGAGCGGGCTGTAATAGGGCAGCAGCACGCCGCCGGTGCCCACGCGTATGCGCGAAGTGGCGGCGGCCACCGCGGCAACAAGGATTTCCGGGCAGGGGTCGGCGAGGGCGGCAATGGCGTGGTGCTCCGCGAGCCAGTAGCGCGAATAACCCAGCGCTTCGGCGTGCTGCGCCAGCGCGATGGTCTCGCGCAGCGCCTCGGCCGGCGTGTGGCCGGAGATGATGGGCGACTGGTCCAGCACGCCCAGGCGCAGCGTCACGCTGAGTCTTTCACACGGACTCTTTCACACGGGGGCTTTCTTGTTCTTTCATGCTTGTGCTCTTTCGCGCGGGACTAGTCAGGCGTTGGTGAGAAAAGCGACCAGGCCGGCCGCGCCTATGGACAGCCAGAACAAGCCGATCATGCTTTTCCTGTCGGTCGCCGTGACACCGCCTTTTTTCTTGGATGCCATGACGTACTCGATGATGACGATCAGGATGCCGGCGCCGAAGGTGATGTAAGCCCATTTCAAATCCATGACGTCCCCTTGTTCTTGCAATCAGTGTTGGTGCGCCAATTATACGGCGGCCCGGCGCGGTGCATCATTCCGGCCCGGCGAAAGCCCAGCGCTGCAGCGGCACCAGCGCCAGCCCGCACAACAACGCCAGTCCGCCTATTATGTAGAACGCCGTGTGAATGTCCAGCCAGTCCCTGAAAACGCCTATCAGCAGCGGCGTGCTGAGATGGGACACGCCCCAGCCCATGCCGGCCAGCGCCATTGCCGAGCCGCGTGTCTCGCTGGTGCTGACCATGCTGATCAGCATCTGGAAATAAATGGTCATCAGCGCCGATCCGGCGCCCAGGCCGAGCATGAACAAGGCGATCAGCAGCCCTTGCGAAAACGCCGCGGCCAGGGCTACCGACAGGCCGGTCACCACCGCCGCAATCAGCGGTGTGCCGACGCTGTGCACCTGTTTCACCAGGTGGCCGGCGATGAACCCGGCGGCGATGGCGCCCACCGCGCGCAGCGATATGAGCGAGCCGATGGCGTCCGAATCGAAGCCCTGCTCCACCAGCAGGATGGGGTAGAAGGAAAAGGACAGCGAAATGGGCAGCGCCGAAATATAGGCGCAGACCATGGCGTAGCGGAGGCTGCGTTTTTTGAGCAGCATGCGGTAGGTGGCCAGCATGGGTTGATGCGCCCCGCGCGGCCGCACGGCATGGCGGAAGACCTGGTTGAGTATCAGCGCGATGAGGCCCGCTGCGGCCATGGCGGCAAAGCCGGCGCGAAAGCCGGCCTCGACAATGATGAAACCGGCGCCGGCGGTGCCGCAGATCTGCCCGGCGTTGGTCGAGCCGTTGAGCCTGCCCATTTGCACGCCCGAGGGCCCCGGCAACTGGCTGGCCATCGACCAGGTCGCCGGCCAGAACATCGCCCGCGCGGTGATCATCATTAACTGCGCCACGAACATCAGGGCGAGGCTGGCGGTCACCATGTACAACAGCGCGGCGAGCACCGTCATCACGCACGAGGCCATGGCGAGGTTCTTGCCGCCAAGGCGGTCGGAAAACGCGCCGCCGACCAGGTTGAGGATGATTTGCAGCACCACCGGCAGCGCCACCAGCGCGCCGATCTGCACACCGGTCATGCCCAGCGACAGGGCGTAGAGGGGCACCAGGATGTAAGTCGAGCCGAGGGCGAAATTCCAGGCGAACGAGCTGAGGAAAAACGGCGCCAGGGCGGCGATGCTGAGGTCGGGGCGGTTCATGGAAGCATCATGAAGCACAAAGTTACTGCAACACTAGGCGGGTTGTGGAATGGCTCTCTTCGATATCCGCTCAGCCAGAATCTGCTCGGCCAGCGGTTGCAGGCGGGCTTTGATCCTGTTGCCCACTGCGGCCAGCGCGAGGGTGCTCAGTACCAGCAAGCTCAATCCAAGGTAGGCGGCCCAGCGCGGATCCAGTGCCCCACCCAGACGCCCGAATGTCCATCCAATGCCAACCATCACGCCGATCCACAGCAAGGCCCCCAGACTGTCCATCAGCAGATGGCGTCGCCAGGCCAGCAGGGACGCGCCCGCACCCAGTCCAACCAGGGAAAAAGTACCTTTGACGAAACGATAACCCAGCAGGACGCCGAGGCTGTAGCGCTCGACCCCGGCGCAGGCCAGGGCGATCCAGGGCGCAAAGCCGGGAAAGGTGCGGCAGATCCAGGGCGCTGCGAATCGCCCAACCATAAAGCGGATTTGGCTGCCGGTGATGCTGCCCAGAACGGTGAACAGAATCAAGGCATCCACGCGCAGCGCGCCCTGTGCCGCGGCAAAGGCTGCCAGCATCGGCAGCGGCCCCGTCTGGCCAAGGCAGTAGACCAGCAGCAGGCCATAGACCCACTGGTCGTATCGCTCAATCCAGCCCAGGAGTTCTGTCATTTCCATGGCATCGAGTATGAGGGCGCGCCGCCACAAAATCTAGATTATTTCCCCGGTGCGACAAAACTCCTGTGCGGCGGCGCATCCGGGACGGGCGTGAGAAGGCGTTTCCGGGGAGGACGGCGACTACACTATTGCGGGCTGTGCCGAGCTTGCGCACTAAATCAGCGTTTCGCGCTGTAAGGCCTGCCCGATTGGCACGACCAACCGGCATGGCAAATCGAGTGCGCAGAAAGAACATCATGAAAACATGGCTATCGCTTTTGACACTGTGCACCGCCGCAGGCCCGGCTGCCGCCGCCGCACTGTGCAGCGCCCAAAGCGGCGCCCACACCGTGGCCCTGGTCGAGCTCTACACCTCGGAGGGCTGCGACAGCTGCCCGCCGGCGGACCGCTGGCTGCGCTCGCTGCCGCGCGAGGGCATCACGCCGGACAAGGCGGTGGCCTTGTCGCTGCACGTCGATTACTGGGACTACATCGGCTGGAAGGATCCCTACGCCAAACCCTTGTTCACGGCACGGCAAAAAGAAATCAGCGCCATCAACAAGGCGAGCTTTGTCTATACGCCGCAGGTGCTGCTGGCCGGTCGCGATTTTCGCCGCTGGTCCGGCGGCGGCCTTGCCGCGGAGGTGAAGCGCATCAACGCGCAACCGGCGCGGGCGGATATTGCGCTGGAGATTCACGACGCCGGCGCGGGGCGCATCGAAATCAGGGGCAGCGCCAGTCTCAACGCAATCGGGGATAAGCCCGCGGGTAAGCCCGAAGATCGCGCCGACGCCCGGCTGGTGCTGGCGCTGTACGAGAACGGCCTGTCGAGCGTAGTGCAGGCCGGCGAGAACAAGGGCGCCACGCTGCAGCACGACCATGTCGCGCGCGACTGGGGCGCAGCGGTTGCCGTGGGTGGCGATGGTCGCGTGGAATCGAAACTCGCCGTTTCACTCGCCGGCCGCAATCGCAGCCAGTCGGGCGCCGTTGCCTTTGTGCAAAACCGCAGGACCGGCGACGTGCTGCAGGTGCTGGCGCTGCCGCTGTGTGCAGCGGCGCCCTGACACACTGACACCCTGACACAGTGACACCCTGTCCCCTTGCGCCGCAGGGCTGTATGCCCTGCTAGAAAACGATCACCTGCCTGATCGCCTCGCCATTGGCAAGGCGGTCGAATCCGAGGTTGATTTCGTCGAGTTTTATTCTATGCGTCACCAGCTTGTCGATCGGCAGCCGCCCGGCAAAAAAAAGTGAAATGTAGCGCGGCAGATCGCGCTGCGGCACGGCCGAGCCGAGGAAGCTGCCCTTGAGCGTGCGCTCCTCGACCACCAGGTTGACCGCCGGCACGGCCAGCGTGGCGCTTGGCGGTGGCAGGCTGACGGTAACCGTGGTACCGCCGCGCCGGGTGATCTTGTAGGCTGTATCGAGGGCGGCAACCGCGCTCGCCGCCTCGATGGCCACCTCGACGCCGCCGTTGGTCGCCGCCTTGACCTTCGCCACCAGGTCCGGATCGCCGGCATTAAAGGTGTGCGTGGCGCCGAGCGTGCGCGCGAACTCCAGTTTCGAGTCGAGCTTGTCGATGGCGACGACCTCGCGCGCACCCGCCGCGAGCGCGCCCAGCAGCGCCGACAGGCCGACGCCCCCGAGGCCGACTATCGCGGCCGAGCTGCCCAGTTTCATTTGGGCGCAATTGATCGCCGCACCGACCCCGGTTAGCACGGCGCAGCCGAACAGCGCGGCGACATCGAACGGCAACGCGGGGTCCACTTTGACCAGCGAACCGCGCGCCAGCACCGCATATTCGGCAAAACAGGACACACCGGCCTGGTGATTGAGCAGGCTCTTGTCGCTGCGATGCAGGCGGCGGTGGCCGCCGAGCAGCGTGCCGGCGACCGCGGCGACAAAGCCCGGCTCGCACAGCGCCGGCCGGCCCTCGCGGCAGGGCATGCAGTGGCCGCAATTGGGCGCGAACACCAGCGCCACATGGTCGCCGCGCTGCAAATCGAGGACGCCGGGCCCGAGCTCTTCGACGATGCCCGCGGCTTCGTGGCCCAGCACCATCGGCATCACCCGCGGCCGGTCGCCATTGATGACCGACAGGTCGGAATGGCACAGCCCCGCGGCGGCAATTTTTACCAGCACCTCGCCCGGGCCGGGCGGATCGAGCTCAATGGTCTCGATGCTGATCGGCCTGGTGGTCGCGTAAGGTTGCGGTATTTGCATCTGGTTAAGAACTGCGGCGCGGATTTTCATGGGTGTTCCTCCTGATGCATGGGTAATTGCCCTGACGCGACAACATAGCACAGCCGCACTTGCCGGACAGGCCGCGGTTTTCGAATTGAAGGAAACCGCAGCCTGAGGTATTCCCGGAGCCCTTTGAAATAGTGCATAGCATGCACTACACTAGTTCATGCCCACGCTGAAACGGCTCTCCAACGGCAAGATCGCCATGTATGCGAACGACCACGTTGAGCCGCACTTTCATGTGTAAACGCCGGATGGACGTTGCAGCGTTTGGATTGTCAGGCTGGTGGTGATAGTCGGCAGTGTTGACCGGGCTGTGCTGGACGAGGCGCTGGCCTGGGCGCGGGAAAACCGGGAATTGTTGCGACTACGCTGGAAGGAACTGAATTCATGAAATTGCCCACCATCAAAGCGGCGCGCGCGCTGGCGCCGCATCGGGTCGAAGTGATCTGGTCCACCGGACGGATCGACAAGGTGAACGTCGGCGCCGCGCTCAAGGCGCATGCCTCGCTTGCGCCTGCGCTGAAGAAAGCACGCTTCGCCACCGTTGTGCCGGGTGAATGGGGCCATTCACTTTCGTGGGGCGGACGGGAAGGTGCAGAGATCGAAATCGGCGCGGACGCGGTATGGCGTATTGCGCGGGAACAAGCGACGCAGGGCGAGTCTGTTGACTTCACCGCGTGGCGCGCCGCGCACGGACTCTCGCTCACCGAAGCGGCGCACAGCCTGGGCCTGTCGCGCCGTGCGGTGGCGTACTACGAGTCAGGCGCCAAGCCGGTGCCGCGCGTGGTGGCGCTGGCGCTTAAGGGGTTTGATGCGAAGACTGCGTGAGTTGTTTGGGTCACGAACTGGCGCATCACGATTTATGTAATGCAGAACAGATCAAGGTTCTCGACGTGCAGGAACCCGTGGTCTGTCCCTGAGATTTCCGGTAGCGCTTGGCGACTGCCTGCTTCTGGCCGATTCCAGCCAGACTCGCTTTCGGTCCGTACTGTTTTGCCGGCGGCGAACCGCCAGGACTCGTACTTCCAGAGGGCGGGTTCCGTCGAAGCGATGTCCGGTCCCGCCTCTTGGGATGTCAGCTTCCGGAAGCCCTCGCGCCGATAAGATTCCTCCCTCGCGGCGGCCCATGCTGAGTATTCGGTACCGACGGGGACCTCGCCCTTGTACAGCAGATGGCACTTAACGGGGCAGGCCAGGAACGCCTCTAGCAAACGCGATGTGACCACGCTTCGCGGATTGTCGTTAGGCAGTTATAAATCCAGGCAACTTGGAAGCCTTCATATCGAAGGTTGCCGTCGCTCGACATCCGAGCCGTCGGTTTTGGACACCGATCAGACAATCGGCGAAATCGGAAGTCGTATCCTTCCAGATGAAAAGGGCCTCCTCGATGGCCGGCTCATCCTCGAATCGAACATCGGCCGCGTCGAGCAAGCCCGAGATGGCCTCAATGATCAGGTTCTTCGGCAGGCTGTATCGGCTACGCAGTACCCATTCGGTTTCCAGGAGAACCAGCTGGCTGACGAAGACGCGGCGCCCTGCCGCGAGCTCGCGCTTGATCAGCTTTCGTGCCTTCTCAAACTGAGCTTCGTCATCCCGAACCAGGAAGCGAACGAGAACATTAGTATCGACCCCCAGCATCACCGCGACAACTGCTCAACCGGAACAGGCTTGCGACCCTTCTTGTGCAAAACACCCGCCAGTTCGATGACGCTTTTGGTCTTCACTCGCATGACTACTGTGGCATCTGGCATCAACGTGAACGTCATCCGGTCTCCGGCCTTCATGGAAAGACTATCCCGAATTTCCTTGGGAATCGTTGTTTGACCTTTGCTAGTAAGCGTGGCGTCGTTTGACATTGCATTCTCCTTTTGTCCTTACGTTTAGCATTATAGTAAGGCGATTGATTGCTGGCAATATGTTGATGATTTGTTACCTGAACGGCTGCTATCCGGCGACAGTACTGACTGTCTGCTGATGGCCGAAAGCAGTCATGCAGAAGCCGCGCCACAACAGGGGCGATGCCCCGATTCTGGCCGTGCCGAGCCTATGGCATCACCCGGAAACGCCCGTCCAGAGCGGCTTTCCAGCCATCGGCATGCGATAAATGAACAAAAAAAGCCCTGCGCCGCAATCACGGCGCAGGGCTTTTTAATTACCGGCTGCTGATCAGGCCTTGATCAGGTTGGTATCAAAGGGCAGGGTGCGCACGCGCTTGCCGGTGAGTTTGGCGATGGCGTTGCCGACCGCGGCGGCGATCGGGCCGAGGCCTGATTCACCGACGCCGCCCGGATGGTTGTCGGTGGGCATCACCTTGACCGTGACCTTGGGCGCCTCGTTCATGCGCAGGATGGGGTAGTCGTGGAAGTTCGACTGCTGCACCACGCCCTCTTTGATGGTGATGCGCTCGTTGAGGTGGCTGATGCCGAACATGATCGAGCCCTCTATCTGCACCGCGACGTTGGCCGGCTGCACCGCGACGCCGCAATCGACCGCGCTCCAGACTTCGTGCACGCGGAACTTGCCGGTTTTTTTGTCGACCGAGACCTCGGCGATTTCGGCGCAGTGGGTGTTCCAGGCGTCCGAGTAGGCGAAGCCCAGGGCGCGTCCCGCGGCGCGCGGCTTTTTCCAGTCGGCCATTTTCGCCGCTTCCTCGATGACGGCGCGTGCCCGCGGCACCTTCGCCAGCATGGCGAGGCGGTACTCAACCGGGTCGCGGCCGGCGCCGCTGGCGATTTCGTCGATCAGCGATTCGATGGCGAACTTGGTGTAGCCGGGGCCCACGGCGCGCCAGAATCCGACATCGATGCCGCGCTGCTCGCGCAGGTACTCAACCAGGTGGTTGTGCACGTCGTAATTGATCTCGGCGCCCTCGCACACCGGTTGGTCCTTGCCGCCTGCCTGCTGAAAGAGCGGCGGCGCGACGCGCGCGTAAATCGACTCGGCGACGATGCGATGCCGGAAGGCGACGATGTTGCCCTTGTCGTCCAGACCCGCCGACAGGTGTTGCGCCACCAGCGGGCGGAACTTGTCGTTTTGCACGTCGTCCTCGCGACTCCAGATCACCTTGACCGGTTTGCCTTCCATCGCCTTGGCAAGAATGCCGGCATCGAGGATGTAGTCGTTCTCGACGCGGCGGCCAAAGCCGCCGCCAAGCAGGGTGATGTTGGCGGTGACGTTCTCGGGACGGAAGCCCAGCACCCGCGTCAGTCCGCCGACGATAAAGAACGGCGACTGGCTGGGCGCCCAGATTTCGATCTTGTCGCCGTTGACGAGCGCGGTGGCGTTCATCGGCTCCATGGTGGTGTGGGCGACGTGCTCGGAGGTGTATTCCGCGCTGACGGTCTTGACCGACTTGGCCATCGCGCCCTTGGCGTCGCCCTCGGCATGGAAGGTCACGCCGCCGTCGGCGAGGTCGCGCGAGCGTGCGACGTAGGCCGCGGTAATCGCGCCCGAGCTGTAGCTGCGCGCCTTGGCCGTTTTGCTCCACTCCACCTTGAGCGCGGCCCTGGCTTTTTTTGCCGCCGGGTAATTTTCGGCGATGACGCCCACACCGTAGGGCATGGGTACGATCTTCACCACGCCGGCGACTTTTTTCGCCGCTGCATCGTCGATTTTTTCCGGTTTTTCGCCTTGCACCGGCGGACGCAACACCGTCGCGTAGAGCATGCCGGGCAGGCGCGTGTCTATGCCGTAGACCGCCTTGCCGGTGGTCTTGGAGGGCACGTCGACGCGTGGCGTGTCCTTGCCGATGAGCCGGAACTGGCTGACCGGCTTGAGGCCGGTCTTGGCCAGCGCCGGTGCCGTGTCCGGCACCCTGGCAAAGCCGGCGATTTCGCCGTAGCCCATTTTGCGTCCCGAGGCCGTGTGCACCACGCTATGCGGCTCGGTGGTGACTTGCGCCACCGGCACACCCCATTTTTCCGCCGCGGCGAGCATCATGATCTGCCGCGCCTGCAGGCCGGCGAGGCGCAGGATGTCGTAATACCCTTGGGTGGTGCGGCTCGCGCCGGTGACCATGCCGCCGCCGAAGCGTGGATTGCCGAAGGCCTTGGGATTGGCCGGCGCCTGCTCGACCCTGACCCTGGCCCAGTCGAGGTCCATGTCTTCGGCGATCAGCAGGGGCATCGCTGTCATGGTGCCCTGGCCCATTTCCGAGGCGGGCGAGTAAATGGTGACGATGCCGTTGGTCGCGACATGCATCCATGCATTGGGTGCGAACGAAGCGGCCTGGGCGAAGGCTTCACCAGAGGCAATGCCGGCCAGTGGTGCGCCGAACAGCACGCCGAATGCGGCGCCGGTGCCCGAGAGCAGGAAGGCGCGGCGCGACATGCCGGCATAGGCAATGCCCTCGAAACCGGTGGCCTCAGGGAGGGTTTTGACTTTGGATTTGGGTGTGGTCATGGCGCGCTCCTTAGCCTTCTTTTGCGGCACGCTCGACGGCCGCGATGATCTTGTTGTAGGTGCCGCAGCGGCACAGGTTGCCCGACATGTGCTGCACGATTTGTTCGCGCGAGGGCTTCTTGTTCTTGGCCAGCAGCGCGGCGGCGGCCATGATCTGGCCCGACTGGCAGTAGCCGCATTGCGGCGCCTGCTCGGCCACCCAGGCTTTTTGCAGCGGGTGGTCGCCAAAGGTCGACAGGCCCTCGATGGTGGTGACTTTCTTGCCGGCCACCGCCGACAGCGGCGTGACACAGGCGCGGGTGGAGACGCCGTTGACGTGCACGGTGCAGGCGCCGCATTGCGCCATGCCGCAACCGAACTTGGTGCCGGTGAGGCCGAGGTTGTCGCGCAGGGCCCACAGCAGGGGCGTATCGGCGGGCATGTCGACTTCTTCTGCCCTGCCGTTGACGGTGAGTTTGACCATTGAATTCTCCGGAAAAATGGGCGCTTTGGCCGGGTTGTTTCGGGTGCGGCTTTTTTACGGAAACCAGTCTGCCATGATTTTTGCGGCCGCGGTATTGCGCTATTGCAGCAATCGCAGCGCGGGTAGACTGGTAATATGGTCACAATCGCAAAAGGAGGGAAGGGTTATGCCGATTGACAGCTATCTGATCTGGCTCATCGCCGGCCTGGTGCTGGTTATAACCGAACTCACCTCCGGCACGTTTTACCTGCTGGTGCTGGGTGTCGCCGCCCTCGCCGGCGCAGGCTCGGCCTGGCTGGGCGGGGCGTTCTGGGTGCAGATCTTGTGCGCCGCGGGCGTGGCCATTGCCGGGGTGTGGTGGGTGCACCAGCACCACAAGGCGAGCAATACCGCCTCCATGCCCTCGCTCGAGACCGGCCAGCCGGTGACATTCGAGTCCTGGGTCAACCAGTCGGGCGGCATGGCGCGGGTGAAATACCGCGGCGCCGGGTGGGACGCCGTCCTGCCCGCCGGCGAGTCGCCCGCCGCCGGCGACATTTATTACATCAGCGCAGTCGAGGGATCGAGCCTGCGTGTTGCAAAGACGCGTCCCTGAGCCTGACTGACATGCAAACAAGACCGCCCAAGCCGTCAGACTGGTTCGCCGACCTGACCTCCCATCTACCCGTCAAACCCCCGCAGGAGATTGGCATGTTCCCAAAACTGATAGGCATATTCATCCTCACTTTCGCCGTGGCAAGCATGGAGCAGACGCGCGGCTTCGCCGTGCCGTTCTTCATCATCGCCCTGGTGGTGGTGTTCGTCATCGAGGGCGTGCGCGTGGTGCCGCAGCAAAACGCCTGGGTGGTGGAGCGCCTTGGCAAGTACCACGCCACGCTCGAGCCGGGGCTCAACATCATCGTGCCGTTTTTTGACCAGGTGCAGTACCGCCATTCTCTGAAGGAGGTGCCGCTCGACGTGTCCGAGCAGATCTGCATCACCCGCGACAACACCCAGCTTTCGGTCGACGGTATCATTTATTTCCAGGTGGTCGATCCACGCCTCGCCTCCTATGGCTCCTCGAATTACATCGCCGCCATTACGCAGCTGGCGCAGACCGCGCTGCGCTCGGAAATCGGCAAGATGGAGCTCGATAAAACCTTCGAGTCGCGCGACGAAATGAACAAGCAGGTGGTGTCGGTGCTCGATGAGGCCGGGCGCAACTGGGGCGTCAAGGTGCTGCGCTACGAGATCAAGAACATCACCCCGCCCGAGACGATTTTGCGCGCGATGCAGGCGCAGATCACCGCCGAGCGCGAAAAGCGCGCGCTCATCGCCAAGTCCGAGGGCCAGCGCCAGCAGGAAATCAACATCGCCGAGGGCGAAAAGCAGGCGGCGGTTCTGAAGTCCGAGGGTGACAAGACCTCGGCCATCAACAAGGCGCAGGGCCAGGCCACCGCCATTCGCGTGGTGGCCGAGGCGACCTCGTTCGCGGTCGAGGCGGTCGCCGCTTCCATGGCCAAGGAGGGCGGGCAGCAGGCGGCCAACCTGAAAATCGCCGAGGCCTATATCAATTCCTTCGCACTGCTGGCGCGCACCAACAACACCATGATCGTCCCGGCCAACCTCGCCGACGTGTCCTCGATGATGGCCACGGCGATGACCGTGCTCGACAAGACGCGGCCACACCAGGCAGCCCCGGCCAAGCCGGCGTGACTGCGGTAGTGAAATACTTAAAAACCCGTCGTTCCCGCGAAAGCGGGAACCCGGTGACTTTCGGGGCATGTCACCGGATTCCCGCTTTCGCGGGAATGACGACGAAGGTAGTCGATTGGCAAAGGAGAAGAAAATGAAAAATGACAGGTTATGGCTGGGCGTGTGTGCATCTATTCTTGTGGCAACGGCGCAGACCGCCTCGGCGCAGGGCTTCCCGTCCAAGCCGATAAAAATCATCGCGCCCTATGCCGCCGGCGGCGCCGCCGACCTGATGGCGCGTTACCTGTGTGAAAAACTGCCGCAGTCGCTGGGCCAGCCCTGCGTGGTGGAGAATCGCGCCGGCGCGGCCGGCATGATAGGCATGGACGCGATGCTCAGGGCCGATCCGGACGGCCATACCCTGGCGATGATGCCCAACAACCTTTCCATCATCCCCGTGCTCTACGCCAAGGTGCCCTACGACACGCTCAAGGACGTGGCGCCGATCGCGCTGATGTCGAGCACGCCCATCATGATCGGCGTGACCGAGGGTTTTCCGGCCAAGACCTTCGGGGAACTGATCGCCATGGGCAAGGCCAATCCGGGCAAACTCGATTTCACCACCTGCGGCCCGGCCTCGCCGCAGCACCTTGCCGGTGAAATGCTCGGCTCGATGGCGAAAATGAAGTGGCAGCACATCAATTACAAGGGTTGCGGCGCCGCCATGGCCGACGTGTTGTCGGGAACGGTGCCGGTATTCATCAGCACTTATGCCCACTTCGCGCCGCAGATCAAGAGCGGCAAGCTGCGCGGCTATGCGATGCTGGGCGCCAAACGCAGCCAGTTCGCACCGGACTTCCCGACTGTGGCCGAACTGGGCTATCCCGAAGTGGACATGGATGTGTGGTTCGGCCTGGTCGGTTCGTCGAAAATCCCGCCGCAGGTGCTGGCGCGGCTGAATGCCGAGGTCAACAAGGCGCTCGCCCTGCCGGACCTGCGCGAACGCCTGCTGTCGCAACAGTACGAACCTCTTGGCGGCAGTTCGGAGCGCTTTGCCAAGCTGATTCGCGAAGACATGGACCGCTATGCCAAGGTGATCCGCGAAGCCAATATCAAGCCTGACTGAGGCGCGTCTGGTTCGCCGGGATCATAAGCGCCGGACTTTGATATAAATCAATCCAGCAGCATGCGTGTCGCCTAGAGTGGGGGTGTAGCCACACTTTAAGGAGTCCGGCATGACAGCACTAAAAGGCGCCCCACCGGCGCCCATGACCGAATTGCGCGCGAGGCTGGCGCAGCGGCAGCGGGATCTTGAGACCGACATCAATCGCAAGCTTGGTGAAGTGCGCAGCGAGAAGGTGGGTTTTGATTCCAATACCAGCACTGACGGCGGTGACGCCGCACAGTTGGATGCACTGGGCAGCGTGCATCACGCCGAAGTCGAGCGCGACCTCGCCGAGGTGCGCGACATCGGCGCGGCTCTGGCGCGCATGGACGCCGGCACCTACGGCACCTGTATCGGCTGCGGTGAACCGATTGAACCGGCGCGCATGCTCGCCTGGCCGACGGCCAAGCGCTGCACCACCTGCCAGCGTGAGCGCGAGCGTTCACAGGCCCGGACTTCATCGCTCTAGGGAAGCTCTGATTAAGTCCGTCATTCCCGCGAAAGCGGGAATCCACCTTGACCTAAAGCGTGGATTCATTGAGTCAAAATGGATTCCCGCTTTCGCGGGAATGACGATTTATGGACTTAATCAGAGCTTCCCTAGGCT
>Ga0194049_1000365_pt1 | contig 15844 bp, 19 predicted proteins | sample JunL2225m_MetaG_FD_148665 | JGI IMG/M metagenome (GOLD analysis project Ga0194049, IMG submission 148665) | Anoxic zone freshwater microbial communities from boreal shield lake in IISD Experimental Lakes Area, Ontario, Canada - Jun2016-L224-25m | ecosystem: Environmental > Aquatic > Freshwater >... | reverse complement strand
GTGATGCGGCTGCTTGGAGTTCCCAAGTTGATGTAGCTGCCATCGGCCTTTTGGAAATAAGTTGAGCGAACTAGCGCTAAACGATTATTTGGGTCATAACCACCTTTTACTGCGCGGTCGCAGTCAACCCATTCGTTATCGCCAACTGAGTAAAAGATTGGCTTAGCAAACTTGTCGAAGAAATCTGACTTGATACGGGCATATGCCTCGTCGGTGCACTTGTCACCCTTACCGCTCATTGTGTCGCCATCAAAGAGGGTCAGATCAACACGCGCTGCATTAATTGATGCAATCACGTTAGGAACTTGGTTAACGCCCTTAGCGTCATATGGCATATCCCCTGTCAGGGCGATGCTGTACTTGAATGCTTGAGCAGCATTAGCTTGGTTGCTCGCGGTGCTTGCAAAAGCAAGTGCCAATGAGCCAGCGATGAGAACTGCGATTGTGCGCTTGAGCGCCTTGCCTGAGGTTAATTTGTTCATACACGCATCCTTTAGTTGCAAGGTTACGAATGAACAAACAATATGCAGTTGAAATCTAAACTCTCTGCAAACTTTGCCTTACCAAGGGGACGCAGTGTTGGGGTGAAGGTATCAACCCCAACCCTGCTTCATCCCTCGAATGAAGCACCATGGAAGATGCTGGGCGCAGTCTTAAACACAAAGGTTACGAAAAAAGCCCCTTGGCCTAAATAAAAGGCGAACTGAAAGTGAACACCTGCCCCTATTACTTCTTTACTAAATGAATGACTTCCCCATCGCTTAATTGTTGATCCGGCAAGCCCTTCAACACATGCACCTTGGCCGCACCGACCACCACCCAATGCTCAACCCCGCTGCGCTTTACTATGGCCGTTAATTCATCGACGCCAATAAGTATTGAATCATCGGGCACGTGCAGCAAAACTTTGGCCGCACTTTCAGGGATCCATTTAAAGAACTTATTAAAATGTGGAATCACGCGAATCTCTGGAAGCAGATTTAAACCTGCACTGGGAGCTTTTTTCAGTAAACGAAAATTAGGAATATGCGTACTCAACACCATCGCACCTGCACTGCAACCAGCAAGGGATGCACCCGTGCGCCAGTTATCCTGCATCGCCGCCCACACAGGGGTGTCAATTAAAACCTCTGACAAATAATGCGGATCTCCCCCGGACATATACATCAGCGCATTGTTTGAAATCGCTTCCACGTGTTCGGCTTTAAATGCATCATCGCGGGTATAGATAGGCAAATAGATAGATTCCACGCCGAGCAGATCAGCTTGAGTTTTGCCCAGCTGTTTCCAGAAATCTAAACGATCATCACTTTCGCGCCCGGCAGCCGTTGGAATTTGAACATAAACCGGCTTCTTGTTGTTTTTAACTCCATCATCAATTAAAGATTTCTCAAAGGCAGCCATTGCCGGCAAATATTCACCTGATCCAACTAATGCCAATGAGCCATTCATGGATTTAGTGTATTCGGTCTCCTGGGAACTTCGTAGTAAAAATTAGCGAACTACCAATCTGGGCGGAATAATCAAATTTGGTTCGCTAATCTGTTTAGGCGAGCTAATTTTACGAATGGAATTTCCCTCTTCGCCCATAAGTACCTTTAAAGCAAGTGATGCGACCTCAGAAATATTTTGATCCAGAGATGAGAAATTAAAGACTTTAGATGTAGGGCTATTATCAAACCCAGAAACTGGAATCGATTTTTTCAAGTGAGCGAGCTCCATTTGGGCGCCCAGGGCTAAAGTATCGCTAGTGCAGACGAGTGCTTCTAAGTCAGGGTGTCGGGCCAATAATCTTGCTGTCGATGCACGAGCGCTAGCAATAGTTTCATCACCTAGTTCACACATCACACGATTAGAATTTTTAGTTTTAACACCTGTTAATTGGCTATAGGCGTGGGACCAACCGAGTAGGCGATCATGAGCCACGCTTTTAGGTGTAGTTGGATGAGAATTATTCGTTTTCCATCCAAGGAATCCAATTCTACGATGACCAAGCTCCCAAAACATTTTTGTTGCATCCCTAGTTCCACTTGCTCCGTCAACATCGATCCATGGATATGAATTAGCGAATTCAGTTGAACTTCCCCATGGTCGCCCGAAGCTCAAAAATGGAACATTTCTATCGAGTAAGTATTTAAGCCTCGGATCTGCTTCAACTGTTGATGTTAAAATAAAGCCATCCACATCACCTGAATCCATAAGCTTTGATAATTTCTCTACTTCATTTTCACCAAGTTCACATGTGTATGTGAAAACTTTAATTCCACGCATCTCAGAGGCTCGTACGAGTTCATACACAAATTCATCTTGAATGTAGCCAGAATACAAACCATCTGATCCTTTGCCAATTGGGGCATTAGAATCAACTCGTACAGCAATAGATGACGATTTTCTCGATCTCAAGCGGCGCGCTGACAAATTTGGTGTGTAATTAAGTTTGTCAATTGCTTTTAAGACTTTCTTAGCTGTTTCAGGTTTTACTCTCTCTGGAAAGTTAAGCACATTAGATACGGTCTGAAGTGACACACCGGCTTCACGTGCCACTGAAATAATAGAAGTTCTTGATTTATTCATCTATTAGTTCCCTAAGTTCTGGTTTCTTAGTTTTGCGCAATCAACTTTGACTCGATAACCATGAATAAGCTGCGACAGTCCAGCCTTGGATAATTTGAGGTGGTTGTGCAATTCGATTCGTATTTGCACGTACTCCTCTTTCATCTACAAATTGTACATCCTGAATAAAACGATTGATCAGGTCTCCTTCTGGCCAATCACCGCGGAAAAACTCAGGGTATCCCCCTGAAGATTCAATTGCCTTCTTAATTTTATTTTGGACATGCAGCGACTCTTTAGTAAATCCCTGTCGCTGTAGTCCACGAGCCGTTAAAACGCCATCAACTGGCCAAGCAGATCCTGTGTGATAGCCCCCAGGTCTATAAGAGACATGGGCATTGGAAAGCGTCCGTAAACCACTCTCTCCCAGAATTGAACTATCAGTCATTGCCGCCGCAATTGCTTTGCGGTACTCATTGAATTCATTACCGGAAAGAACATCTGAATCTAGAAGTCGACCCTGGTTACTTGCCAATGATTCAAATTTATTTATTGACCCATCAGAACCTCTCTCAAGCCCAAGGGCGAAACTATCCCCCATCCAAAAATGTGCAATAAGAGAGAGTTGTAGGCGACGCGCTAATTTACTTAGTTCTGATGTTGAAAGCGGCCAATTCGTACTTGGTTTCAATTCCTGAATCGCTACCGCAGCCATCAGTGCATCATAGGTTTCACCAACTGTCTCAACTGACGCAGTTGAATCTCCTCGTGCCAGGATGCCGTTGGAATGCATATAGGAATCGCCAGAGTCTTTCCACATTTGATTTGCAATACCTTTGGGATTTGCTCGATTCGATTCAATGAATCCCGACGGTGTATCAAGGCGAGCTAACACCCACGATGTTGCAGCAATAAATCGCGCCCATAAGGTGATACCGCCAATAACAATATCTAGAACTGAAGGATCGCTCTTCACTACAAAATGAATTTGATTCATCCAAATCAAAGTTGCATCGACTGATCCAAAGTATGGGAATTTCCAATCGCCTTCTTTTGTAAGTTTCTGTGCAACTGGATCATCCTTCGTGCGAACTTCATGGGCAATTCGACCTGGCTCCTCCTCACTTTTTGTATCAAATGTGGCTCCCTGGTCAAGAGCAAGAGCCTGAATAACATTTAATCGTAAATGTGGCTTAGCGCTAATGAGTAGATCTGCAATGAGCAGTGAATCGCGACCAAATAGACACTTATAAAGATTTTGTTCCGGTAAATCCTTGTGAACTCCTAAAGGTACTGCTGCAAATGGAACTTCAAAACCATTGGCGGTGCCAAGAATCATTTCTATTGCTTCACTAATAGGTGGCCTATTGGCAGGATTGAGGGCAGGATCATTTTCTTGCAAAATGACTTCATAGTTAACTGTCGTCTCGCCGGCTTTTAATTGGTCCATTTAGACTTCGATCCTCTGCATTTCCTCGAACGTAATTACAGTCAGTCCCTGAGTTAAGGTCAGCGAAAGCGAAATAAATACAAAAATGAGCGGTGCACATGCCAACACAATGACACCTGTTAGGGCTACTGCCTTTTTGTTTCTCTTCACATAGACCATGAATATCTGTGAAACTGAATGTGATTCCTGGGTCCTTGCTTGGCAAACAAACAGTGGATTAACGATAAGCATCAACCCCATCCAAGCGATAAACAGACTAAGCGCAGTTGATTTAAGACTAACTGAAATCCAAATAATTGGAGATTGGAGATTGAGCAGGTTGCTTAGCGCAAAGACAAACAAGATTCCCACTAAGACGTTCATAGATGCGAATTTTTGGAACTGAGGGGCTTTGATAAGTTGTAATGGCTTGATGTGCTTCTGCGAAAACTTCACTATCGTGCAGTTAAAAAGAGAAACAACTGAGCAAATAACTCCACATACCAGACGAGTCAGCAAGCTAGATGATTGAAAAATAAACATTAAAGAAACTGCCCACACTATCGATGTTGGAATAGCTTTCACATTGAGATCCCAAGCCTTAGTTAATACTGCGCGAAGGATGCTTGAATCGCTATGAGCTTTTCTGGTTTGCATGCTCATCCCTTCGACGACGATGCTAATTGGACGTTAATGATGTAACGCTGACCAAATGTGTATAGGGCAAGGATTGGAACTGTAGATAGAACAACTAAAGCCATAATTGGCGGCCAATCTGTTGAGAATTGACCTTTGAACTGCAATATTCCAAAAGGAAGAGTCCAGTGCGCAGGACTTTGTAAAACAATGGACGGCCAGAACAAGTCATTCCATGTTCCTTGGAAAGTTAAAATCGCTACCGTCGCTAAAACTGGCGCGGCACTAGGCAACATCACTCGCGCAAAGAGCTGAAACGGTCCCGCCCCGTCAATCTTTGCGGCATCTTCCATTTCTTTAGGAATAGTCAGGAAATACTGTCTCATAAGGAATACATCTGCCGCGCTAATAGCTTTGATTAAAAAAATCGCCAAGTAGTTGCTTGGGCCCGTATTAATAAGGCCCATTTTCACCAGCAGTTGATACATCGGGACTAATCGCAGTTGATCAGGAATCATCATGCAACCAAGAACTACAAAAAATAGGAGGTCACGGCCTGGAAACCTCAATCTTGCAAAGGCATATCCTGCTAATGCGGCAAAAACCAGATGCAAGATAACGACAACGCAGGCGATAAAGAGTGAGTTAGCAAATAGTGTTTGAAAGTTAGGTTGAATCTTTCCAAAAACCGTGGAATAGGCCTTCATTGTTGGCGCATTTGGAACTAAGTTTCTTTGATAAACCTCATCCGATGGTTTGAAGGATGTACTCAATGACCACAAAAATGGCACGATAGTTAAAACTGAGTAAAAAATTAGAAGTGAGTAAAAGCCATATCTGCGGAATTTGCTCATTAGTTCTCACCTTTCCAGGCGGCCGAACCAAATAACGTTTTCTGGAGGACGGTCAAGCTAAAGATGATGACAAAAAGAATGACACCGATAGCACTTGCATAGCCAAATTCAAATTTCCTAAAGCAGGCGTTGTAAATATAGAGGACCATTGTCATCAGCGAATAATCTGGGCTGCCATCGGCCCCACCAGCCAAAATCGCTTGATCATAGAGTTGTAGTGCACCGATCATTCCGGTTGCAACTACAAACAAATGCGCTGGTTTCAACAAAGGCATGGTTATATACCAAAAAACTTGTCGGCGACTTGCACCATCCATTACTGCTGCTTCAGCGAATTGCGAATCAACGGTCTGTAAATTGGCAAGATAGAAAAGCATCATTGTTCCGCTGGTAGTCCAAGCATTTAAGCCAATAATGGAGTACAGCGCAGTACGAGAGTCTGATAGCCAAGCGCCTTGATTAAAAAGATTGCTGGTATTAATTCCAAAGAATCGCAAGACACTGTTAAAGACACCATCAGGTGCCATAAGAAAGATAAAGAGCGTAGTGATTGCCGCACTACTTGCTATGGAGGGAAAGTAGAAAGCCGACCGAAAAAACTTACTCCCCTTGATCTTAGAATTTACAAGCAATGCGAGGTACAAGCCCAATGCACTTTGTATCGGTACCACGAGTACGGCGTATTTAACCGAGTTCTTTATCGCCTTTAAAAAGATGGGGTCTGAGAATGCTTTGCGGTAATTATCTAATCCCACACTCTTTGTAGGACCCATGATGCCCCAGTCAAAAGTTGAAATATAGATAGCATAAATAAAAATACCTACGCTCAAAAAAAGAAATAGAGCCATGGGAATTGTTACAAATCCGTATGCCACTGCATTCTCTGATTGTTTTCGACTCAATCGGAGGCCTTTGTGTTTAGTAAATTGCATAGCCTCCCCTTTTGATTGTTTTTTACCGCCGTTGTAATGACTAAGAGTAAGAGTTGATTCCACCCCCTTCGCGGAATCAACTCTTACTCTTGTCTAGAAGTACGCCGATTCAGGTCGAAGAGCACCTGAACCTGCGTATTTTCTGAGGAACTTACCCCTTAGGCCAAGCAGCTTCTGCAGCGGCGATAATTGCTGCAGTTGCTTTCTTAACATCGAAGTTCTTATTCTGAATCTGCTTCTTGGCTTCGTTATTGAATGCACCAACTACATCGCCCCAGCCCTTAAATGCTGGAGTTGTAACAGTTGTTGCTAGCTTTGCCACAGTTCCATTGACTTCATATCCGATTGGAGTTGCAACATCTGATCGAGAAGGAATAGCAACACCATATGATGTCCACACAGTCATTCCTCGAGCACCTGTCATGTATGAAATGAAAGTCCATGCTTCCTTTGGATGTGGTGAATCTTTACCAATTGCATATGCTGCGGTGAAAGCTAATGAACCAGCATGCTTTGCAGTAGGAAGTGGACCCTTTACCAATTGGCTGTAGACGCCAGGGAAAGAATCCTTGATATATGGATCTAGCCAAGCACCTTCCATTGTGAATGCGCATTTAGCTTTTCCAAATGCTTCTCCAGCCCAACCAGCTGAAAGCTGTGCAGGAGTTTTGAAAACGCCAGTCTTGTAATTGTTCATTGCCCATTCAAGACCAGCTTTAGAGCCTGCTGACGAAAGCAAAGAAGAATTTGAACTTGAAGCAATTCCGCCACCAAATGCTACGAAATATGCACCTAGACGGTTGATGTCTGCATCAACACACATTGGAACAATTCCCTTAGCCATAAGTGCCTTTGACTGAGTTGCAAACTCTGCAATTGACTTTGGCAAAGACTTGATTCCAGCTGCTGCCATAAGTCCCTTGTTACCTTCAAGAACTAATGGGTTAGCATCTTTTGGCAAACCGAATAGCTTTCCTCCACTTTGGAATGGCTTGAGGTAACTTGCATTAAATGGAGCCAAACTAAAGCTGCTAGCTGTGATTGATGGAGTGAGATCAAGTAGCACTCCCTGTGCAGCCCAATCTTGAGCAACACCTGCATCTAGATAGAAAACATCGTTTGGAGTCTTAGAGGCAAATCGAGCAGCCATCTGAGCGCCATGGTCGTTATCGACAATTAGATCCACCTTAATGAGTGGATATCGTGATTGAAATGTTGCAACAGCATCTGTCAGGGCTGCTGTTTCAGATGGGGAAGAACCCCATGTAGAAACTGAAATTGTGGTGACCGCATCAGCAGCGCTAGCTTGAGGCGCGAGTGAGAGCGTTAAAGCAAGTGCCAATAACGACACCCCGATTGGAGCCTTCTTCATACTTCCCCCTTATTTCATTGAATTTGAACGTTCAAATACTAGGGAGACCCCCAGGCCATGGCAATAGCCCTAATCCAGGATTCCTGTAACAAGTTTGTAACGAAATGGGAGGCTTTAAGCGTGATCTCAGTGAACGTTAACGCTGGTCCGTCGAGCTACGCGCGACATATACCCCGCTACTCCCAGCAGTGTGATGGGCAGCAACATTCCAATTTTTAGCGATGACATATCTGAGATAAAACCAATTAAGCCCGGAACCACTGCAAATCCCACCAAAGCAATCAAGCCACATCTGGCAAAAGCCACCGACGTTTCAACGCCTTGCATGCGCCCCACCACAGTAATCAGCGATGGATAAATAGGCCCAACGCCTAACCCTGCAATTAAATATCCCAACAAAATCACAAAATAGGCCAAGACTTTATTGCCATGGCTTATTTCAACGCCAACAAACATCGTTACTAACCACAACACCGATCCAACGTATCCACATGCCCTAATTACTTTTTCTGGGCCATAGCGATGTATGTACTTATCACCTGATAAACGGCTGACAATCATTCCAATTTCAAATGCCATGTAGGCACCAACATAGAACTGCCCGGTAATTGCTAGAACATCGCGCAAGAACAATGCCGACCAGTCTGTTGCCCCAAACTCGGCGCTGTTAGCACATAGCATTCCAAAGCCAATGGCCCAGATAAATCCAGTACTTTTACCAAACCAAGGAAATTTAATCTTTTCAGTTTTAGCACCACCTTTTTCTTGAGCTTCAAGTGTTCTGCCAGAAAGAACCAGAACCGTAAAACTAAGAATGGCTAAGCCAGTTAAGTGAATTTGATAGGGAACTCGTCCAATTAGGAACGAACCAAAGAATGCCGCCACTAAAGTTCCCATGCACCAATATGCATGAAAGCCTGATAAAAACTTACGATCTGCAATTTTTTCTAAATCCTGAGTAATCATGGTCATGGGGTTATCTAAGAATGTATATCCCAAACAAAACAAGGTAATACCCAAGAAAATAAAGTAAGCATTGGGTGCAAAGGCGATGCAGAGATAGCCAATTGGAAAGACCAGAGCGCCTAAGTAGAAAGTTTTCTTAGGCCCAAACTCGCGCATGAGCCAGCCAATTACTTGCGAGCTGATCAGAATTCCAACCGTTGCCCCCATAAGGGAGCGACCCAGCGTTGCATCATTTAACTTCAATGCCGTCTTTACTTCAGGGATACGCGTGGACCAGCCACCGATTAACACCCCAAGAAAAAAGAAGTTAGTTCTAAGGGTAATGCTCATGCGAGCAACAGATGCACTCATATCGAAAACCTTCTCTCCCAAGGTCTACCTAATTAAAGTGTATGGGCAGATATTGAATTCTTATAGATAACTCTTAAATGTCATCCATCTCAAAAGTCACAGCAAAGCTAGTGAATTTAAGCGTTGGAGTCTTCTGCCATTTTTCCATGAGCATGTCATGGCTCTTTGGGTTCTTGTAATAACTGTCGTAGGTAGCACCGTATGCCGCACCACTCTTATGGTGAATTGTGAAAATCCATTCCCCATCCATATTGCCCGGTCCAACTTCAGAGACCAATACCTTCTCGGCCTTCATTGATAGAAAATGCTTCTTCCATTCCTTTAGACGTGCGATCTGTTGTGCACGAGTCTTACCTTCAACGCCTGCAAGAATTGCTGTTTCAACTACATGTGCCATTTTTCTCTCCTAGGTATGAATAGTTTCTTGAATTCATAGCAATGTAGACCTGGAAAAGGGGCCTGTAAATAGATACAAAAGTTCAATCCCTCGTACTACCTAGTAAAGATTTATTCCTACCGATGACACTGCAGCCATCAGGCGGCACATGCTTGAGTACGGGATATTGGAACGCGATGCGGGAAGTGTTTATTGGCTACCTGATAACTCTTAATTATCGTGCACACAGCCACATTTGTCAGTGAGTCCACCTAGAGTCATGTTATGAACAAAACACGTATTTCGATATTGGTCGTTACATTCTTATCATGCATGTTCCTACCTGGAATGCCCTCATGGATTTATGACAACTTCTGGGGCAAGGCAGATTTTTGGGATCAATGGGGTTTTCGAATCCCTTACATCTCATTCCTATTTATTTATGCGGCTATCACAACAGGGTTCGTTGAATTAGGGATTAGATTTATAAAAAGATTTGCCTAACTTACTTCACCACAACCCTCACAACATCCTGCGCCGTTGCACTCTCCCCTAGCTCGGCATTCACATTCGTAGGTATCCCATTGATCTGAGCAGCAGCTAGTAAAGCTAATTGGGCTGCGATATCACTCATCCAATAAAAAGCACCAGGGCCAGCCTTATCTATAATCTCTTGTGCTTTAGCTAAGTGTTCATCACTAAACTTTGGATCATCATTGTTATTACTTTCAATGATTGCTAACAAGTAGTTCTTAATCTCTAAGGCAATGCCTTTATTTTCTTGATCACTTTGGATCAGTTCCTTGAGTTCGCCATCGATTGTGTGGGGTCGGCGCTTTTTCTTGGTGCGGTTAAAGAACAGGAAGATCAAGGTGGTGAAGAACAGGGTTTCTAACATGAGCCCAGATTAGAAGTCCAGACTGACAAGCGGTGTGCACGCTCAATACTGGCGCCCCTCATCTATTGAACTCACCCCCCTTTGCATGTATTTTTCAAAAGCCGAACTTTCGGCACGGAGGAGAGAATCACATGGCACAAACAACTGAAGTATGGATAGTTGAAGGTATGGATGGCATTACTCGTCGTCAGCAAATGGGACGACTAGCAGAATGGAAGAAGTTATTTCTTGCGGAAGCTGGAGCAAGTGCAGTAAATATTTGGGAAGGCGGATATGGAGAGTATGCCGGCGCATGGATTTATGCCGTTGAGTTTGAAAGCGCAGAGGCCTACGGAAAGTCTCAAGATAAGTTCATGGCTAATTCAAAGAGCTTTGATGATGCAATGGATGTTTGGCAGAAAACACCAATGCTCAAGTTCCGTGGTGGCGGCTTAATCCATCACGCAAGTATCTAAACGTTTTGCGTTTGAAATCATGAAAGTAGTTAATTTATCTACTACACCCGTTAAGGGCTTTGCGTTACATCACCCTGCCTCGGTAGAAATTACTGCTCGTGGCGCCGTTGGTGACCGTGAGTTCTTTTTCGTAGATAAAGAAAACACAATGCTTTCATTTACCAAGGAAGGGCACATTGCCCCTTTGCAAGCTAATTACGATGCAAAGAATGCAACCTTGGCCATTCTAGAAAATGGTGAAGTGCTTGTAGAAGCAAGCGTTGAGGAGGGGCCTGCGCAAGCAGGCAACTTCTTCAATGTGTGGGATGTAGACGGCGCGCTCGTTGATGGACCTTGGAATCAATTAATGTCAGATCGCCTTGGTAAAGAAGTGCGGTTGATTAAGACGGCACCTGGTCGCAACGGAAGTGATGTTGAACCATTATCGCTATTGAGCAGTGCATCGATGAAAGCGTTGGAAGAGTCGGCCCAGGTAGGTTCTATTGATCCGGATCGCTTTCGCATGCTGATTCAGATTGATGGCGTTGGTGCACATGAAGAAGATACGTGGATGGATCAGGAATTTTTTATCGGTAGCGCGATCATTAGAGCAGGTGAAGCCGTTAAGCGGTGTGCGGCAACGACACGAAATCCAAACAGTGGAATCGTTGATTTAAAAACGCTCAAGCACATCGGTGATTATCGCGGGCGGCAAGAATCCAGATTCGGTACCGGTTTTTACTTTGGTATCTATGCCAGTTGCGTGCAACCAGGAACTATCAGCATCGGTGATGAGCTAGTTAAGAAGTAGGGATCACGATTTCGTTGTATTGCAGGAAGCCCGGTTTAAAAGGCGGATCAAAGCGGCAGATGCGCGTTTCTTCGGAGAGCGAAATGTTTTCCTTGGCTGCAGCCGCGCGCAGTTCAATGACTTTCTTAGCCGATAGTTCTTCAGTTGCTCGGCCTCGAAATGAAGTTGCGATGCAGGTCTCGGTATCTAATTCGCGCAAAGTAACCCGTGAATCATTGGGATCTGGCATATCGGCAAAGGTGCTGCCGGCCGGCATAACAAATGAGACAAACCATTCATCGGCATCGGCTTTATCTGCGCGTTGGGCAGCGATAACAGGAGCGGTCATTGCAATTTTTTGTGAAGTCTTATTGCCCTGCGAGATGTATTTAAAGAGTGAACCAAAAGCTGCCGAGGATGCGGTGGAGTAGTGCGCAGATACTTTTACTTCGGCAATTACACATGGCAGATATTCGCGAACCTCAAAATCGTTATATGTTCTGAGAACTTGAAACTCTTGCCGCTTAGTCATATTTTGTAGTCATCCCCCGCGCGATCTTTAAAAGATTGGCGTACGTGAAGCCCGAAACTATGACTTCAACTTCGGTGCCATGGAGTTTGCCGGCCGCTGGAACTTTCCACAATGCATATCCACCCCCGTTAGAAATATCGGCTGTAGAACATTTCTTCCACTGCACTTTATTTGCTGGGTCGCAAAAAGCAACGATTGTTGCTTTGTTGCCATTGATTGTGGCAGTTGCAACTTTGACACCTATACCTGGGTTTTGGCATTTAACGGCAGAATCAGTTTCTAAGATTTGAATGGAGCGATCTTCCCCATAGATTGCTTGTAAAGATTTTGGATTTGTGGCGCCACACGTTTGCATGGCAAAAGTGCGAATTAATAAGTCGCCAACAAAGCTGGGTTGAAGAATTTGATAAGGCGCAGTTTTTTGCGCTGCTGCATATTTATTAGGAGTTGCGGCATAGGCGCAGGATTGAAAGAGCAAAAGAGTAACAAGAGTGATCGTAATTTTCTTGCGCATGGCTACTACTTTAAAGGGTTTGTACGGAAATGGTGTGCCAACCCTCGGCGCCATTGGGAGCAATAGGCACATTCTTTTGTGATTGCACGTTGCCTTCGCCATCGGTTGCACGAACAGTGATGTGGTGGATTCCTTTAGTGGCATTCCAATCGATCCACCATTGACGCCACGTTGTCTTAGCAATTTCAGGGCCAAGAGTTGCGCTACGCCATTGCTGATTATCTACGCGAACTTCAATTTTAGAGATTCCAACAAGTGGCGCCCAAGCAACACCAGCAATGGCAACTGGGCCAACTGATACTTCACCATTATTGAGCGGTGTATCGATGCGCGATTGCAGTTTTATTGGGCCGCGCTCTGACCAGCCTTGTTCAATCCAATATCCATGTTTTTGATCAAAGCGCGTTAACTCAATTCGCGTGAGCCATTTAGTTGCAGATACATATCCATATAGTCCGGGCACAATAATGCGTGCGGGCCAACCATGTTTATCGGGCAGGGCTTCACCATTCATTGCAATTGCAATCATTGCATCGCGGCCATCGAGTGCTACCAGTGGAAAACCTGCGCTAAAACCATCAACTGAGTAACCCATAACTTGATCGGCATTGGCATGTGGCTGGGCTTCATTAATTAAATCATCCAAGCGAATACCTTGCCAGCGCGCGTTGCCAACTAATGTGCCGCCGACTTCGTTAGAAACGCATGAAATTGTGTCGTCGAGTTCAAATGTGGGGCGAGCGATTAATTGATCATATGTAAGTGTTATTGGCTTAGAAACTAAACCAACGATTTCTAGCTTCCAGGTATCAAGTGAAATTTGTGGAACTGTGAAGGCGGTATCGATACGAAAGAAATCTTGATTAGATGTGAATAGCGGTGAAAGCCCAGGAGTTTGCAGCGCAGGATCTGCAGGTGGGGCGGCCAAAGTTTTCGTGGGTCGTGGAATTGCCGCTTTAATTCTATTAATTTGTACTGCAGCTTTATGAGTCAGAAGTTTCGCACCCGTTGTTGCGGCAACGCCGACTGCGCCGATTATTCCTAGACCTTTAAAAAGGTTGCGGCGCGAGATTTCCATGGCGCAACGCTAACCCTGAATCTATGAAATTTCCTTATGTAATCACAAAAAAGTAGCCCCAGGCGACTAACCGAGGGGCTACTTGATGCGCGTACCGCTGGCAGGATTCGAACCCACGACCTAACTCTTAGTCAAAGAGTTGCTCTATCCGCTGAGCTACAGCGGTACACAAAAGGAAAAGTAGTCAGAGAAGTTTGTTGGTTGGTTCTGAGAATTTTTGCTGTGGATAAAAGTATTGGTGCTAGAGTTCAATTACTTAGTCAAAGAGTGCTCCATACTGGAGCTACAGAGCAAAAGCCCTGCAGGTTAAATTCTGTGGGGCTTTTGTATGTAATTTTCTTACTTGATGCGCTTTCGATAGAATTTGCATATGGCTAAGGATCCATCACGTGAGGCGCATTTTCCGCTGATTGAAAAGAAATACGGGCAGAAGATGTCCTATTGGTTTTCGGTGATGAAGGATTTAGCCGATGAAAAATATCCGGCGCAGATTGCATACTTGCGAGAGAACCATGGATTTTCACAGGCGCATGCAAATGCTTTGGTGATGTATTCGCGTGGGTCAGTTTCGGCCAAGCGCTTTGATACTCCAGCGCAGTATTACAAAACAATTACTGCCGAACAGGCTAAAACCATGCGAACAATCTTTAAGGCGATTGCAGCCAAGTATCCAAAGTCCGAGCTTGTAATTGCGTGGAATCAGCCGATGGTAAAGATTGATGGTAACTATGTATTTGGAGCAACGGCTGCTACCAAACATATTTTGATGTCTCCATGGAGCGCCGATGTGATTGCAGATTTTGCGCCAAAGATGGCGGATTTAGTTGTGAAGAAAAAGACGATTGGCATTCCTAATGATTGGGATGTTGACACTAAGTTGATTTTGGCGCTGGTAAAGGCGCGTTTGGCTGAGTGTAAGTAGGCCCGAGGGGGTTTATTAATTTCCGCCGGTCACATAATCACGTAGTGCGGTGCGCTCGGAATCAATTTCACTGACATAGCTTTTAACTACATCTCCAATAGAAACGATGGAAAGTAGCGCGCCTTGAGCATCTACAACAGGCACGTGGCGAATTCGGTGCTCGGTCATCATGATCATGAGCTCAGCAACTGTGGAGTCTGCGGTGCAGGTAAAAACTTCAGCCGTCATGATGTCGCGAACGTGCATACCTACTAATTGATCGAGCTTGCCTGGCATTGCGCGCACAACATCGCGTTCAGAGACGATCCCATCGATTTTCTTTCCATCACTAGAGACAACAAGTGCGCCAACATGGTGGGAGTTAAGGGAGTTAACTAAATCGTGGATACTTGCATTGGCCGAAATAGTTTCTACCCGTTTGCCAGTAATCATGCTGTTGATTTTCATTCTTTGCCTCTCCCTTGCCTGTGAGCGCAATAGTGAACCCCGGGGTGATATTGCGCAATAGGTCAGGAGTCACGTTTGCCAATTCAGGTAAGCCCAGTAAGTTGGGTGCATGAAGAAAAAAATTGCTCTGGTGCTTGCACTCACCGTCCTGACGCCGACGGCTGCGTTGGCAATGGGTTCGGGCGATAAATTCTCCGATGCACAGACTGGGCTGACTTATTCGGTGTACAAGCCATCTACAACTTTGGGTTTAGCTGCAGTCACATTTTCATTGTTGCCATGTCAGCCAGGACAAGAGCAATGGATGTATGCAAAATATGGTGGAACTAAACGCTATCTAGAGATTATGGAAACGATGGCCGGAGTTAAATGTTCGAATCCGGGTTTATCTAAATATTTACGAGTCGCAGCTATCAATGGCGTCAACGCCAAGGTGTACGTGTATTGCGATCCGATGAATGCTGCAGCCTTTAAAAAATGCGGCGTTAATGACATTGCCCGCGTTGGTGGTTATTTAATGTTTACAACTAAAGCGGTGAAGCCATATAAAGGCGCCGAGATTCAAGTTCAAGGTATCGGTGGAATTACTTATGCACAGTTGTTAACCGTTGCTAAAGGGCTTAAGACCGTAAAGGCCAGCGGTAAAGCTTTGCCACAAGTAATTGCACCGGTAATGATTGATCCGACAACTTCTACTCAAGTTTCAGTAAAACTTGGAAATTCAGTAGTGCTCACGGTTACTGATCCAGCACTGTGGAGT
>Ga0194049_1000363_pt1 | contig 15865 bp, 19 predicted proteins | sample JunL2225m_MetaG_FD_148665 | JGI IMG/M metagenome (GOLD analysis project Ga0194049, IMG submission 148665) | Anoxic zone freshwater microbial communities from boreal shield lake in IISD Experimental Lakes Area, Ontario, Canada - Jun2016-L224-25m | ecosystem: Environmental > Aquatic > Freshwater >... | reverse complement strand
GATGCTAAGAGCGCGGAGGGAGGGGTTATATTCCAATCAATCCACATATAGACATGAAATGTCGGAATGTGTTTGGTACTATCGTGGTAGCGGTACTTGCCCCCTCTATCTGTACTTGAACTACTTGTAATTGACTTATATGGATGAACTACCCCCCCCTGCTCGTAGCGGAGGGAATAGCCGAGCGATTCAATTGGTTATTATTTAAAAGATTGTTGATATCAGATTGTAACGAAATTGAATAAAAAATTACTACTTCCAGTAGGGGGGTTATTTAGAGTGGTCATGCCCGAACTGCTGGGGGTTACCACTATCTGCATTTGAAGGATTATGTGCAGACTGCCAGAATTATTAAAACGGGTTGGCAACTCCCATATGCTTATGTTAATCTATTAAATAATAAGTTGTCAACACAAGATATAAAATAATTAGGAGAAATAATTATGGGTAAACCGCCTGTAGCTATTACGCATAGAGAAGAGATAATTAGTAAGATTGCTGGTGGTATGAGTACCAAAAAGATTGCTGAAGAATTAGGTGTTACGGGTAGTGCTATTAGTCAATATTTAAGTAAAGACCCTGAATACCAAGCTGCACAATTAGAGTTCCATGCTAATAGATTAGACACAGCCGAAGAGATGATATTAAATGCTTCAGATGCGTTTGAAAGTGCAAAGGCCAGAGATACATGGAAAGCCTTTAGTTGGAGAGCTTCTGTAGAACAGAAACGGATATGGGGTACTCAACCTGAAACTTTAAGTAATGGTAGTGGTGTGACTATTATCATTAATAGGAATCAGGATGATAACGAAACCATTACAGTTGAACAAGAATAATGGCTAACACTCAATTAAGTTTACCTAATAATTGGTCGCCTCGTGATTATCAGAAACCATTATGGAAGTATTTAAGTGATGGTGGTAAGAGGGCGGTAGTGAGTTGGCATAGACGTAGTGGTAAAGATGCGGTGATGCTACATCATTGTGCCTGTGCCTCACAAGAACGTGTGGGTAATATTTGGTATTTGATGCCCGAATACTCACAATGTCGTAAGGCTTTATGGCAAGCCATTAATCCGCATACTGGTAAATTAAGGTTGGATGAAGCCTTCCCCCCTGAAATGCGTAAATCCACCAATCAGCAAGAGATGTCTATTCAACTATTGAATGGTTCTATGTTTCAATTAGTGGGTTCTGATAATTACAACTCATTGGTAGGTTCTACCCCTGTAGGATTGGTATTCTCTGAATATGCGCTAAGTAATCCATCTAGTTGGTCATACTTACGCCCTATGTTATTGGAAAATAATGGGTGGGCTGCGTTTAACTCAACCCCTCGTGGTAAAAACCATTTTAATGATATGTTCCAAATGGCCGAAAAGTCAGAGGATTGGTTCAGTCAAGTTTTAACTGTAGATGATACTGGTATATTTACTGAAGCACAGATGGCGCAAGAGCTGATAGAAATGCAAGCTGAACATGGTGAGGCTTATGGTGAGGCTTTCTTCCGTCAAGAGTATTACTGTTCATTTAGTTCTGCGGTATTGGGTGCTTATTATGGTAAAGAAATGCGTGATATTGAGGAAAGCGGTAGGATTTGTACTGTAGCCTATGATGATAGCGTTCCTGTACATACTGCATGGGATTTGGGGTATTCAGACGATACAAGTATCTGGTTCTATCAAGTATGCGGAGATGAGGTACATTTGATAGATTATCACTCTTCTAATGGTGAGAATGTGGAATATTATGCTGATATTGTCATGAGTAAACCTTATCGCTATGGATTACATTGGTTGCCTCATGATGCAAGAGCAAAAACACTAGCGAGTGGTGGAAAATCAATAATTGAGCAACTTTCTGCTATAATTGGGCTTGGAAACATGCGAATTGCCCCGAATTTAAGCTTGCAAGACGGTATTCAAGCGAGTAGAGTGCTACTTAAAAGATGTTGGTTTGATGCAGAAAAGACTGAATTTGGTGTAAAATGTCTTAGAGAATACCAACGTGAGTATGATGACGAACGTAAAATGCTAAAAGACAAGCCCAAACATGATTTTACATCTCATGGGGCAGATGCTTTCAGAATGTTGGCGGTAGCATGGAGAAAAGAAGAAGACCCTCCAAAGAAATTAGAAGAAATGCGTGGTATAGTGATAGGTAAACCATCCTTCACACTAAACGAAATGTGGAAATCAGTAAAACCTTCATTTCAACGATATTAACAGTTAAAAAGGAAGAATTATGTCTATTGCTAGTTATCCCTACGGTTATTTTTATGAAACCGTTGCCGTAAGTCAAACAAGTCAAGTATTAGGTACTACAGGGGCTAAGGGTGACATCATACAACGTATTATTGTCAACGTAATTACTGCCGCAACTGCTACATTGACTATTATTGATGGCGCAACCTCAATTGTTGTAGCTACAGGTGGTGCAACTGTAGTGCCTGGTACTTATTCATTAGAACTTGGAGTAGCTTCTCAATCAGGAGCATGGTCAGTAACTACTGGGGCAGGATGTACTGCTTTATGTGTTGGTATTTTCTCGGTTTAATGAATAATGGCTAATCAAGAACTGCCTAACCAAGAGGTAAGTGATTGGGTTAATGCTATTGCAACCTATGACCGTACATTTAAGAAGTGGGAAGGTCGTACAGAGAAGATAATCAAACGGTATCGTGATGATGCGCGTGGTTATAATGACCCTACGACTAAATTTAACATTCTATGGTCTAACGTGCAGACAATTATCCCTGCCGTATTCTCACGACTACCAAAGCCTGAAGTAACGCGTAGATTTCGTGATAATGACCCTGTTGGTCGTGTTGCAGGAATGATACTTCAACGTGCATTAGAATTTGAGGTAGAACATTACCCTGATTATCGTTCCGCTATGAATAATGCGGTACAAGATAGGTTCTTAGGTGGTAGAGGTGTTGCTTGGGTGCGTTATGAACCCCATTTTGGCACACCTGATGATGGTTTTCAGATTACTGAAGACGCTGATGAAGCAGAAAACGAATCACAACAGCCTGAAGCCATAGAATATGAGTGTGCGCCTGTAGATTATGTCCATTGGCGTGATTTTGGTCATAAAGTAGCGAGAACATGGGAAGAAACCACAGCCGTATGGCGTAAAGTTTATCTTGGCCGTTCAGCATTGGTAGAAAGATTTGGCGAAGAGCTAGGCAACATTATCCCTCTTGATACCTCTCCAGAAGAGGCTGGTAAAAAGATGATGAAATCGCAAGAGGTTGAGAACCAAGCTCTTGTGTATGAAATCTGGGATAAAGAAAGTGGTCAAGCTATTTGGCTATCAAAATCTATGGGTAAGATTTTAGATAAGCGTGATGACCCATTAGAGTTAGAAAACTTCTTCCCATGCCCTCCACCACTTTATGCAACGCTTACTAATGAATCATTAGAGCCAGTACCAGACTTTTCACTCTATCAAGACCAAGCTAGAGAGCTTGATATGCTTTCAGATAGGATTGACAGTCTAATTAAGGCATTAAAAGTACGTGGTGTATATGATGCTTCCGTACCTGAATTGGTTAGGTTGTTTTCTGAAGGTGAAGACAATGCGTTATTGCCTGTTAAGAACTGGTCAGCATTTAGCGAGAAGCAAGGACTTAAAGGCGCAATTGATTTAGTTGACATTACACCAATCGCTACCGCATTACGTGATGCTTATGCGGCTATGGAGCAAGTCAAACAACAGATTTACGATATTACAGGCATATCTGATATTATTCGTGGTCAAACAAATGCTAATGAAACTGCTACAGCACAACAGATTAAAGGTCAATACGCTAGTTTACGTTTAAAAGCTATGCAAAATGATGTTGGGTTCTTTGCACAAGAGATTATTCGCATTAAAGCGCAAGTCATGTGTAAACACTTCTCCCCTGAAACTTTAATCAAAATCTCTGCGGCAGCACAACTTAGCGAAACAGACCAAATGTATGTAATGCAAGCGATTCAAATGCTGACTAAAGACCCTTTAATGGGCTTTAGAGTGGAAATTGCAGTTGATTCAATGCTACAGGCTGACGAAGACCAAGAAAAGCAAGATAGAATGGAGTTCTTGAAGGCGGCTGGTGGGTTCTTACAACAAGCCAACGAGGTTGGACAGCAAAACCCTGACATAGTTCCGTTAATTATGGATATGCTTAAATTTGGCATCACTGCATTTAAAGTTGGTCGCACTATGGAAGGTGAGTTTGATAAAGTGGCAGATGCAATGAAACAAAAAGCCGCTCAACCACAACAACCTAAACCTGACCCTGAAATGCTTAAAATACAGGCATTACAACAAGACTCACAATCTAAAGCACAGATTGAGCAAGCTAAGATACAAGCTGACCAACAATCTAGCCAAATGCGCTTACAAATGGAACAACAGCGTGACCAAAGTGCTATGCAACTTAAAGCACAGATGGATAAAGCTAAGATTATTCAAGATAGTCAATTGGAGCAAATGAAGTTTGCCCATGAGCAAATGTTAGAGCAATCAAGACAAGATTTTGAGAAATGGAAGATTGAGTTTCAAGAATCTACCAAGATTGTTACTGCACAAATATCTGCTAAGACTACAATGGATTCAGCTTTAATGTCAGCAGAATCAGCCGCAAGTAATAAAGCTACTGAAGATTTAGGTGGCGAAGTTGCTGTAAAAGAAGATAATATATCTAAATTAGCCGATATGCACGGACAAACCATGATGGCTATTCAAGGAATGGTAGAAAATATGAACAAACCAAAGAAAATCATTCGTGGCCCAGATGGTAAAGTACAGGGAGTTGAATAATGGCGATTACACTTAACGCTACTTTACGCAATGCTAGAAGTACAGCCATTGTCACAGAAGCGGGAGCTACAGCTAAATTAACTGTTTATACAACAGCGTATGGTGCAGTGCTATATACCTCAACTTGTGCAGCAACATTAGGCACAGTATCGGGCGGTGTATTGACATTTAACGCTGTTGGTTCAGCTACGGCAACTGGCGCAGGTACGGCTGCGATTGCACGTTTATTTAAGACAGATGGTACGACTATGGTAATTGAAGGTTTAACCGTAGGTACGTCAGGTACTAACATTATTATTACTAATACAACAATTGCGGTATCAGACACTATTACCACGTCAGCCGCTACAATCACAGAAGGAAATCCATAATGGCATATCCAAATCCATCCTCGTTCGTACCGTTAGTTATTGGTTCATCAGACGGCCCAACATTAACTGCTGCGGCAGCAGCCTCGTGTATTCCAGTGGCTTCTCGTTTAATTTTGCCTAATAACTATTGGACAGTAGGTAAGCAATGGAAGATTAAATTACAAGGGCGTATCTCTTGTGCGGTTACAACACCAGGTACAGCTCGTTTTGATTTGCGTACAGGGCCATCAGGCACGATTGTAGCTTTTGATACTGGTGCTTTGAACTTAAACATTGTAGTTAAAGCTAACGTACCATTTGATTTAGAGATTGATTTAACGTGTCGTGCTGTAGGTACATCAACTACAACTACTTTATTTGGTATTGGTAAGTTTACATCAGAAGCTGTTATTGGTGCTCCTTTACCTGCTGCAGGTGGTAATGGTGTTCTAATGGTTCCAGTAGGTACTCCAGCAGTAGGTACAGGTTTTGATAACACTGCTGCAAATGCGGTTGATTTATTCTTTACTCAAACAGTAGCAACAGGTTCTATGACTGTGCATAACTACGAGATTTGGGAATCTGTGTAATGTCTTTTACCACTGGTGGATGGAGAACATTTGCTAGAAGTGGTAGAGTGTCAGGGGATTGGCGTGGGCTAATCCAAACTGACATCAATGATGTAACTGGTACAACAGTTATCAATCGTGGTCAGGTTGGTACTGTTATATACCGCAGTAAGGGGGTCTATATTAATAGAACTATTACTGGAGTTACAAGAGACAGTAATGGTGTTGCTTTAGGTAACTGTGCAGTTCATTTAATATTAACAGATGTTGATACTATAGCACAAGAGACTTCTTCAGATGCTAGTGGTAACTTTACTATATATAATCCTGGAAGTGGCCCATTCTATATAGTAGCTTATAAAGTTGGCGCGCCAGACATTGCAGGAACAACAGTCAACACGCTTATAGGGGTATAACATGGCAGGAAATGATGTATTCCTGTATCAAGTACCAAGTGATGCAAACAGTAATGATGTAAGGTTAAGTGACCCTACAAAAGTAGCAGGTAACTCACAAGCACTTGCTATTACATTGGATGATGTAGTTGTTGCGGTTACACAAACAGCAGCACATAGCCAATCGTTAGCGATTACTTTAGATACTGTAGCAGTAGCAGTAACGCAAACAGCAGTACATAGTCAGGCATTAGCCATTACATTAGATTCTGTAACGGCAAGCGGTACACAGACATTAAGTCATAGTCAATCTATGGCGATTACGCTAGATAGCGTAACAAGTGCAACAACCCAAGTGGCTAATCACCCACAAAGCCTAGCAATTACGCTAGATGATGTGGTGGTAGCGATTAGTCAAAGTGCAACAAGCGTAGGGAATAGCCAGTCACTTGCAATAGTATTAGATGGCGTTACATGTAACATTACACAAGCATTAAGTCGTGACCAAATTTTATCGGCTACATTAGATGATATTGTAGTAAGCATTAGTCAGGCAGGTTCAAATGTTGTGCCAATTAAGGTTGGTGGTGATGAAGCAGGTGAATGGAAGAAAGAGAAGCCTAGAAAGAAAAAGAACTTAGATGAAGAAGCGCAAGTTCGTAAGCAGTCAATATTAGAAGCGTATCAAGGGCTGTTAGAGCCTATTACTAATACTGATATTGCAATAGAGGTTAATAATGTTATACAATCATCTTCATTAGAAGAGATTACCAATGATTTAAACAGAGTTAAAGCGTTACTTGCATTATGGAAGTTAGAATTAGACAGCCGTGAGCAAGATGATGAAGAAGCACTTTTAATGTTATTATGAGAGAATAATGGCTAGACATAGATGGATTTATGATGCTAACGGCAATGCCAGAGAAGTAGATACTGGTTATAGAACTGAAAGCACGGCAGGGTATTATATACAAGCTGACATAGCACCATATCAAAGTATGGCAGATGGTACTATGGTAGAGGGTAGAAAACAGCACCGTGAGATGCTTAAAAGAAATAACTGTGTAGAAATTGGCAGTGAGAAGCAATCTAATCAAGAGCCTAAAGCCCCAGCTAGCTCTAGGTCAAGAGAGCAGTTGGCAAGGTTAGTTTACGAAAAATTACGTTATTAGGAGAAAGATATGGCTTTAGCAAAAGAATTAGTAGGTGTAGGTATTCCTGGTGGTGCAGCAAAAGTTATCCCTCATGGGGGTATTGCTGCTGTAACTGCAACAGGTTCATCAACATTAGCAACCGCAGTTGAATTAGCGGCTGGTGTAAACGTAGTAACAGGTGCAGATGGTGTTCGTTTACCTAACTGTGACGTAGGTAGTTCAGTTATTGTAATTAATGACACTGCATCATCATTAAAGATTTGGCCACCTACAGGTGGTGCAATTCAGATTCCTGGCACTAGCTACGCTTTAGCGGTAGTAGGTACAGCTTCAACTTGCACAACATTCTCAACAGTTGAATATATCTGTGTAACAGGTGGTGCTGCTTCATTATGGGCAATTAATAAATCTGCATAAAGGATTAGAAAATGGCTGAACAAGAACAATCTGGTAATTCCTTACGAGATGCACTTGAATCAAGTTTTGAACAAGCAGAAAATGGTACTATAGAAACTATTGTTGGCGACCCAGCACCAGTTTCAGAAGAACGAGTAAGGGATGAATCAGGGAAGTTTGCTACAAAACTTAATGAGGTTACAACTAACCCAAGTCCTGTAGCAACTACCCATGACGTTCCTGAAGTAGTTGACCACTCTAACGAGTTGCAACGCCCGACTACATGGAAGAAAGAATATCTCCCTATTTGGGATAAGATGCAAGCAGGAGAGGCATTAACCCCTGACGAATCACGTAAGATGTTGCAATATTCATCTCAACGTGAAACTGAATACAAAACAGGCGTTAGTACCTATAAGAGTGAGGCTGAAAATGCTAGAGTATTACAAGAGGCAATTTCACCTTTTATGGCTGATTTGCAAGCTAATAATATTCACCCTGCTGCGTGGATTAATAATTTGGGTAGAGCGCATCAAACGCTAGTAAAAGGCTCTGACCAACAAAGACTAGATGCTTTTGTTAAGTTATCTGCTGACTATAATGTGCCTTTACATTGGCTAACAGGTGGGCAACCACCAGACCAAAATGTATTGCAACAAAGTCAACAGTTTAACGAAATGCAAAGTAAGATTGACAGTTTGACAAATTGGACTGAAAATGAGAAGAACTCTCGTTTACAGGCTCAAATTGATGCGGTAAAGAGTAATGCGGAAAAATTCCCGCATTTTGAGGCAGTTAGAGGCACTATGGCTCAATTACTTGAGTCTGGTTTAGCCCCAACCCTTGAAACGGCTTATGCAAAAGCTGTGCGTATGCAAGATGATGTTTTTGAATTGGAACAACAACGACTTGTTGACCAAGCGAGAACTGAAGCTAGTAAGGCACAACACGTTGCTAAAGCTAAAGCCACCAATGTATCGTTAAAATCTGCTACCCCAAGCGGAAAAACAAATACAGGTGACACAAAGGATAGACGGTCAACACTAGAGTCCGCATTTGATTCTTATGCTGATGGTCGGGTTTAATTAGACTCATTTAGGAGATTATTATGGCATTTGCCAATAGTTCTATTACCGATATTATAGCAACAACAATCCAAAACCGTTCAGGGGCTTTGGCTGACAACTTAACGAACAATAACGCTTTACTTAAACGCCTGAAAGAGCGTGGTAATGTTCGCCCTTTTAGTGGTGGTAACGTGATTCTTGAAGAAATCATGTATAACGATACTACAACTAACAACGCTAATAGCTATTCAGGATATGAACTGATTAATATCAGCCCTGACAGCCCAATTAGTGCTGCTCAATATTCAATTACTCAATACGCTGACGCTGTTACAATGTCAGGTCTTGAAATGTTGCAAAACAGTGGCAAAGAAGCAATCATTGACTTGTTAGATGGTCGTATGAATGTTTCAGAAGCACGTTTGTTAAACCGTATTGCTGGTGACATCTATTTAGATGGTACTGGTAATGGTGGTAAAAACATCACTGGTTTAGCCGCAGCCGTAGCTGATACAAATACAAACACTTATGGTGGTATTGACCGTTCAACATGGGCTTTCTGGAAAAACGTAAGTTATTCAGGTGTTACCAATGGTGGTGCTGCTGTTTCTGCTGCAAACATTCAACAATACATGACTTCACTAGCTATTCAATTAGTCCGTGGTAATGATAAAGCTGATTTGATTGTTGCTGATAACAACTACTACTCATTGTATGTGAACTCATTACAAGCTATCCAACGTATTGCTTCTGCTGACGAAGGTGCTGCTGGTTTTGCTTCATTGAAATTCTACGGTGGCGGTACATCTGCTGACGTGGTACTAGATGGTGGTATCGGTGGTAACGCTACAGCTAACCATATGTGGTTCTTGAATACTAAGTACATTTTCTTACGCCCTCACAAAGACCGTAACTTCGTGCCTATTGGTGGTGAGCGTCAAGCAATTAACCAAGATGCGATTGTTAAACTCATTGGTTGGGCTGGTAACATGACTTGTTCTGGAGCGCAGTTCCAGGGCGTTCTTAAAGCTTAATAGGAGATTATCATGGCATTTACAATTACCGCACCATTCTTAGGCTTACCATTGATTGCAGGTGTTGACGCAGGTCAAACAACAGCAAACTCTGCTACAGTCGTTCCTTCAATCCCTGCCAAACTTGGCATGATTGTTACTGCTAATGACCCAACATACGGTGACGGAGAATTTATCCTCTTAACTGGTGTTGCTTCAAATGCAATAGGCGCAGTTGTTCAATATGATGGTACGACTTTTGTACCAACTATTCCAACAGCCGCAACAGTCAACAAATCAGGTATGCCTTTAGCAGTTTCTATGTCTGCCGCTACTGCCGCTCAATTTGGTTGGTATCAAATTGGTGGTACAGCAGTTGTTAAGAAAACTACTGTTAAGTTTACCAACAAACAAGCTATTGGCTTTATTTCTACAGGTGTTATTGGTAAGAACGCTTCTGGTGTTCAAATCATTGGCGCACGTACAGCTAATACTACTTCAATTGCTTCAGCAACAACTACTATCGCTGTTACAATTAATCGCCCACACATGATGGGTAGAATAACTTAGGTAATATAGTACGGCAAGGGGAGAGGGGTAATCTCTCTCCCTTTTTTATTAACTAATGCAACTACTTGCAGAGGCTAAAATGAACGACATTATCGTAGAATGTAATACCGACATAGATACGTTACAGAAACAGATTGAAACTAACTCAAAGCTAGATATATCTTGGGTTAAGATGGAAAAACCGCATGATGGTCATGCCATTATTGTTGGCAGTGGCCCATCAGTAGCAGATTGTCTTGATTCTATCCGTTGGAGAAAGAGTTTAGGACAAAAGATATTCGCCCTTAATGGGGCAGCAAAATACCTAGAAGAGCAAGGTATTGAAGTAGATTACACTGTAATGGTAGATGCTAGAGAAGAAAACAAGTTCTTCATAGGTCATGCAAATGAGTACCTATTATCAGCACAATGCCATCCATCCGCATTTAAATCCGCCAAAGGTAAAGTTACCTTATGGCAACCATATATCCCAGAATTAGAAGGCACAGAACCAGTTGTAGATTTTGAGTATTCTCAAATCGGTGGTGGCACTACTGTAGGGTTATCTGCCATGTGCTTAGTCTATACTTTAGGGTATAGATTTATTCACTTATTTGGCTATGATTCAAGTTATCGTAACAAGATGGGTCACGCATTTAAACAGTCGCTAAATGAGAATGATTCTTGTTGCTACGTTACTTTAGACGGCACTAGATATAAAGCCAGTATTGCTATGGCTAAACAGGCAGAGTTATTCCCGATTCTATCTAATGACTTAATAGATAAAGGTTGTACCATTACAGTAGATGGGGATGGTTTATTACCTGCTGTAGTCCGTAGACAGCCCCCTATCCCTGAACCTGAAATGTACCCTGATGAAAAGTCTAAATATGAAGCCATGTGGACACATTCAGAGTATCGCCATGTAAGTCCTGGTGAGATAGTTGCTCAAACATTCTTAGATATAGTTCACCCTAAACATAATGCAGTAGTCATTGATTACGGCTGTGGTACTGGTAGAGGCTCTAAAGCTATTAAAGATATTAGGCACGATTTAAACGTGCAACAGATAGACTTTGCTGAAAACTGTAGGGATAGGGATTGTAAGTCATTCCCATTTTTAGTATGCGATATGACAGAGAATATTATCTTAACTGGGCATTATGGGTACTGTACAGACGTAATGGAACATATTCAGCCAGAACTTGTAGAAACAGTAATACGAAATATAATGGACTCATGTGACTCATGTTTTTTCCAAATATCAACCGTACACGATATTTGTGGGGAGTTAATTGGTCAAGATTTACATTTAACAGTAGAACCTTATTCATGGTGGAAAGCCCTATTTTCAAAGATGGGCTATATTGTTAATTGGAGTGAAGAAGAAGAAATTTCATCAATGTTTTATGTAGCAAATTAACCAACTACTTGGAGAATTAAAATGGGTATAGAATCAGATGTACAAAATGCAGATTCACGTTTAGCAGTACGATTTCACAGCAAGCCAATTAAGAATGAGTTTGCTAGTAACGCAGAAGGTCGCCCTATTTTTATGGATGTAGATATGATTACTATCTATGTACCTGGTGATAGTACCCTTACAGTTGACGCAGAGGTGCGTGAAGACCACAAACAACGCTTCCCTATACAATGGGCGCACTACAAGAATAAACATGGTGATGACCCTCGTAACATAGGTACACCTGTAAGTGAATGGCCATTAGTAACCCCTGCTATGGCAGAGGAATTACGTGCAATTAAGTTCTATACTGTAGAATCTATTGCCACAGCTTCAGATGCACAATTGCAAAACTTGGGGATGAAGGCAGGAATGAACGCATTTACCTTCAGGACAAGAGCGCAAAATTATCTTAAAATAGCAAGTGAAGAAGGAAATCTTGCAAAACAAGACGAAGAGATAAAGACATTACGTGAAGAAAATGCTAGCATTAAGGCTGAAACAGATGCTAAAATAGCAAAGATGCAAGAGCAAATGGCGCAACTCCTTGCCGCCACTGCCACAAAGGATGAGCCAAAGAAACGTGGTAATCCTAATTTTGGTAAAAAGACTACTGAAGAAGTTGAATCGGATGTAGCGTTTTAATAAGGCAAGGACAATACCATGACTACAATGCTCTCCGTAGCACAAGCAGTAGCTAACGAATTAGGACTACCCCCTATTGCTTTTGTAGTAGGGAATACAAGCCAAGATGTTATTCAAATTCTTGCCCTAATGAACGCTGCTGGTACTGAATTATGTATGGAACATAATTGGAGAGGATTGGATAAAGAATATCGGTTCACCACCCAATGGCATCAGTCAGTAGCCACAACAACGGTAGGCTCGGCAATTGTCACGGGGATTGATACAACCGTTGGGTTGGTGGCTGGTACTTACATGGTAACAGGTTCAGGTATTCCTCAAGATACCTACATTCTAAGCGTTGACAATGCCACACAAGTAACGCTCTCACAAGTTGCTACAGTTACAGCTTCAACTAATACCCTCACATTTGGTCAGCAAAAATACAGTTTACCCTCTGACTATGACCGCATGGTTGACCGCACTCAATGGGATAAGACTAAACATTGGGAAATGCTTGGCCCAGAATCAGCGCAACAATGGCAATGGTTAAAGTCAGGATATATCGCTACTGGCCCACGTTTACGTTGGAGAATGTTAGGTACTACCTTTCAAATATGGCCAATTGTCAGCACTTCTGAATATTTAGGGTTTGAGTATATTAGTAATGGTTGGGCTACATCTGCTTCAGGAGTGGCTCAAAGCTCATTCCAAGCAGATACCGACACATTCATGTTTGTTACTAGATTGATGATACTTTTAACCAAAAAGAAATACTTTGAGATTAAAGGTTTTGATTCAACTAATATTGTGCGTGATTATATCCGTTATTTGAATGTAGCTAAAGCTGAAGATACAGGGGCAGCGACATTGAGTTTTGCCGCTAAACCATCACAAGTGTTGGTTGGTTGGGCTAATATTCCAGATAGCGGTTATGGAACTTAAATATGGCAGATGAAACCGCATTAAGATTAGCTGCATTATTAGGTAAATCACCACAACAAGGGGGATTATCTTATGGTGACTATCCTAACCCTTATCAAAATCCTAATGCTAATGGCGGTGGATTACGTGCCTATAAAGAAGGTACTGGATATGGGGGTCAAATGATGCCTAAAGGTCAAGGTTGGTTAGGTGCGTTGCCTAATACAGGTACGCCAAATTCTGTTTCTACTGAATTATCAGTAGGTGATAGTAATGGTGATTTCCCATCAATAACACCAAATACTTCTGCCGAGCAATTAACAAGACTATTAGCATTAAAGCCTCATCAAAAAATGCCTACTGATATTTATAATACTGCTTTAGAATTTGCTAATCAACGTAGAAATTTGGGGTTAAGTCCATTCAAGGATTATAACTAATGGCTAAATTAGGCGGTAGAGCTAGTGCAACAGTAGCATCAATCCCCTCGCCAATTGGTGGGTGGAACGCACGAGATTCTATTTCAGAAATGAAGTCAACAGATGCGGTATATCTGACTAATTGGTATCCTACAGTATCAGATGTACGTGTAAGAAAAGGGTATTCTAACTGGGCTACAGGGTTGCCTGGTCAAGTAGAAACCTTAATTAATTATTCAGGTGGTGCTAGTAGTAAGTTATTTGCAGTAAGTGTCAATGGTGCTACTAACAGTATATATGATGTAACAGCAGGTGGAGCAGTAGGCGCACCAGTAGTTACTACACTTACCAATGCTAGGTTTCAATATACCAATATCACTACCGCAGGTGGTAGTTATGTCATGGCAGTTAATGGCGCAGATAAGCTACGTGGCTACAATGGTTCTACATGGTGGATTGATGGTGATGGTACACATGATATTACAGGGGTAGATACTTCTACTTGCATTAGTATAAACCTTGCTAAAAGTCGTATTTGGCTAGTACAGAAAGATACATTGAAAGTGTGGTATTTACCATCATCAAGCATAGCAGGGGTAGCTCAAGCCTTAGATTTTAGTTCTATATGCCGTCTTGGTGGTTACATCATGGCTATGGAAAACTGGACTATTGATGCAGGTGCAGGTGTAGATGACCATTGCGTGTTTATTACGTCTAATGGTGAAGTATTAGTTTATGCAGGAAGCGACCCATCTAACATTACAACATGGTCATTGGTAGGTATATGGCAAATAGGTTCACCTGTAGGGCGTAGATGCTCATTAAAATGGGCAGGTGACTGTCTATTGATGACACAAGATGGCTTAACCCCTATGGCGGCAGGACTACAAAGCTCAAGGTTAGACCCTAGAGTTAATCTTACCGACAAGATATTCGCAGCCATTAGTCAAGCGGCTTCGGACTATGGAACTACATTTGGTTGGCAGATACTTTACTATGCTAGAGAGAATATGCTTATTCTCAATGTGCCAGTAGCTATAGGGCAACAACAGCAATATGTGATGAACACCATTACTAAATCATGGTGTAATTGGACAGGATGGAACGCTAATTGTTGGGTTATTTGGAATGAACAACCTTATTTTGGCGGTAATGGCGTAGTATGTAAGGCATGGGATACAGATGCAGATAATGGCACTAATATCAATGCTGATGCTAAACAAGCCTTTAGTTACTTTGGTTCAAGAGGTAAGTTAAAGCGTTGGACAATGGTTCGCCCAATCTTATTATCTAGTGGTTCACCTGCTATTTTATCAGGATTGAATATAGATTTTGACGATACCGATTTGTTAGGTACATTGTCTTATACAGGTACATCTTATGGACTATGGGATAGTTCACTATGGGATACTAGCTTTTGGGGTGGTAATCTAGGTGTTAATAAGTCATGGCAAGGTATTAATGGGGTAGGATTTGCTGCTGCATTAAGACTTAAATCCGCTACATTGGGGATTGAAACACATTGGACTTCTACTGATTTTGTGTTAGAAAATGGTTCTGTGTTGTAATGATAGTCACTGGTGATAAAGTTGTAGAATGGGTAGCAAAAAGAACAAATGAGTTTGGTAATTTTGGTGCATCAGTTGGAATAGGTATTGAAAAAGATGGAGAACTCATTGGAGGTGTAGTATATAATGAGTTTAATGGGGTAAATATCAATGTACATGTTGCATCAGATATGAGTAGAAAGTGGCTTACAAGAGAATTTTTGTGGTTTGTATTCTATTATGCTTTTGAACAATGTAAAGTTAATAGAGTAACAGCATTGATAGATGAAGGTAATGCCCACGCATTACAGTTTAACTTAAAGTTAGGCTTCACTGAAGATGCAAGAATACATGGCGCATCACCTTCAGGTGATTTAGTGATACTTGGAATGTTTAAAAAAGATTGCAGATGGTTGGAGATTAAAAAATGAACAAATTTGAACCTATTTATTTCGCACCTGAAAAGAAAGTTACAGGAGGATGGCTTGTAAATAAAAGCTCCCCCTCTCCACCACCTGCTCCCGATTACACAGGGGCGGCTACTGCGACTGCGGCAGGAAATAAAGAAGCGGCACAAGCTACCCC
>Ga0194049_1000361_pt1 | contig 15876 bp, 16 predicted proteins | sample JunL2225m_MetaG_FD_148665 | JGI IMG/M metagenome (GOLD analysis project Ga0194049, IMG submission 148665) | Anoxic zone freshwater microbial communities from boreal shield lake in IISD Experimental Lakes Area, Ontario, Canada - Jun2016-L224-25m | ecosystem: Environmental > Aquatic > Freshwater >... | reverse complement strand
ACAGCGGTGATAAACCACTGACCCATTCCATTCCAGGCAAAAATAGTTTCAGTGAATGGAGCACCAGTTACCAACAATCCAAATGAATACGCGAAAAAAGTAGCCATCGGAAGAATCGCAACGCGCAATCCGTGGCGGAACAGAGATTGCCGATTTGTTAATCCCTTAGCTTTGGCTGTTCGGATGAAGTCGCTGCCGAGGACATCAAGCATTGCATTGCGTTGATATCGAGAATAAAAAGCAATACCGCCAAGCGTGATCGACAGCGTTGGCAACATGAGGTGTTGAAGACGGTTTACAAATAGCTCCAGACTGCCACCACTAAAGTCGGCCGAACTCTCTCCAATCGTATAAAAAAATGTTGTTCCAATTTTTTGGTTAAACGAAATTGCGCCGAACTTCAAAAGAATCGCAGTAAGAAAAACAGGCATAGACAGAAAAACAAATGAAGCGACACTCGACGCTCGATCACCTATCCCGTACTGTCGAACTGCAGAAAACACCCCTAATGCCACGCCCAACACGGAACCAAGTACAGAACCAAGAAGCAGCAGACGCAAACTCACCCAAATACGCCGCGAAAATTCTTCATTTACACTCTGTTCGCCGACCGTTAAACCAAAATCACCAGTCACGACATTTCCAACCCAGGTTGCATACCGCTTGACAATTGGAACATCAGGGTTTACGCCAAGATGATTCAGTTTGGCGGTAATTGTCGACTCTGGAATTGGCGGGTTACCACCCTCGTAGTTTGAGCGAGGATTAAATGCAAGAGATGAAAGCACATATCCGAGGGTGGACGCAATGATCACCATCACAAAAAAGTTGAGGATTCTCTTGATCAGGTATCTCGCCACAGGGAGACATACTAGGACAAAAGCCCCAAAATGGCGCAGAGTGTACTTCTTCCCAGCAAAGGTGAATTTAGTTAACGGGTTAATTTCAGGTCAATAGTTGGGGCATTTATGGTTAACTATCTCAAAATTTGATATTAGAGTTATGACATTGACCAAAAGTCGTGAATCTGCGACTTCTACTTAACTGGAAAGTTGGTAAAACACAAATGAAACAACACTCAAAGGGCCACTCATTGCTGTTGAAGGGTGTCGCGACAATCGCCATTCTCGGAGCACTAGTGGTAACACCTGGAATTGCTTCTGCTGCCAAAGATGGCGGGAGTGCAGCAGGTGCTCCAGACATCAATGCACAGCCAGTATCAAAACTCAAACAAGGTGGAACATTTGTTTGGGCAACTACTCAACTCTGTGATAACTACAACACCAGCCACGTAGATGGAAACTTTGCCGGTTGCAGTTACCTCATGAATGGTTTGCTTCCAGGCGCTTTTTTCACCGACGATAAGGGTGCTTTCCAAATAGACAAAAACTATTTCACTGACGTTAAATTGACAAGCTCAAAACCTGAAGTCATCACCTACACGCTTAATCCAAAGGCAAAGTGGAGCGACGGCAAGGCAATCGGCTTGGCAGACTTCGTTGGTTTCTGGAAAGCCTTGAATGGTACGGACGAGACCTATGAGGTCGTTTCCACAACTGGCTACGAAGACATTGCGAGCATCACAAAAGGTGCTTCTGCTAATCAAATCGTTGTCAAGTTCAAGAATATTTACGCAGACTGGCAAGGTCTCTTTGGAGGTCTCCTTCCTGCTTCAGTTACAGCAACACCAACTGCGTTCAACACGTCATGGCTAGCCGCTCCTGCACTTACTGCAGGTCCATTCAAATGGGGTGGCACTGATAAGACCGCTGGTACAGCATGGACAGTTCCAAGCACAACGTGGTGGGGCGACAAGCCTGTCCTCGACAAGATGTTGTGGAAAGTCGTCAGTGCCACAGCGCAACTTGATGCACTTGCAAACGGAGAAGTCGATGCTGCCAACACTGGCCCAGACGCCAACCAGTACAAGCGTGGTTTGACACTTCCAGGCGTTTCCGTGCGTCAAAGCGTTGCACCGAACTACCGTCACATGACTTTCGGAAACACCGGATTTATGACCGACACACGAGTTCGTCAAGCAATCATGATGGGTATCGACCGCAATGTCATCACCCAAGCATTGATTGGACCAATTGACTCGAAAGCAACTCCAATGGACAACCACATCTTCGTCAAGGGTCTCAGTTGCTACAAGAGCAATGCCGGAATTTACGGCACCTACAATTTGCAAAAAGCAGATGCACTGCTTGACGCAGCTGGTTGGGTGAAATCTGGTACGAAGCGCACCAAAGGTGGCGTGGATCTCAAACCAAAGATCACAATTCCTGCAGGTGTTACGACGAGTGCTCAAGAAGCACAGTTGATGCAAGCAATGCTTTCACCGCTTGGTATTCAACTTGAAATCCAAACAGTTCCATCTGCGGATTTCTTCTCGAAATACATCATTCCTGGCAACTTTGAAATGACGGTATTTACTTGGTTGGGCACTGCCCTTCCAATCTCGTCATCAAAGTCAATCTTTGCGACTGATGGTGGCCAGAACTACGGCAAGATCGGTACAGCCGAGATTGATGCTTTGTTTACAAAAGCCAACTCAGAGCTCGATCCTGCTAAGCGTTGCACCTTGGCAACTCAGATTGACAAAAAGATCTGGGCAGTTGGCCACTCACTCATCAACTACCAGCGTCCAGACGTATGGCAGGTTGATGCGAAATTGGCAAACTTTGGTGCCTTCGGGTTCTCAAGTGGTGACTACACCAAGATCGGTTTCATGAAGTAGAGAAATAATTCAGTAGTACTAGAGGGGCGGTCCATCAGGACCGCCCCTCTTTTTTTGCACCGCAACTAATGGGAGGTGAATGCTATGAAGCAATCCGTTCGTCGACCAAGGGACATTCGTGCAATTGCAATCTCTCGATTGATTTCCGAGATGGGCGACGAGATGGCACTGATTGCCCTATTGTTTCGCGTCAAATCATCTGGACCAGCAGCAATTTCTGCGATCTTCGCGCTCTTTGCTCTCTCTCGCATCATCTTTGCGCCTATCTCCGGATCCATTGTTGACCGGTTCGCCAGTAGGCGCCTCATCGCAAGTGTCTCTGTATTACAAACACTCGTTGCAATTTGTCTTGCATTTTCAACTGGCTTTTCACTTTATTTTTTCGTATTCATCCTTGCCATTGGAGCATCAATTATCGGCCCAGCCTGGCAAGCGCTTATTCCTGTCCTCGTACCAGCCAGCGACCTCTCTCGTACATACGCGTTCATCCAAACACACCGCTCATTTTCAATCGTCCTAGGTGCGGGACTAGGCGGTCTTTTAGTTGAGAAATTTGGAACATCCACCGCGTTGTTGATTGACGCTGGCACGTTCTTTGTAGTTGGAGTATTTGGCGCAACTCTTCGCAACGAGCGAAAGCCCGAGTTGGGTAGCTTTTCAAAACGTGAATCCGTGCAAGGTTTTAAAAGAATATTTACAGCGCCTGTGCTTATTGCATCGATCGTTCTGCTTGCTGCATTCAACATGGCCGCTGGTGTCAATGAAGTACTTGGTGTATTCCTTATTACCGACACGCTTCACGGCACCGCCTCTCAATATGGGCTTGTCTTCTCGGCCTTGGGTGTGAGCATGTTGATAACCGGATTTACTCTCAGCCGAATTCAAATACAATTTCGTGACACTCACGCCTTAGTAATTTCCGCCCTCATTTCTGCATCGGGCATGTTTATGTATGGACTTTCACCGAATGTCGGTGCAGCCATGGCTGCGTTTGCAATTAACGGCATCGGACTCACTGGCCTTCACGTCTTTGGAACGCCAATTATCATTCGTCATACTTCCGAAGCCGAGCGTGGAAGAGTATTTGCTGCATCGTCGTCTATAACCACTGCAGGAACTCTTCTTTCAACGGGCATCGCAGGCAGTCTTGGACAATTGTTTCCCATCCGACTTGTTATTACCTGCTCGGCAATTACGTGCGGAATACTTGCACTACTCGCGGGAGCAAGCATCGTTCACACAGAAAGAAAAACCTGACTCTCCTTATTGCTTCTCGCGAATCAGTCAATTGAGGAGTATGCGGCGTAGCCGTCGCGCTCAAGATCGTCAGCCAACTCTGGCCCACCACTCTTGACGATGCGACCCTTTGCCAAAATGTGTACGAAGTCTGGCTTGAGTTGCTCGAACATTCGGCTGTAATGGGTAATTACCAACACGCCCAAATCTGATTCCTTTGTTGCGTCCTCAACCCGTTGAGCACAATCGCGAAGCGCATCGATGTCAAGACCAGAGTCGAGTTCGTCGATGATTGCAATGCGTGGTTGCAGCACCGCTAGTTGCAATGTCTCGTTGCGCTTCTTTTCGCCACCAGAAAAATCGACGTTGACTGCACGATGCACCAGCTCAGTATCAAAACCAATGCGCGCTGCTTCTGTCGCAATTGTCTTTGTGAGGTCTGGAAGCGAACCGCTTCGAGCCTTGAGTGCTTCACTGAGCACGTCGTCGAGCTTGACACCTGGAACTTCGGTTGGATACTGCATCACCAGATGCAACCCTGCCACCGCGCGCTCCCACGTTGCCATCGCAAGTACGTCCTTGCCGTCGAGCAGCACCCGTCCACCAGTGATTGTGTAGCCCGGCTTACCCATGATGGCCGCCGAAAGCGTTGACTTACCCGCGCCGTTAGGACCCATCACTGCGTGCACTTCACCAGACTTAATGGTGAGCGTGATGCCATTAAGAATTTGTGTGTCGCCAACCGATACCTGTAAGTCGCGAATCTCGAGCGTGGTCATTGTGCACTCTCCACTGTGATCATGACGTTGCCATCGACAACAGTCGCTGCATAAACAGGCACCGCTTGTGTGGCAGGAAGCGTGTTGGGCATGCCGTTCACCAAACTAAATGCGCTGCCGTGCTTAAAACACTCGAGCTCTTTGGTGTCGCACAGCACTTCGCCTTCAGACAGCGAGACATCTGCGTGGCTGCACTTGTCACCAATTGCATACACGGCATCGTCAATGCGCACGACGGCAATGTTGCGGCCTTCAACAGCGAACTTGCGAACCTGACCCGACGCGATGTCGGCGAGCGCACAAACCTTGATGGCACTCATGCATTGCTCCCCAACTTGGCAATCACTTTGGCACGAATGCCCTCAATGAATTCTGATTTTGGAAGTCGCTCGATAACTTCGTCGAAGAATCCAAACACCACCAAGCGCTCAGCAATCTCTGGCGGCACTCCGCGGCTCTCCAAATAGAAGCGCTGTTCGTCATCGATTGGGCCAACCGTCGAGGCATGGCTGCACTTGACATCGTTTGTCTCGATCTCGAGGTTTGGAACGCTCTCGGCCCACGCACCATGCGACAACGTGAGGTTGCGATTGGTTTGAAACGCTTCAGTTTTCGTAGCGTTTTCTGAAATCTTGATGAGGCCTGTGTACACGCTCTTTGCTGTGTCTTTGACTGCACCCTTAAACAACAAGTCGCTGCGTGTGCGTGGTGCTTCGTGCACCTGCAATGTGCGGAAGTCATGCATCTGTGTGCCATCTGCAAAATACAAAGCAGTTTGCTGAGCATTTGCACCCTGACCAACGAGGCGCACTTCGGCGCGCATGCGCGCATAGTCGCCACCGAGGGCCACGCTAAAGACGCGCACATTGCTGTCGCGCTCGCCCACTGCAACCTGATTGCCGATCTGCCATGTCTTGTTGCCAAGCTCATTGATCGCCAAATAGGTGACTCGCGCCGACTGTGCTGCGTGTATCTCGACGACAGGCACGACGAGCGACGCAACATTGTCTGCAGACACAAAGCGTTCTACAACAGTGATTTCACTATTTTCGGCTGCATCGATAACAAGTCGTGGATAAACAACGACACCGGATTCATTTATGGTGTGCGTGATCACCACAGTGGTGGCGTGCACTTTGCCTTTTGCGATCTTGAGGGCAATAACAGCTGCATTATCGGTGTTCATTTGTGCAAACACATCTGGCGCATCTGTGATTGCTGCGCCCATGAGCGCTGATGCTTCAGAGCCAGCAAGCTGCACACCCTCGGCATTTTCTACTGTTGTAGTTGCCGATGAACTGTGGAAATTTGCGAGGTCGAGTTCACCAATGCGGCTATATCGCCACACTTCTTCTTCGACTGTAGGGAGTACAAGTGTTGTTGACATATTTTGATTTTTCCTGCTACTTCTTCTTTTTCTTGTCGCGATTTTTCTTTTTGTTCTTGCGCTTGTCGTTCATGTCGGCCACAACTTCGCCGAATACTGCGTTAATGATCGACTCTGCTTCGTCCAAAATTGCTGCTGCAGTGCCATCGTCGAGGCTTGCAGGTGCGACCGGTGTTGCCGACGGAATCACCGAGCCGCGTTTCCACGCAACATCAACCATGCGACGGTCGTACTTTTCACATTCTTCTGGGCAACGCCATGGCGCGTCAGGTGCGAGATCAAGATTGCATTTGCGCACAGTGTCGCCGCTCGAATACGTGCGACTTTCAAAATGCTTGCATTCCGTACGCATTGACATGTCTATAAACCTAAGGCGTGACTGAGACTCAGCCAACCGAGCCTTCCATTTGCAACTCAATCAGGCGGCTCCACTCAACCGCATATTCCATAGGCAACGTGCGTGTTACTGGCTCAATAAAGCCGTTGACGACCATGCCCATTGCTTGCTCTTGAGTGAGTCCGCGGCTCATGAGATAAAACAGCTGCTCGTCAGCAATCTTTGAGACAGTTGCTTCGTGACCAACCTGTGCGTCGCGCTCGCCCACTTCCATGTATGGGAAAGTCTTGCTCTCGGACTGTTCGTCCAAGATGAGTGCGTCGCACTGCACGTGACTCTTGCAATTTGTTGCGCCTTCTTCAATGCGCACGAGACCGCGATAGGTGGTGATGCCACCATCTTTCGAAATTGACTTCGAAACAATCTTTGAAGAAGTCTCTGGAGCAGCGTGAATCATCTTTGCGCCAGCATCTTGATGTTGGCCAGCACCTGCGTAAGCCACCGACAACACTTCGCCCGTTGCTTTTGGACCCATCAAGTACACGCTTGGGTATTTCATTGTCAGTTTCGAACCGATATTGCCGTCGATCCACTCCATGTGGCCTTCGGTCTCGACGCGAGCGCGCTTGGTAACCAAGTTGTACACGTTTGGCGACCAGTTTTGAATGGTCGTGTAAGTCACGTGCGCACTTGGCTTGACAATAATTTCAACCACTGCAGAGTGCAACGCGTTGTTGGTGTACACCGGAGCAGAGCAACCTTCGATGTAGTGAACCTTTGAACCTTCGTCAGCAATGATCAACGTGCGCTCAAACTGGCCAGCCGAATCACTGTTGATACGGAAGTACGCCTGCAACGGCATCTCGCACTCGACGCCTGGTGGAACATAAATAAATGATCCACCCGACCACACCGAAGTATTGAGAGCAGAAAACTTGTTGTCACCCATTGGAATAACTGAACCGAAGTACTGCTTGACCAAGTCGGGGTATTCGCGCAACGCCGTGTCCATGTCGCAAAACAAAATGCCTTGCTCTTCGAGCTCAATGCGATTGCGGTGATACACAACTTCACTGTCGTATTGCGATGTCACGCCAGCGAGATACTTGCGCTCTGCTTCTGGGATACCAAGTTTTTCGTAGGTTGCCTTCATCTGCTCTGGCAAGTCGTCCCACTCGTCGGTCTGCGCAGCAGCAGGCTTGAGGTAATAAAAGATGTCTTGAAAGTCGAGATCTGGCATGTTGACGTTGAACCAAGGTGCCATCGGCTTCTTCTCAAATGTTGTGAGCGAGCGCAGACGCAAATCACGCATCCACTTTGGTTCACCCTTCCACCACGAAATCTGTTCGATCACCGACTTGTTGAGGCCCTTTTCAGGCGTAAAGGCATACTCAGCCTCATCGCTCCAGCCGAGCGAGTATTTAGTGAGATCGAGATCGAAACTGGTCATAAGTTTGAGCACCTTTTCAATGGCGGATAATTAACACTACCGCCATAGTAACAATGCCTATGGCCCATGCAACAGTGGGGCTACAGGTAGCGTAACTAGTTCTCATGGAACGCTTTGGCCTCGTCGGCTTGCCCAATGCAGGCAAGTCATCTTTATATAACGCTTTGACCAACGGAGCGGCTTTGGCTGCCCCCTATCCGTTTGCGACCAAAGACCCAAACGTTGGTGTGGCAAAAGTCCTCGACCCTCGCCTCGAAGCACTTGCCGAAATGTCGAAGACCCACAACACCGTTTATGCAACCGTCGAAGTTGTTGACATCGGTGGTCTTGTTGAAGGCGCAAGCAAGGGCGAAGGTTTGGGCAACAAGTTTCTTGCCAACATTCGTGAAGTTGATGCAATCGTTTTTGTGTTGCGTGCTTTTGAAGACGACGACATTCCTGGTCCATCAGACCCGCTCGAGCACTTGCGCGTTGTAGAAATTGAGTTGGCACTCGCCGATCTTGAAACTGTCGAGACACGTTTGTCGCGCACACAAAAAGCTGCACGCATGGACAAGAGCGTCACCGAAGAAATGGAAGCGCTCGAGCGTGCGCAAGTGCACTTGGCAGAAGGTCGCCCGCTGTATCGCGCCGGCATTTCCGAAGATGATCGCTTACTGCTTGCTCCACACTTTTTGCTCACCACACGTCGCGTGCTCGCTGTAGTCAACGTGGCAGAAGACAAACTCGACACGATTCCTGCAATGGAAGCACTTGTGCGCGCGGAGTTGGCGCCACCAGGCAGCGCAAGTGCAAGCACCGTTGAAGTTCTTGGTATGAGCGTGCAACTCGAAGCAGAGGCAGCGCAGTTGGTTGGCCAAGATCGCATCGACATGCTCGAGGCATTGGGCCTTGGCGAAGGTGCACTGCCACGAATGGTGCGCTCGGCATATCACTTGCTCGGACTTCGCACATATTTCACCACTGGCGAAAAAGAAACTCGTGCATGGACATTTAATGCAGGAGCAAAAGCTCCAGAGTGCGCCGGCAAGATTCACTCCGACTTGCAGCGCGGCTTTATTCGTGCCGACGTGATCGCGTGGGACGAGTTGCTCGCCATTGGTTCTTGGAACAAGGCAAAAGAACTTGGCAAGATCCGTGTTGAAGGCAAAGATTACGAAGTCTGCGATGGCGACACGCTAGAAATTCGACACAATAGTTAGTAATACGCTTATCAATATGAAGACTCAGCCGCTTTCTCCAGCCTGGCTGATGTGTGATGGCAAAGTGCTTGCGAGTGCCGATATTGCCAATACCGCAAAGTCGCGTCGACGTGGCCTCATCGGCCAGACAAGCATTGATTCTGCTCTAGTTATTTCGCCGTGCAAATGGATTCACAGTTTTGGTATGAAGTGCGCAATCGATGTGTTGTATCTAGACGACGAAGGACTGGTTGTAAAAACCGAGCACCTCAAGCCAATGCGCGTTGCAGCGCCTGTTGGACGATCAAAAACAATTGTCGAGCTGCCATCTGGATCGATTGAAAGATTTGGCGTACGAGTTGGCAACCTCATCGAAGTGCGCAGCGCATGAGCGGCACACTCACACTTGTTGCCACGCCTATTGGCAACCTCAGCGACATGTCGCAGCGAGCCATCGACACACTTGGTTCGGTAACTGTTGTTTGTTGCGAAGACACACGACGCACAGGTTTGTTGTTGCAACATCTTGGTCTGTCAGGAAAAAAGTACATCGTTATCAACGAGCACACCGAACACGATGCATGCGAACACGTAGTTGCGTTGTTGCTTGACGACATCGATGTTGCACTGGTGAGCGATGCTGGCACGCCGGGTATCAGCGACCCAGGCGAACGACTTGTCAAGGCAGCACTAAACGCGGGAATCACCGTGTCGGCAATACCTGGGCCGTCTGCTCTCACAATGGCACTCGTGATCAGCGGTTTGCCAACTGCACGATTTGTCTTTGAAGGTTTCCTACCCCGCAGCGGAGGCGACCGAACTCGGCTCATTGACGAAGTAGCAACCGAGATGCGCACTGTTGTGTTGTACGAAGCACCTCATCGTCTAGAGAAAACACTTGTCGATCTCGAAACCGCGTGTGGTGCGATGCGCAGAGTTGTGCTGGCACGCGAACTCACCAAACTGCATGAAGAAATGTGGCGCGGAACATTGCACGATGCAGTCAAGTACGCACAAACAACTGAACCACGCGGCGAATACGTGCTGATACTTGAAGGCGCAAAACCGCCAGCGCCGCCAACCGACGATGAGATAAACGAAGCATTGCGAAATGAATTGAATTCTGGCTCTAGCAAGAAAGATGCTGCTGCCAAGGTCGCTGCCAAGTACGGCATACAAAAGCGACACGTGTACGAACTTGCATTGATGCTCAAATAATTACAGTTTCGGCACGAGCCCGATCTGCCGCGATTGTGCAACAAGAGTGTCGGTTGAATCCCAAATCTGTCCATCTTCTTCAAACATTCCGCCTTGCACTACGTGCGCGCTAAACACGCAACGCAGTGGGCCTGGTGCAGGAGTCGCGCGCACGTGCACAGTGAGTTCAACAGTTGGCACCCAACCAGCCACAGTCATGACTTGAAACACCGGTGGTGGAAATGCATCTGCCACAAGCAATAACGCAAGCGTGTCAATAGGGCGGTTGTCTGCGAAGTTGATCCATCCACGCACAATGGATTTTCCACTTTGCTCTCCGCGCGCAAACCCCGTGTCGTCGGGGTGTAACCAAATATCGAGTTTGTCCATCAGCCCCATGCTGAAACCTGGGCCAGAAGCAGGCCTTCGCGAACATTCGGTCATTGGTGGCAATTGTGGTGGCGCAATGTCAACGTGAAAAAGCGATGTGGCCACTTCATTGCGACCAGCCGCTTCACCAAAAGCACCTATCACTCTCACCGCTTCTCGCCCACTTTGATGCATCGCAGCAGAAACGGTGCAAAAAGTTTTGCCACGCTTCACAACTTCGGTTGCAATGCGCACATCGCCTGGCGGCAACGGCGCCAAATAATGCGCTGTCACCGAGATTGGGTCTTGGCGTTGAGATGCATCGCGCATTGCTGATGCAACAAGTGCCATCGCATATCCACCGTTTGCATTGCCTCGAATGTCCCATCCGTCGTGCACAACTCCTGAATACTCACCGTTTTGTTGCTCGTGCACTTCAGTTGCTAAATCAAAGGCAAATGTCATCTGTTCAGACTATTAGTGTGGAGACGTGACAAAGTTCAGTTCGACGACTCCTATTTATTATGTGAATGCCCAACCGCACCTTGGTCACGCTTACACCACGATCATTGCCGATGCGGTTTCGCGCTGGCACAGGTTGCTGGGCGACGACGTGCATTTGCTCACCGGCACCGACGAACACGGTCTCAAGATTCAGCAAGCAGCCGACGCAAAGGGCGTGTCCCCTCAGGCATTTGCCGACTCAATCGCACCACTTTTCGAGCAAGCATGGCAGCGACTCAACATCACCCACGACGACTTCATTCGTACAACCGAAAAGCGCCATGCAGTTGGAGTTCAGAAACTCTTGCAGGCTTGTTACGACGCAGGCGACATCGAGTCAGACGTCTATCAAGGCCAATACTGCGTTGCGTGCGAGGCCTACTTTCTCGAAGACGAATTAGAAAGCGGCAACTGCCCTATTCATCACACCAAAACGACATATGTAGAAGAGGAAAATTATTTCTTTCGCTTGTCGCGTTTTGAAGACCGTTTGCTCAAGTGGTACGCCGATCATCCACAGGCCATTACGCCTGGCTTCCGCATGAACGAAGTAATCGGTTTCATCAAAGGCGGACTCAACGATTTTTCGATCAGTCGCAAAACACTCACATGGGGCATTCCACTTCCATGGGACAAATCACATGTGGCGTACGTGTGGTTTGATGCTCTTGCCAACTACATCACCGCGCTTGGCTATGGCACAGACGAAAAAGCGTTTGCCGATAGATGGCCGGTCGATTATCACTTCATTGGCAAAGACATCATTCGTTTTCACTGCGTGTACTGGCCAGCAATGCTCATGTCTGCAGGCATCGAGCCGCCAAAAGGTTGGGCAGTTGGCGGTTGGTTGCTCGTTGGTGGCGAAAAGATGAGCAAGACAACTGGAAACGTTGTTAACCCGCTCGACCTTATTGACGACATCGGAGTAGACGGTTTTCGATATTACGTTCTTGCAGACACCGCATACGGCAACGACGGAGACTTCACATATGAAGGTCTGATCAGTCGCTACAACTCTGATCTTGCCAACAACCTCGGCAACTTGGCTGCGCGCATCGCCACTGTTGTCGAAAAAAAGTGTGGCGGCCTCGGCCCAAAGCCAACACTCGACAGCCCGCTCGCACAAATTGCGGCAACTGCAGTGCGTGAAACCAAAGACGCATGGGCACAAGTGCAGCCGAGCAAGGCACTTGAAGCCACATGGAACTTGATTCGTGCAACAAACTCACATCTCGAAAACAACGAGCCATGGAAAATGGAAGTTGGCGAAGCAGTTGATCGCGTGATGGGCGATGCACTTGAGGCACTGCGCATCGTCACAATCTTGGCCAACCCCGCATTGCCTACGAGCACCCAAGAAATCTGGAGTCGCATTGGGCTTACAGGTGCAATCACCGATTTGCGTATCGATGCCGACACTCAGTGGGGTCAATATCCGGGTGGTGTCACCGTTGTGAAGGGCGATCCGCTTTTCCCACGCAAAACTGCATGACGAGTCAAACCATGCAACCAATCGAGTGGATTGACACACATTGTCATGTGTATGAAGAATCAATTCCTGGTGGTGCCGACGGCGCATTGCAGGCTGCGCGCGACGCAGGTGTAACGACAATGATCGTTATTGGAACCGATGCCACCACGACGCAACAAGCAATAGCTATTGCAGCAGCGCACAGCGATGTGTGGGCAACCGTTGGTCTTCACCCCCACGATGCCAAGCTCGGTCTCGACACCGTGTTGCCATTTGTTGGCGCACCGAAAGTTGTTGGTATCGGCGAATGCGGTCTTGACTTTTTCTACGATCATTCAGAGCGCGATGTGCAACGCGATGTGTTTGCTGCACAAATAGATTTAGCCAACAAACACAACTTGCCACTCGTCATTCACACACGCGAAGCATGGGCAGACACATTCGACGTACTCGACAGCGTTGGCGTACCCGAGCGCACGATCTTTCATTGTTTTACTGGCGGCGAAAACGAAGCTCGCGAGTGTGTAAAGCGCGGCGCGTACTTGTCGTTTTCTGGAATCGTCACGTTTAAGACTGCAGACGATGTTCGCGAAGCTGCATTGTGGTGTCCACCAGAAAACATGTTGCTCGAAACCGATGCTCCATTTCTTGCACCGGTGCCACATCGTGGCAGACCAAATCAACCTTCGCTCGTGCCAACCGTAGGTACCTTTATTGCCGACTTGCGAGGTGAGCCCGTTGCCCAACTTGCCAAAACAACGACCCGCAATGCGCGCCTTGCGTTTCCCGGCATTGCTCCGTAGCGTGTTTTAGGTGGTTCTGTCAGTTTTTGAGCGGAGACGCATCGTGGTGCTTACCGCGCTCACTCTGATCATCATGTTTACTGTTCGCGGTTTCAACAGCTCCGAAAGCGCAGCAACCACGACAGTCGTGATTGCCACAACTGTTCCGCCAATCGACGAGACAGAAATTCCTGCACCAGTCATTCTCGGTGGTCCAGCGCCTCTCGCGCCAACAGGGTCGGCCGCCATTGCATACCCTGCAGCGCAAACCGATGTCATTACTGGCACTGCCGCGTATAGCAATTTGGGTTACACCGAAACTGCTGTTTGCTACAGCATCGAGGCACCAATTGGTCGAGTGGTCACCGTTACCAATATCAACAATGGCCGCAGCATCACTTGCACAAATGTTTTCAGCCTGCTTGTGCCAAACGGTGTCACCATTATTTTGCACACTTCGGTTTTCATCAAACTCGCCGACCTCATCGACTCGCCAATCCCTGTAAAGATTTCCTGGTGACGCACACTCGCAACGATATTTCTGAGTTGCTGAGCGCTCACGGTTTGTCACCGCGTCGCGCATTTGGTCAAAACTTTGTGGTCGATGCCAACACTGTGCGACGCATTGCACGACTCGCAGGCGTAGGGCCAGGTGACTTTGTGCTCGAGATTGGCGCTGGCCTTGGTTCGCTCACTCTTGCACTTGCCGAAACTGGAGCGACCATCGTTGCAATCGAAATAGATAACGGTGTGGTTGAAGTATTGCGCAGCGTAGTTAAGGATCTGCCAAATGTGGAGGTCATTCACGGTGATGCACTGTTGTTGGATTGGGCACCACTGCAAGCGCGCAGTCAACACTGGCACGTTGTTGCAAACTTGCCTTACAACGTGGCCACGCCGCTCGTTGCAGATCTGCTCGATGGCGCACCAGCTGTAGATCACATGTTGGTGATGGTGCAAAAAGAAGTTGCCGAACGATTTGTCGCACCAGTTCGCACCCCCGCTTATGGCGCAGTCAGCGTCAAGATTGCGTACTGGGCAACTTCGTCAATCGTTGGTGATGTTCCAGCATCAGTATTTTTTCCCAAACCAAATGTCGCTTCGGCTCTGGTCGATATCAAACGCCGTACTTCACCTGCAGTGCCCGATGTTGATCCGACACAATTCTTTACTCTCGTGCGCACTGGCTTTGGCCAACGACGCAAAATGCTTCGCCGGGTTTTGGCCGGCATCATCGCACCCGAAACATTTACCCGCGCAGATGTGTCGCCCGAAGCCCGAGCTGAAGAACTTGATGTTCATGCATGGGGTCGATTGTGTGTTGCCCAACAAGACAAGTTGGCGGGCAAATGAACGCGACTACTGATACTTCTGGTAACGCGTCTGATAACTCTTCGATAATCATTCATGCTCAAGCCAAACTCACACTGAGTTTGCGCATCACTGGTATGCGCGAGGACGGATTTCATCTCATTGATGCTGAAATGGTCTCACTCGACCTGACCGACACGTTGACCATCACACCTGGCGGAAATGGAATCTCTGTTGATGGCCCATTCGGTGATGGTGTTACAACTGACTCAAGCAACTTGGTCAGTCGTGCACTTTCACTTACTGGACAGACCGCACACGTACACATCACTAAAAATATTCCGAGCGGCGGTGGTCTTGGTGGCGGCTCTGCAGATGCCGCAGCCATTCTCAATTGGGCTGGCTTTACCGATCTCGAGGCAGCCTCTCGACTTGGTGCCGATATTCCGTTTTGCATGATCGGTGGTCATGCACGCGTGCAAGGAATTGGCGAAGTGATCGAAGCCTTGCCATCGGCTCAGCACACCATCACGTTGGTCGTACCTCCGTTTGGTGTCTCGACTCCGGCCGTTTACCGAGCTTGGGACGACCTCGCAACGGCAGGAATCAACACTTCAGACAGTCTCAACGACCTGCAACAAGCAGCACTTGTTGTCGAACCGAGATTGCTCGAATGGCATGACAAAATCGCTCAAGCGTGTGGCCAAGAACCGGTTTTGGCGGGCAGCGGGGCTACTTGGTGGCTCGACGGAGCGTTTTTGGAATTGGCAAAAGACCTGCCAGAAGCAACTGTTGTAGTAACACAGACTCGCTAGGCGGACCATCGGCCCAGGCCAGCGATGACGAAATTACTTGCGGCGCTGGTGGCGGGTACGACGAAGCATCTTCTTGTGCTTCTTTTTGCGCATCCGCTTACGGCGGCGTTTTACAAGTGATCCCATAACGCGTGACACGCTATCGGCAACAACACCAAAATCTACAATTTGAGTGAGTATCGTGTACCCGTCGCTCCGGGGTCGTTCAATGGCAGGACAACGGGTTTTGGTCCCGTATATAGGGGTTCGAGTCCTCTCCCCGGAACTCGAAAGTAGTCGTGGCTTTTTCGCCAGCAACGTGTTCGTTCTACAATGGT